>Ga0116162_10002836_pt1 | contig 10585 bp, 6 predicted proteins | sample AD_UKC105_MetaG_FD_89875 | JGI IMG/M metagenome (GOLD analysis project Ga0116162, IMG submission 89875) | Active sludge microbial communities of municipal wastewater-treating anaerobic digesters from Hong Kong - AD_UKC105_MetaG | ecosystem: Engineered > Bioreactor > Anaerobic > Digestate... | reverse complement strand
CCGAGATTTTCCATCAATAAAAAGAAATAGAACGGGTCACACATCGAATACAGGGACCCGCCGTAATGGGTCCTCACATAATTTCTGTTCCAGAACCGAAGTTTCATTCGAATATCAACAGTCTTCACATCTTTTGATATCTTCACCCTGATCCCTGCTCCGAGAAAAGGCGGATAAAGGCTGAACATTTTAAATAAAAGATTTTTCATTTTCATGGAAGGTACCTGTTATACAAAAATTATCCTTTTCATCATATATTCCAGATCATCAGCATACGCGGCATCTCCTGTCATTTTCCACATTGTCAGCGCCCCTTCATATACCTGGAGCATCCTTTTCGCGATTATTGCCTCATCAGCCGGAGATGTCAGATGCCCTTTCATTTTCATCTCATGGATGAAATCTGTCATAAGTACAAGGATTTCATCCATCACACCCGACAGTATGGTATGGATTTTCACCGATCCTGCATCAGTATCGAAGGCTATATTCGCAATAGGACAACCGAAATACTCATCAGACTGAATGTCCCGTTTCAAAATTTTCACAAACGCAGTAATGAACTCCATGGGAGTAGTGCTGTTGTGTACAACCCTTCTGAACCGTTCCTTTACCATGTTCCCGAATGAATACACCGTTTCAGCCACAAGATCATCTTTTGATTTAAAATGATAATAGAAACTCGCCTTTGCCACACTGGCTTCATCAATTATCTGATTAATTCCTGTGGCGTTAACGCCCTGTCTGTAAAAAAGAGAAACTGCTGTCTTGACAATTCTCTCTTTCGGCCCTGCTTCATCTCTCATTTTTTTCCCTGATATTTTAAAAAATGTAAAAAAACATTGACATAGACAGACATGTCTGTATAGTTATCAAAATTGCAACAAAAAAACAGTTCCATTTTCACTTTTTTTACGGAGACCCTATGAACGAATGGAAAAAAACAGGATGTGTTCTTTGCGCACAGAACTGCGGCCTTGAAGTTCAGATAGAAAACAATACTATCACCAAAGTACGGGGAGACCGCGATAATCCCCGCAGTAAAGGCTATGTATGCCGGAAAGGGCTTAATATCGCATTTCATCAGCACCATGACCAGCGCCTCCAGGTCCCTCTCAAAAGGAAGGGAAATGATTTTGAAGAAATATCATGGGACCAGGCTGCCAATGAAATTGCTGAGAAGCTCAATGCAATTGTAAAGCAATACGGTCCCCGTTCCCTTGCATATATGGGAGGCGGCGGCCAGGGGTGCCATTTCGAGGCGGCCTTCGGTCTCACGCTTCTGCGTTCCCTTGGATCACGGTATCACTATAATGCAATCGCCCAGGAGTTGACCGGCCAGTTCTGGGCCCATGGAAGGGCAACCGGGAAACAGTATAAATTCACGATTCCGGACGAGGAACATGCCGACATGCTTGTGGGAATCGGCTGGAACGGAATGGTAAGCCATCAAATGCCCAGGGCCCCCCTTGTGCTGAAAGAGTTTTCTAAAAATCCTGACAAACTCCTTGTTATTATAGACCCGAGAAAATCTGAAACGGCGCAGGTTGCCGATATCCATCTTGCAATCAGGCCGGGCACTGACGCCCTCCTGACACGCGCCATGATCGCGATTGTTCTCCGCGAAGGGTGGACTGATGATGAATACCTGCAGCAGCATGTCTCCGGTTTTAATGAAATTAAAAACTGGTTTACGGATTTTGATCCTGAGAAAGCCGTTGCATTATGCGGCCTTGAATATGAAACAGTCCGGGAGGTATGCCGGCAGCTTCGTATCAGAAAGGCCTGTTATCACCCCGACCTTGGCGTATATATGAACCGCCACAGCACCCTCACATCATACCTGGAAATTATCCTTTTCACTATCACTGGAAATTTCTGCGTTTCCGGGGGAAATGTGATTCCGGGATACCTGATGCCGATCTGCGGCCATTCTGATGAGCGCAGTGAAAAGACATGGCGCACCGTTGAAACGGATTTTCCCGCCCTCTGCGGGCTCTTCCCTCCCAACGTGCTGCCGGAAGAGATTCTCTCCATGAAAGATGACCGGATCCGCGCGGTACTGTGCAGCCAGTCAAACCCGCTGCGTTCTTTCGCTGACACCACGGCATACGAAGAAGCATTCAGCAGACTTGACCTTCTTGTGGTAAACGAACTGGCGATGACAGAAACCGCCCGGTTAGCCCATTATGTGCTTCCTTCACGATCCGGGTATGAGTCATACGATGCAACATTCTTCGGGTGGACGTTCCCCGAAGTATATTTTCAGTTCCGCCACCCTGTTGTTGAACCAGAAGGCCAGCAGCTTGAAATCAGTGAAATCTTCACCCGTATTGCCGATAAAGCCGGCATCATTCCGGACATACCCGATTCCCTGTTCACCGCTGCAAAAAAGGACACCCTTTCATTCGGGATGGAGCTTATGAATTTCATGAAAGAAAATCCTAAGACCATGCCCCTTGTTCCTTTCATAATTGCCCAAACTCTTGGAAAGGAATTTGGTTCAGTAAACAAGGCATGGCTCTGGGGAATGCTCATGACCGCCCCGAAGGAGTTCAGGAAGAACGCGGAACGTGCCGGTTTCACGAAGGGTCCCCTTATGGGTGAAGAGATCTTTCAGGCAATAATAAATAATCCCGGGGGTTTATGGATCGGAAAAATGGATCCTGATGATAATTTTTCCGCCCTCAGCACGGAAGACAAAAAAGTTAATCTCTATATTCCGGAAATGGAATCCTGGATACAGGAGCTTGACCCGGAAACAGAACAGGCAAACCTCGAAGAAGCTGCCCGTGAGTATCCTTTTATTTTATCCTCCGGCAGGCACACACCGATGGTTGCTAATACCCTTATGCGGAATCCCGACTGGAACAAAGGAAGGCGCGCCTGTACCTGTATAATGAACCCCGGTGATGCTGCAACACATGGGTTTCGCGACGGACAGATGGTGCGTGTTGTCACTGAAGCCGGTTCTGTGGAAGTGGAACTTGAAGTGACCGGAGAAACACGGGAGGGATATGTAATGATACCCCACGGTTTCGGCCTCGACTATAACGATTCCGTCTACGGCGTGAACGCGAACAGGCTCACAAAAAATACCCATCGGGACCGTCTTGCGGCAACGCCGTATCACCGTTACGTCCCATGCCGTGTGGAAGCACTTTAGCGAATGATACAGGAGAATATTTATAATGAATAATAATATACATGTTTCAGGTCATCCATCATCTAGGAAAGATTCATTGATTCTTGCGGTGCTTATCGGCTCACTATGGGGGCTATCGGAAGCGGTTTTGGGTCCGGTTATTCGCCACTACGCAGCGCCGCTCAGGGCAGCGCTTCTCACCGGCACTGGTATGGCCTGGCTTGGAATATTTCTCGCGCTTTCCAGACGTCCAGGTTTCCTGTTTATTACCGCATTGATTACCATGGCAGCAATGCATATATCGGTTCCTGTGCTACAGTGCTCCTTCTTATGCAAAGCAAATTCGTCCCTTGCGGTGATGCTTCATGGCAGCGCCCTTTTTACTGTGATAACAATTACCGGCACACAATTCTGGAATAGAACTGCATTGCAGGCACTTGCCGGCTTCGGGGCGCCATTACTTTCGGGGACCCTGTTTTTTTATTCGGGAATGCGTCTTGCGCCATGCGCGTATCTGCTTTCCTACAACCATGGGAGCGGGTTATCGTCGTTTTTTATGCATGAAATACTTCTGTGGTCACTTTTCTCAATGCTGCTGCTTCCGGCAGGGTTTGCTGCGGGTAATGTCTGCCGGAGCACCTTTGTATCGTTCCGTCAGAAGAAACCGGCACTGTGTGTTTCAGGTTCCCTTGCGGCAGTTTTTCTGTGCTTGGTTGCTCTGGTGTTCATTGCGGTTTCCGGGTCATAATATCGACCCGTACTACACTGATATAATGAATTCTGTAGATTACTACGGATGTCTCCGGCACAACCATTTAAGGAGTACAAAACATGAAGATAGGAACATTCAGTTTCGAAGAATACATTGAAAAGGTTATCTCTTTTCACGGATCAGTGGCGCCGGGAATGATTGCCGGGGGCTTTATGGTTGATCTCGCCCGAACCAACCTCCCTCCCGGGGAGTTCTTTGATGTCATTTGCGAAGCATCTCACTGCCTTCCGGACGCTGTCCAGATCCTTACTCCTTGCACTATCGGGAACGGATGGCTGAAGATTGTTCCCACGGGGAGGTTTGCTGTCATCTTTTTTGAAAAACATACCGGGGCCGGGACCAGGGTTTTTATGGACCCGGAGAAGCTTGAAAAATGGAGTGAAATTAAATCGTGGTTTTTCCGGATCATCCCGAAACACCAGCAGGATTCCGCACTCCTTGTATCCCAACTGCAGGAAGCCGGGAATTCTATTTACAGCATTGAACAGGTAACGGTGAAAGAACGCTTTATAACAAAAATCGTAAAAGAAACACCGGCTATAATACTGTGCCCTTCATGCGGTGAGGCATATCCGGAAAATTTTGGCGTCCCCTGTCCTGCCTGTGCGGGCAACGGACCCTGTGAGTAGTGTCATGTACCGGTAACCTCAAACCCCATGAGAATAATATCATCGTCAGGAGGTATTGATCCTCTGAATGTATCCAGCTCCTTAATTACCGTATCAAGTGTATCATGAAGACTGTTCCTGAACGAGCGCTGGAAAAGCCCTGTCAGGCCCTCTTCAAACCCTATTATTTCATGTGATTCGTTTTCCGCCTCAGGTATACCGTCTGTCATCATAAAAATTCTATCACATCTCTGCAGTGGAATGGTATATGTTCCGTACGTTACTTCCTCAAACATTCCCACAATCGTGGAACTTTTTTTTATAATGGTATAGGTATTGTCTGCAGCACTGAAACACACCGGATACGGATGTCCTCCGTTAGAAAAGGTAAAGGTCATGAGCTCTTTATCCGGATCATACTGAAACAGGCTGTATATTGCCGTAATAAAAAAAGACGGCATTTCATCAATTAATATTTTATTCAATTCTGTAATATATTGTGCAGGCTGCTGGGAATATTTTTTTGAAATCCTGTCAGTTGCAGACTTGATAAGGGACAGGAACAACGCGGCACTGACTCCATGGCCGGCAACATCACCGATAAACACTGAGAGCGTATTTTTATTCAGGGAATCCATTGAAAAAAAATCCCCCCCCACACTGTCCAGCGGGTAATATCTGTAATCATATATAAGGTTGCTGATTTTCGGTTTTTTCTTTGGAAGGAATGACCGCTGAATAAGCTGTGCCAGCTTAAGGTCCTTTTCCACTTTTTCGTTTCTTATACGGAGCATTTTTTCATTTCTTACCAGTGATTCTTCATATTCCTTCCTTTCAGTAATGTCCTGCAGAAATCCATGGAGACGGCGGATTTCACCATGCTCATCAAGCTGTACCGCGCAGGTATTGGACACCCACCGCATTGTGCCGTCCTTACGGAAAATGCGATGTTCTATTGAGACCGTTGTTTTATTTTTGAAAATATGGTTGATAAAACTGGTCACATGGTCTTTATCTTTGTCATGAATCATTGAAAACCACAGCTCACGGTCAGTTCCCAGTTCCTCCTCTGTATAGCCTGTTACTTCCAGACATTTCGGACTGTGATATGTCGATACCGCAATGCCATTCTCATAGGTTGCGCTGTAAATATATTCATTGATATTCTGGACTACTGTTCTGAACCGCTCTTCACTCTGACGTAATGCTTCCTCCTCCTGCTTTTTTTGGGTTATATCACGGCTGATTGCAACGTAATGCGATATAATACCTTCAGTGTTTTTTATGGGCGATATTGAAGTACTTTCCCAGTACAGGTCACCGTTCTGCTTTCTGTTTTGGAATTCTCCGCTCCACTCTTTTTTCATCGCAATACATTCAGTCATTTTTTTGAACAATTCATTTTCAAAGCCATTACTGCAGTATTCATAAAGGCTTTCCGCTATAATATCATTCTTCCTGTATCCGGTTGTTTTCGTGAATTGCGAGTTAACATAATCGATTACACCTGACACGTCAATAATTACAATCGAAGCGGGAATCTGTTCTATTGTAAAAAGAAGTCTCCGTATCTGCTCCTTCTGCTTTTTTGTTTTTATTGCATACTGCACTACCCTGTCAACAATGCGGAATTCAAGTTCCATCCGGGTGATAATATCATCGGCACCTTCATCAATTACCTGTTTCACAGCGGAATCATTTCGACTTTCGGCAAGTATCACAATTGGTATTTCCGGCATTGAATGGTGAAGAATACGATATACATCAACGAGAGATGCCGAGTGATCGCTCTGTGTTATAATTACTGTGTCATAATGATTTTCGGACAACTGATCAAGGGCATCAGGAAGATTATTGAAGTGAGTAAGTGAGTATTTTTTTTCAGGATATTTGTTGAAGACTTTTTCAAGGGCCTCAACGTCCTCATTCCCAGCATAAAGTGACATCACCGTTGTGGCACTCATAGCCTTTCGCATCTCCTGAAAATATTATTGGAAGAGCATTGTGTATTATTTTAATCTAACAACAATATATATGTGCCGTTACAGAAAGTCAACCCTGTACATCAATGTATTAATGAACAGATTTGCCGGGCTTTGCATCATGATTACAATAAAATTACATTGACTTTTCTTTTTGTCATTTATGTCAATGTGAGTACTGTATTTCATTTACGAACATACAAGGAATACCACCATAAGGCTTTATATGAAAAAAATACTTTTTATTCAACTCCCACTCCCTGACCACAGCTTTTCATATATACATGGAAATGTTGAATATGCCCCCGGTGCAATTGCATCATTTCTGCGTTCGGGTAACATGACCGGCAGTGCTGCAGAAACTGAATATCTCCCCTCAGTGATATCGAACTTTGGTTCAAATAATACGATCATTTCATATATAAAAAATATAAAGCCTGATATTATTGCATTTACATCATATCTCTGGAATATAGAACGCAATCTCATCATTGCCAAAAGGATAAAGGAAATACACCCTGAAACACAAATAATCATCGGAGGGCCGGAAATTCACCGAACATCATGGGCCCTTTCCTCTCCTCATGAATATGTTGATCACTTTGTCATGGGTGAAGGAGAATGGTTTTTCCCTGCGTACCTTCGTGGTTCAGGCTTTGATGAAGCACAAATACTTCTAAACGGCAACAGCTACATACAGCAGCCTGAAACCGAACTGGTGTCTCCCAGCTGTATCGCAGAACCCTTTACAATGAATATGCTCAATACGATGGCTGACGGCAGTATATTTGTCGAACTCACCCGGGGATGCCCCTACCGGTGCAGTTACTGCTTCTATTCAAAAAATGCCTCCAGAGTACGGGAAATGCCTTTTGACATTCTCCTTCAAGCAATTTCCATGAGTGACCGGCGTACTATTTCTGAAATATACATTCTCTCACCAACCTTCGACAGGTCCCCTGACTTTATTGATAACCTCAAAAAGCTCGCTGACCTGAACCATGGAATTCGTCTCCACACCGAAGTCCGTGCGGAACATATTGATGCCACGACTGCATCACTTATGAAACAAGCCGGATTCACCAGCCTTGAAATAGGACTTCAGACACTTACGCCGGGGGCCCTCACCGCAGTGAGGCGAAACTCTAATCCAGAGAAAGAACTTGCGGGAATTAAGGCATTGCAGAATGCCGGCATTGATTTGAAAATCGGCATAATACCGGGACTTCCCGGTGACTCACCGGAACAATTCATTCAAACAGTTGACCGTCTTGTGGCGGAAGGCCTCGGGGAGTGCATTGAATTTTATCCACTGATGGTGCTTCCGGGTACCAGGATACGGGAACAGGCCGAGAAAGAAGGTGCCGTGTTTCAGGGACTCCCCCCCTACTATCTCATTGACGGGTGGGGTTTTGACTACGACACCCTCTGCGGCATATCCGCCTATGTTGATGACCGTTCTGGAGCAGCATCATCTTTCAATTCACTTCCGGATTTTACATGTATCTCTTCCGGAGTGTTTACAGGGAGCATTATGTTTGATGGCGATGTGTATGAAAACTGGAACGGCACGCGATATGCTGACTCGGTTGATACAAATGTATTTACTTTTTTTATTTCTCTCAGAAACCCCGCTGCCATGAACGCAGGTCTTCCATTACTCTTTGAAAAACTCCCTGAAACTGATCAGCTCTACAACATTGTTTTTTACTCTAATCAATTATTGTCTGAAAATCCCCTGCATACATTTACTGGATTGTACCAGAAAGACTCTCTTCACAGCAGAATACATATCTTCGAGGACTGGACCTCCGGCCTTCATCATCGATGGTTCCAGGTATTCGATACTGTTGAACTATACTGGAAAGCGCTTGATACATATACACTGATAACACCTGTTCTCCGTATCAACGAAGAAAACCGCAGCAGGATAGAACAGGGACATTCTGTTCCGGAAAAAATACTTGTGGGAAAAGAAATGTTCAGTTCAGCCGCAAATTTTCTAATTGAAGAATATGGTGATGCGCTTGAAGATATCGCATTCGAGTTACAAGAGGAACAGAGGGCTTTTTTTACTGAGACCGGAAATGATTATATTGAACCTGCAGAATTCCGTGTAATACAGGCATGAATCAGGAAACTTCTTTTACGTAGAACCATCACGGTTCGCCATATTTTCAAGAAACCGGCCGGATGCGAAGGAAATTCCGAGATCTTTAACAACGTGAAACTCTTCCTCGGATAAAATATTATCAGCCATAACAGATGTTCCGAGTTGATCCGCAAATATTTTCACTCCGTTCACAATCTTAATTCTTTCCCTGAACAGATGAATATTCCGCATGCAGTGTTCTGAAAAACTCAGCAGCCGAAGATCAGCCATTGAGATAATATTCAGGATATCATTCCCGATAAAACAGTTGCTTAAACCAAGTGAAATGTTCCCCGGCAACGTGCCGCTTTGACCGCATACAGCATGAACTGCGTGGTCGCACCATTTTTCATTTATCATGATAACAAGTTCCCTGTCGGGGAAAAACCTTGCCCCATGATCAATACATACTTCAAACGGAACATTCCGGATCATCGGCAGCAATACGGGAATATCACTGTTTCCGCTGCATATTTCTGCCATGCATTCGAGAAACCGCTGCAGGGACTTTTCATCCTTCACCGTCTCATGGACAGCTATATCAAGAATGGAAGACTCATATGTTCCATCCTGTATGCTGACAAACTGAAAGGCCTTTTCCAGTGTTTTTAGATCATAGCAGAAATGCCGTGAAAACACTTTTTTGATATCACTGTTGTTTCCTGTCAGGACAGAACGGCATATATCCAACGCATCAACTGCATCAGATATCATAGATCTGCACTGCAGAGATTCCTCTCTTATTCTTTTTAATTCAGAGATAAGGTCCCTGGGTGATTCTTTTTCATAGTATACTACATCACTGGAAAAGCGAATATTGTAATAATTACCTGACATTGAAATTTCAATTTCCCCGGCAATTTCTTTACAAAGTTCATGAAACTTATCCACATTAAATGAAAAATCAACGAAACTCGGGAATAGTATAAAAAAGTCATATTCATAGAGATCTGCGAGGCATAAATACGTATCTGAAGGGAAGTGGTTCTCACAGGATGCCATAATGATTCTTGAAATATTTTCCATATCATAATGGTAATTCTTTATTCCCCGCACAGTGCTGATATTTTTTTTCGATGACAATGAAATGCTCATTGTCCCTATACTTTTTATTTCAAAATCAAGGTTTGTGATTTCTTCAAGAACAGCAGGAAGATAGCCGGCCCCTGTTACCAGGTCATGGCCGTTCGCATCAATATACACCTCTTTTCGTGTCTTCAGGTATTCCCAGAACCTGTCATTCCTCGCCATGACGGAACTGTACACCAGTGTCCGGTCCCTTCCCTCCTCCTTTGCAGCATAGAGTGCATGATCCGCCCTTGAAAGAAGGTGCGATAAATTATTACCCATTACCGGGTATTCCGCGATTCCGGCGCTGAAGGAAACCCGGAAAAGTTCCCTGTTCCCTGTTTTAAAATCAATCCCCTTCAGTTCATCACGTATTGTATCAATTTTTATTCTTGCCTCCGCAGCAGAAAGCCCGGGGAAAAGCATTACAAATTCTTCACCCCCGAAACGTGCCGGGAAAAAACGTTCCGTGCTGTGCCGTTTTAAAACATCCCCGAGAGTCATGAGAACATTATCACCCATCTGGTGGCCATACTGATCATTCACCCGTTTGAAATGATCAATGTCTATTAGAGCCAGTGAGATAATACCTTTTTCTGATTCATAAATTTCATTATTAAACCGTTTCAGGAATTCCCGCCTGTTATACAGACGGGTGAGCTCGTCTGTCACTGAAAGGTGATAAAATTCATTGAGTTGTTTCAGCTTTGATTGCGTAAGGGCTTTCAGTTCCTCGGGAACCACCGGTTTCACCAGGTACGCATCCGCACCGCCCTGATACGCTTCAATCCTGTCAAAGGTATCATGTGATTCAGAAAGAAAGATGAACGGGATAAGCCTGGTTTTTATCCCGGTCCT
>Ga0116162_10002835_pt1 | contig 10590 bp, 9 predicted proteins | sample AD_UKC105_MetaG_FD_89875 | JGI IMG/M metagenome (GOLD analysis project Ga0116162, IMG submission 89875) | Active sludge microbial communities of municipal wastewater-treating anaerobic digesters from Hong Kong - AD_UKC105_MetaG | ecosystem: Engineered > Bioreactor > Anaerobic > Digestate... | reverse complement strand
TGGCGCTTTACGCGATAAATATAGTCGGCCGTGGGCGGTGCGTAGCTGGACGAGGGGGCGGGGTCGTGGCAGTCCGGTTGTCAGTTCAGTGTCGGGGCAGTGGTAGCTTGCCCACTGCAGAATGCCGCGCGCGCACCACCTTGCTGCGGGTCATGAACAGGCGGTACAGCAGTGGGACCACGATCAAGGTGAGGATGGTCGAGAAGGTCAGCCCCCAGACAATTGCGGTGGCCACCGGGCCCCACACCAGTGATTTGCCACCGAGGCCGGTGGCCAGCGAGAACAGGCCGGCGATTGTGGTCAGCGAGGTGATCAGGATCGGGATCACTCGGCGACGCGCGGCGTAGATGGTCGCATGCAGCACCGTCATGCCGGCGGCCAGGCGCTGATTGCCCGCCGAGATCAGCACGATCGCGGCATTCACCGCGATACCGGCGAGGGCGACCACGCCATACAGGCTGTACAGGCTCAGTGGATTGCCCGAGACCAGGAGACCATAGGTGACACCCGTGAACGCCATGATGATGGTTGACAGGATCATGAACGGCTGCCAGTAGCTCTGAAACTGTGTGCCAAGGATCGCGTACATCACGCCGATACCAAACACGAACAGGATCAGGATTGCGTCCAGGCTCTCCTTGATGTCGTCGAGTTCACCGGAAAAGTCGAGGTCGATCGACGGGTATTGCACACGGTATCTTTCCCATTCCTCCAGCACCCGGGCGTTCGCGGTCACGGTGTCGATCTGTTTCTCGTCGATGTCCGCCTCCACCGTGATCGCACGCCGGAAGTTGTAATGGCGGATATTGCCCAGGCCCTGCCTGCGGCTGACCTTGGCGAGATCGGCGAGGGCAATGCCGCCACCGTCGTGCAGCGGCATGCGGAACTGCAGAATATCGGCGATATCCTGGTAGTCCGCGTCGGCCGCCTGCACCCGTACCTCGAGTTTCTCACCGGCGTCACGCATATCGGCGACCACCAGGCCGTCGACCAGCAGCATCAGGGTGCGACCGATCTCGCCCGGATTCAGCCCGGTACGCGTGATCGCATCGGTGTCGAACTCCAGTACCAGCTCGGATCGGCCCTTGTCCGCATCGTCCTCGATGTCCTTCAGTCCGGCCGTGCCGCGCATGATTTCCTTGAGCTGATCGGCGGCCGCGCGAATCTCCGCGTAGGCATCTCCGCGTACTTTGATGCTGATCGGCTTGGCGGTTGGCGGGCCGCCGGTCAGGCGCAGAAACGAGACACGCAATGGGCCGGGTACGGCGAGTACCGGACTGCGGATGCTCTCCATCATCTCCTCTACCGAGCGCAGGCCGGGCGCCTGCGGGTTCAGGCCGACCAGGATCTGGCCCAGGTGGTCGCCGAGGCGCTGCTCGGTCTCGGTGAACATGCTGCCCGCGTAGCTGAGGATCGCACGCACCTCACCGTCGCGCGCGTCGGCACGCGCGATCCGCTCGACCTCCTGGACCTTCGCCAGCGTGAGTGGCAGCGGTGTTTCCGGCGGCATCTCGACGTTGACGTAATACAGCCGGATGGTGTCGGCAGCAAAGAAATCCATACGCACCAGGCCCGCCGCCAATGTGCCGACGGCACCGACGAACAAGCCGACGACCAGCGTCAGGGTGAGCCAGCGGTGACGCAACGCCTTGACCAGCAGACGGACATAGCGCACCTGGATCCAATGTGTCATGCGCTCGCGGTAACGTTGCACGCGGGACGGATTGCTGAAGCTGACATCGAGCGCGACGACGTGGGTCGGCAACATCCAGAAAGCCTCGAGCAGTGACAGGCTGAGCGCCAGGATCACCACGGTGGGCACCACCCGCATGAAATCGCCGAGGATGCCGGGTAGCAGGATCAGCGGACCGAATGCCGCGATCGTGGTGAGCACTGCCGCGGTGACCGGTGCGGCCACCTCCCGCAGCGCCGCGATTGCGGCCGTCATCGCGTCGGCGCCGTGGCGCAGGCGATAGTAGATGCCTTCGACCACCACGACGGCATCATCGACCAGCATCCCGAGCACGATCACCACGCCGAGCAGCACCATCACGTTGAGCGTCTCGCCGGTGCCCGACAGCACCCAGAAGGTGCCGGCGAGGACGAATGGGATACCGATCGAGGTCAGCAGGGCGATGCGCGAGCCGAGAAACAGCCAGGTCACCACAAGCACCAGCACCAGCCCGATCAGGGCGTTGTTCTGCATCAGGCGGATCGCATTGCGGGTGGTCAGCGTCTGGTCGTCGATCAGCACCAGTTCGACGCCGGTGGTGTCCACGTAGCCGTTGCGCTGCGCCAGGTAGACCTTGAGACGCTCGACCAGGTCGATGGTGTTGACGTCGGCCTGTTTGACCACCGCCAACAGGACTGCCGGCCGGTCTTCGTAGGTGGTCAGCTGGCCCGGGTCGGCGCGCGCCCGCTCGATGCGTGCGACATCGCCCAGGGTGATCTCGCTGCCGGCGCCGACGATCGTGCGTGTGGCAAGGCCGTTGGGATCCGCATCCGAACCGACCAGGCGGATCAGCCAGTTCTGACTGCCAAGGCGCGCATCGCCGGCGGCGACATCCTGAAAGAACGCGGATACGGTATCGGCGACCTGCCCCGGCGTCAGGCGCAGGTTCTCCAGCGTGCTCGGTGCGAAGCGTACCTGCAGTTCGGGGTCGGGCAGTCCGATCGCATCCACCCGGTCGACGCCGTCGAGCCGCTCCAGCGCCTCGCGCACGGTGCGTGCCTGGCGCCGCAGGTTTTCGTCCATGCCCTGGCCGACCACCGCAATGGTGGCGGAAGGGAAGCCGTTGGCACTGGTGATTTCGAGGATCTCCGAGTCCTCGGCCGCGTCCGGCAGTTCGTCCTGCTTGTTCTGGATCTCCCGGCGCAGGTCGGAGATGCGCTTGTCGAACGTACGCTCGTCGATGTCCTCGAAGCGCACCAGCACGCTGGAGACCGATTCGCGGCTGTTGGACGACATGAACTTGACGTCCTGCACCTTGCGCAGTGCGTCTTCGATCGGGTCAGTGACCTTTTTCTCGACGTCGCTGGCGGAGGCGCCGGGCAGAACCGTGGTGATGATGATCCAGTTGAAGTTGATCGTCGGGTCCTGCTGTCGCGGTAATGCCAGGTACGACAGAACACCAACGACCATCACCAGCACGAAAGTCAGGTTGGCCAGCACATGATTGCGCAGCAGCGAACGGTAGAGGGACACTAAGACCCGCCCCCCGGGGTGTTCGTCCACACCTCGTCGCCATCCGACAGGCGCTGCCGGCCATCGGTGATCAACAGGCTCTCCGGATCAAGCATCACCCGTGCGGGGCGTCCATCCTCGGCTTCGGGCAGTGCAACGAAGCGGGCGCGGTCGCCTTCCAGCAGAAACAGGCCAAGCCGGCCGTCGCGTCGCACCAGGTAATCGGCCGGCAGCAGTTGATGCGGCCCTGTCCAGGTTATACGGCCGGCGGTGCCGGCGATCGCGCTACCGGCGGTGAACGCCAGGCGGACCTCGCGCGTGCGTGACGCGGTGTCAGCCAGCGGCAGCCAGGCGCGCACGGATACCGGGTACTGATCGCCGTTGGCGTCGAAAGATATCGATTCGGCCGCCCGCAGGCCGGCGATCTGCTCGTGGCGCAGGGCTGCGCTGACCTCCTGTCCACTCGCCTCGATCAGACCGACAATGACGGTGCCCCGGTTGGCAAATCCGCCTGTGCTGGCCAGGCGTTCGGTGACGACGGCGTCGAACGGGGCCTTGATCTCGCAGTGGCCCGAATCGATCGCCGCTTGGCGCACGGCCTCTTCGGCCGATTGTCGGTCGGCTTCGGCAACGGCCAGGTCGGTGCGCCGCTGGTCCAGCAGCTCCTCGCTGATGCTCTTGTTTTTTTTGAGGTTACGCGCTCGGGTGAGCTGCTCCGCCGCGAACTGCTGCTGGGTCTTTGTCCGCTCCAGCGCAGCGCGTGCAGCCGCCAGCACGGAATCGCTGCGGCGACAATCAAGGCGAACCAGCACCTGTCCGCGTATCACCGGGTCGCCGACCTCCACTGCCACCTCGAGAATGCGCGCGTCGATCTCGGCGGCGAGCCGTGGCGTATTGTGCGGCATCACCGTCGCCGGGGCGCTGTACTGCGGCACCTCCAGCAGATCGGCCAGGCGCATGGTGCGGACCGGGACCGGTTCGGCCAATGCAACGTGCATCCCTGTCAGGGCGAGCAGTAGTGTGCCGACGGCAAGCGCGTGGCCGAGTAGAATGCGAGACGTGTAGAACATATCGTTTCGTGGGGGAACCTGCATCGCTGTAGCATACGACGAAATCGTCAGAATCGATGTTTCCGTCCCGTCCCATGAGGCCGAGTGCGCGAGGCTGAATCCCGCTGCGCAGTCTCCATCCCGGCGTGCCAGCATATACTTTGCGCAGCGACACAGAAAATGGGGGCGCGATGAGGGCAATCTTGATCGTGGCGGTTTCCGTGCTTGCGCTGACGGGCTGCAGCAACAGCGTCGCGATCCGTGAGGCCGTCGGTCAGGGAACCCGTCAGCTTCAGGGAGCCGAGCTTGTGCTCGGGAGCCCACTGCCCATTGCCGCGGGCAAGGCGCGCGTGTTCCTGCAGGACGGTATTGTTTCGGCTGGTGACGGGGCTTCTTCAGTCGCAGTTACGATCAGTACCGGCCACATTGCGCATTCGAGATCAGGCAGGTGAGCCATGACGGGTTCACCATCCAGCCCGATACCTTCAGCGTCATCCGTGTACAGGGTTCGATGCAACAGGTCGTGCAACGCCGCCCGGTGCAGCTCGCCGCACTGCGTCTGGCCGGTGGCTTTGACGGTGGCATGGGGGGCGGAGCCTACCACGAGGGATACCATTTCTGGCTGGAATCTGACCGGCAGCCCGAGGTGATGCGCATGAGCTGTTACGGGGCCTATGCGCAGTTCCCGGATCTGCGACCACCGACCCTGCAGGAAGTCACACAGGCACTCGGCGCAGTGGCGACGTTGCGCTACTGAAGGCCTTACTCGTCATGTGTTTTCAGCAACACAGAGAACGCGCGCACCAGGTCGGCCTTGCTGATGATGCCGACCAGGTGATTTCCCTTGTCCATGACCGGCAGGGCGCCAAAGCCGTGCTGGTTGATCAGACTGCAGGCGGTGCCGAGGTCGTCATAGGTATGGACCACGACCGGTGTGCGGCTCATCAGGTCCGACACACAAAGATTGTCGTCCAACTGGTAATCGTGGGAAAGGTCGGGTGCCTCGTCGACCCAGTCGGGCCGCCGCAGGTCACGGTCGCTCAGCATGCCCACGAGTTGGGCGCCATCGAGCACTGGCAGGTGACGTATGCGCGCCTCGCGCATACGAAAAAACGTCTCACGAATCCCATCTTCCGGTGCCGCGGTCACCACCTTGCGGGTCATGAACTCACTGACGCGCACGTCTGCTTCCTCCGCCGGAATGGAAATGAGCGGGTGTCATCGTTGGTTTCAGGTCAACGCGGTCTACGCCGCGGACCGGGCGACTTGCGCTTCAGGCCGTGCGTCTGTTGCGTTCGAAAGCTGCCTTTGCCGTCACTGCGCAGCAATGGCGTCCCCGCCCCTTCAGGTCGCCCACCGGTGCCGGCGGGTTGGAAGCTCGGCACCAGGTGTCGTTTGCCATTACCTATAAGATCCGCCCGGCCCATCGCCTGCAGTGTCTCGCGCAGCAGTGGCCAGTTGTTCGCGTCATGGTAACGCAGGAATGCCTTGTGGATGCGGCGCTGCCGCCGTCCCTTGGGTGAATACACGGTCTCCGATGAGCGGGTGATCTTTTTCAGCGGGTTGCGACCGCTGTGCCACATCGCGGTTGCCATCGCCATCGGTGACGGCAGGAAGGCCTGAACCTGGTCGGCACGGAAGCCATTGGCCTTGAGCCACAATGCAAGATTCAGCATGTCCTCGTCGGTGGTGCCGGGGTGCGCCGCGATGAAGTAGGGGATCAGGTACTGTTCTTTGCCGGCCTGTTTCGAGTACCTGTCGAACATCTCCTTGAAGCGATCGTAAGTGCCGATACCGGGTTTCATCATCTTCGACAGCGGCCCCAGCTCGGTGTGCTCAGGCGCTATCTTGAGGTAGCCGCCGACGTGATGGGTGACCAGTTCCCTGACGTACTCCGGCGTCTCGACCGCGATGTCGTAGCGTAGGCCGGACGCGATGAAAACGCGTTTGATGCCGGGCAGCGCACGTGCCTTGCGGTACAGCTGCACCAGCGGCATCTGATCGGTCTTGAGGTTGTCGCAGATTCCGGGGTACACGCAGGAGAGGCGCCGGCAGCTCGACTCGATCTTCGGGTCCCTGCAATGCAACCGCCACATATTTGCGGTCGGGCCACCGAGGTCGGAGATCACACCGGTGAAGCCGGGCGTGTGGTCGCGGATGTTCTCGATCTCGCGCAGGATACTGTGTTCCGATCGGTTCTGGATGATCCGGCCCTCGTGCTCGGTGATCGAGCAGAATGAACAGCCGCCGAAGCAGCCACGCATGATGTTGACTGAGAAACGGATCATCTCGTAAGCGGGGATGCGCGCATCCCCGTAGGTCGGGTGTGGTACCCGCTGGTAGGGCAGTTCGAACACCTTGTCGAGCTCCGGGGTGCGCAGCGGGATCGGCGGTGGATTCACCCACAGGTCGCGATCACCGTGGCGTTGCACCAGTGCGCGCGCATTGCCAGGATTGGACTCGAGATGCAGTACGCGCGAGGCATGTGCGTACAGTACCGGATCATCACGCACCGCCTCGAATGCCGGCAGCCGCACGACAGTCCGGTGTCGATCCTGGCCTTTCGGACGCGTGTGCAGCGTCACCACGGTGGGACCCGGTTCCGCATTGGTGGTGGCCGCATCCTGCGTCGTTTGCGGTGCGTTCTGGCGCGTGGTGTCGAGATAGGGGTCCGGGTGCACCTCTATCCGGCCGGGGGCGTCGATGTGGGTGGAGTCGATGACCGTCCAGTCGGCCGGAAGCATCCGTCGGGCAAACGCTGTGCCGCGCAGGTCGGTGATGTCGGTGATCGCCTCCCCGCCGGCCATGCGATGGCTCAGTTCGACGATGGCACGCTCTGCATTGCCGAACAGCAGCATGTCGGCCTTGGCGTCGATCAGCACGGAACGCCGCACCTTCTCCTGCCAATAGTCGAAATGCGCGATCCGCCGCAGGCTCGCCTCGATACCGCCGATCACGATCGGTACGTCCCTGAACGCCTCGCGGCAGCGCTGTGAATAGACGATCACCGCGCGGTCCGGGCGTTTGCCGCCTTCGGCGTCCGGGGTGTAGGCATCGTCCGAACGCAGACGGCGCTCCGAGGTGTAGCGGTTGACCATCGAATCCATGTTGCCGGCGGTGATGCCGAAATACAGTTTGGGCCGGCCGAGGCGGGCGAAGTCCTCTGCGCTGTCGAAATCCGGCTGCGCGATGATGCCGACGCGAAACCCCTGTGCTTCTAGCACTCGGCCGATCACCGCCATGCCGAAGCTGGGGTGATCCACATAGGCATCGCCGGTGACGATGATGATGTCGCAGCAGTCCCAGCCGAGCAGGTCCATCTCGCCGCGCGTCATCGGCAGAAACGGTGCTGGGCCGAATTTGTGCGCCCAGTGGCGACGATGGCCAAAGAGATCGGGTGCAGGATGCTGCATGAACGGAATGACTGATCGAGCAGAGAATATTCGGGTCAATATAGCACCGCAGCAACCGAGATTTCCTTTCCCCCCTCGGGGCCAGGGGAATGCGGTGCGGTTGTGGTAGCCTTGAGTCGAATGCTGTCCTTTTCGGGGAGGCGAAAATGCGCCTGTCAACAGTCACTCTGGTGTGCACGGGCGTGCTGTTTGCCTGTAGCCGGCAGGACGACCACGAGCATCCCCAGCTGAAGTCCGGCGAACAGCTTTACAGCCACCATTGTGCCGCGTGTCACCAGGACTCGGGTGCAGGCGCCTTTCTCAAGGGTGTTCCGCCTGTCAGGTACACCGCGATGACCTATCGCCAGATGGTTCACTACATCCAGGGTCACGGACGCGCAGAGGACTCGCGGATGCCGACTTTCTCGGCGATGCCGAAGCACGAGGCCGAGGCAATAGCGATATATGTCCGTCGTCAGCTCAATCTCCGGTAACGCGCTCCACGGAGCAGCGCGAATGAAACACATCTGCCTTGGCGCGATGTCACTGTGGCTGTTGCCGGTGGGCATTGCCTGGGCGGCAGAGGGGGCGCATTCCGATCCGGTGGCACCGGTGATTCTCGGTGTTACCGGTATCCTGGTTTTTGCGGTGATGGGCCGCTATGTCTCGCGCCGCTTCCACCAGCCGACGGTGCTCGGCGAGCTTATTGTCGGCATCGCCCTGGGCAATCTGGTCTACCTGCTCGGTGGTGATTTCATCCTGGCGCTGCGCGAGGGTACGGGTCTGTTCGACATCGTGGACCTGACTCTCAGCGGTTTGTCGCTGGACGAAGCGGCGCGGCAGCGCATCGCCGATCCCGATGTGGCACAGAAGATGGTGGAGATCCTGCAGGGGCCGCACGGCGGTCAGTTGCTGGGCATAGCCCATACCATCGACATCTTTTCGCGCTATGGGGTGATCTTTCTGCTGTTCCTGGTCGGCCTGGAGAGCAGTGTCGAGGAGATGCGCACCGCGGGCCTTCCATCCCTGCGGGTTGCCATGGTAGGCATGTTCACCCCGTTCATGCTCGGCCTGATGGTTGCCTGGATGGCCTCACCGGACCACTCTCTCGGGGCGCTGTTGTTCATAGCGGCCACCTTGGGTGCCACCAGCGTCGGCATCACCGCACGGGTGCTCAGTGAACTCGATGTGCTGCGATCACGGGAAGCCTGCATCATCCTCGGGGCGGCGATCTTCGACGACGTATTGGGCCTGATCTCGCTGGCTATCGTCTCCGGCATCGTGGTCAGTGGCAGCTTTCAGGGTGATGTGATCGCACAGATTCTGGCTTTATCGGCGCTGTTCGTCGTGGCATCGCTGTATGGCGGGCCCTACATCCTGCGGGCGCTGATCCACTCGATGCGCGACATGGCGTTTGCCGAGGCCAAGATCTTCGTCAGCTTCATATTCGTGATGGGGCTGTCATGGTTCGCTGACCTGGTCGGGCTTGCGACCATCATCGGCGCCTTCGCCGCCGGCCTGATCATGAACGACTGCTACTTCCGTGACTGGGAAAAGGAATGCTCGCACAGCGCGGTGACGATCAAGAGCCTGATGGCGCCGCTCGAGGCGATCCTGGTGCCGATCTTCTTCGTCCTGATTGGCATGCAGGTAAAGCTGGAGAGTTTCCTCAGCGTCGACGTGATCGTGTTCGCCGGCGGCCTGACTGTGGCCGCGATCATCGGCAAGCTGGCCAGCGGCTATTTCGCCGGGCGCGGTCTCAATCACCTGGCGATCGGCCTGGGCATGATGCCGCGCGGCGAGGTGGGGCTCATTTTCGCCAGCATCGGCAAGGCGCTCGGGGTGATCAACAGCCAGCTGTTTTCGTCCATCGTGCTGATGGTGGTGATTACCACGGTGATCGCGCCCTCGCTCCTGAAGTACGCATTGCGCCGCGGCGTCTGCGAGAATGGTGTCAACGAAACGGGAACAGGGCAGCAATCATGAATTGGCGGGTTGGCGCCCTTGTGGCGGTATCGGTGCTCACCGTGGCCTGCACCCAGGAGACCCAGAACAAATTCGGTCGGGCAATTCAGAACTGGACCGGCACCAACGGTGTGTTGGAAATCTACGCCGGCGACAAGCTGGTGCGGCGCTTCATCGAAGTCGACAAACTGAGCACGGCGGTTGCCACACAGGGCAACGAGCCGCGCCCCTATCGTTTCGGTTATGGCGTGTTCGACGAAAACCTGAACATGCAGAAAGACCCGGGTGAGAAAAAGGTCTACTTCGAGTTCAGCGACTATTCGACCCCGTACGTGTTCTTCGAACACCCGCACCGCTGAGCACAGCGTCGGTCACGGGGAGGTTGGTGTACAGCGCACGAAGCAGGCCTGCGTCTCCCTCCCACCGAAGATAAGGAGAGAGGGGGGCCAAGGCTGTCAGCGGCACTCGTTGTCGGCCAGGCGGCATGCGTGTCGCAGCACCAGGTAGCCCGCCAGGCCTGAGATCAGCGAGCCGAGCATGATCCCGATGCGCTCGTCGAACATCACCTCGCCGGCGTTTTCGAAGGCCAGGCTGCCGATGAACAGGCTCATGGTGAAGCCGACGCCGCATAGCAGCGCGATGCCATACAGACCCAGCCAGCCGCTGCCGCTCGGCAGGCTGGCGAAACCCAGCTTGACCGTGACCCAGCAGAACAGAAACACCCCCAGTTGTTTGCCGAGGAAAAGACCGGCCATGACGCCCAGCGAAACCGGGTGCAGCACGTACTCCAGGGTCACCCCCTGCAGGTCGATACCGGCGTTTGCAAACGCGAATATCGGCAGGATCACGAACGCGACCACCGGGTGCAGATCGTGTTCGAGCGCACGCAGTGGCGAGTGGTTGGGGCGTTCCGGGTGGCGCATCGGAATGAAGATCGCCAGCACGACGCCGGCCAGCGTCGCGTGCACGCCCGATTTCAGCACCGCGATCCACAATATGA
>Ga0116162_10002830_pt1 | contig 10605 bp, 10 predicted proteins | sample AD_UKC105_MetaG_FD_89875 | JGI IMG/M metagenome (GOLD analysis project Ga0116162, IMG submission 89875) | Active sludge microbial communities of municipal wastewater-treating anaerobic digesters from Hong Kong - AD_UKC105_MetaG | ecosystem: Engineered > Bioreactor > Anaerobic > Digestate... | reverse complement strand
GAGAGGTACGTCTTCAAAGCCTGCACCTTTCTCTCCCTGGGGGAGAGTTTGGGTCTGAGCATTTCCTCAAGGAGCAGAATCTTATCCTCTACTTCCGGGTTACCCGGGTTCATTGCGCGCAATCTTTTGTAGTTCTTGATTGATTCCACCAGGTCGCCACTGGCATGGTAGGAGCTTGCAGCCAGCCGCATGGCCACCAGATTTTCAGGATCAGATTGAATAACTTCCTGACAAAGTTCAATCACCCGCGTATGGTTCCCACCGGAATGGTGGATCTTCGCCAGAGCGATTTTCGCCGAAAGATACCGGGGAAACATGGTCAGGCATCGATCCAGGGTCTGAACCGCCTCCTCAATCTGGTTTCCCTGCCGAAATAGATCCGCGAGCTGCAGAAAGACCCGCGGCTGGGGCTGAGTTTCAAGGGTTTCTTTCAGTTCTTGAATCAGATCCTGCATGGTTCAATTATACCAGAAAAAAAACCGCCCACCGTAAGGGGCGGGCGGTTCGGTCGAACATCGATGGATCACGGATTGACCGTAATGATCCTGGAGCAGGAACTGCTTCCTCCAGCATTGGTGACGGTCAGTGTAACCGTATAGGTCCCGGCTGCAGCATAGATATTCGAGGGATTCTGTACATTGGAGGTATTGCCATCTCCAAAATCCCAGTTCCAGGTATCTACACAGCCATTGGAGGTATCCAGGAAGGACACGCCACCACCGGCAGTCGGGCTTGCTGGTGTAAAGTTGAAACCACAGGTGGGAGCATCGATCCTGCAGCTTGTATCGGTGGGAATGTAGAAGAATGCATTCTGCAGTTCATCAGAACATCCCGTGAAGATGTTATAAACACCGATGTCTACAGGCGTATTGATGTACTGCTCTCCCTGGCAGGCTCCCACCGTGCATTCCTGAGTATCGTAGCTGTCGGAGAAGACGGGGACTTCGGCCTGAATGGAGGTAGAGGAATTAAAGATTGCGGGACGTTCGACATCTCCAAAGGTAACGCGCATGGGATCGTTGAAATTTTGTCCCGTGATCGTAATCACATCCCCTTCCTGTCCTGCGCTCGGGGAAATCGATGTGATATAGACTTTGGGTACCTTGTAGATAAAATCTCCGCTTGAATCTGCGTTGAAACCGCATTCAATATTTGTGATACTTACTTTTCCTGCGAAATCGCTGCATTTACCCGCCGGGTCATAGGTTCCCGCACGGACAACCACTTCCGTCTCGGTCACCGATATGGGGAAAGCTGCAACTTCGGCAAGAGATACGGCGACCGGTTCGTCAAACCCATGGCCATAGATGGTTACAATGTCACCACCTGCATAGAGGGCTTGCCCTGGACCAAATGCCGTTATGATCGGTACTTCACCATAGTGGAAACAGCAGTAGCTATCTTCCGTGCCCCAGGCAAGGTTGCGAACCTTGATGTTGACGTCATCGTTACAGTTTTCGATTCCCATATCGTAGGCGTTTGGAGAAAGTACCGTAACAAAACCAGCCTGACAATCCTGAACGGCGCCCGGAACATTATTGAAAAAGACCTGAACGTTTGGACAGCCGAATCCCTCCCCGAAGATGGTCACAAGGGTCTGCCCGTCGTTCGGTCCCATCACGGGATCGATTCCTGTAATACTGGGTACATCGATGGTGTGCAGGAAGGTAAAACCACCCGTAACTGTGAAAACTTCTTCCAGCTCGGTTCCGGCTCTGCGCGTAACAAAGACGTCCACAAGCAGATCCGCAGTGGGAGCCGGAAGCTCAAATACCGGAAGGTTGACGGTAATCGATGTGAGGGTCTTTTCTACAACTTCTCCAAACCGGCCTCCAAAGGACACGGTAACGGGATCGACAAATCCGACTCCCGAAATGGTAATGGCTTCACCGGTCTGCGGTGATCCGGCATTGGGCACAATCTTTGTCACAAAAAAGACATCTTCTTCAAATGTGACGGTTATTTTTGCCGTTGCCGTTTTGATCATGGCCGTTACCGTGGCATCACCGGCAGTATCTGAATAAAGAGTTACGGTCGCGACACCATTTTCAGCGATCTTATTGATACTGCTCAGTCCGTTTTCAAGAAAAAGGCCCAGGTTCGAGCTGAACAGAATCGTTTCACCGTTAAGCGGATTGCCGTTTTTCCTGATTACCGCCGTAATGACTGTCGCGCCACCCGCCATAGATGGATCGGGATCGGCCGAGAGGCTGGTAAAGGTATACGTATCTCCAGACGGCGTGGTAGGGCTGCCCGAAGATGGCGTCTTCTCACCGTCTGTGCATCCAAAGGTGAGGAGGATGAACGAGAGAAGAAGGACGAGGGATATCTTGGTTCTCATGGACTCCTCCTACTTCGTTCCACCGTAAAAAAAGTGGACGAACGATAAGGTATGTTTTGCCGTGATGTCCTTTCCATTGGCCGTACGGCCGTAGAAAGTGATCTCGGCATCACAATCGACATAGGGCTTCAGAGTTTCCGGGTCCAGACCGCCGTTCCAGGGGAAGAGCTGATCAAAGGGAGGAAGGGATGGCTGGTCCGGATACATCAGGGGAATATTATCGATACTGGTCGTCTGCCCGGCCTCCACAACATGATAGATGGAGATGGAGAATGGATCCGGAGTCACAGTACCACCATCGGCACGTTTCCAGTTTACGACCATCCTGGTCAGGGTAACATCCTGGAGGTTGGAGAGGCTTGCATCGGGGTTCTTGGGGTAGGATGTAATATCAATGCTGATCAGGGTAGGGAGGTCCGTGGCAATATCAACATAATAGTGCATACCATCATTTGTCACCGTAGTCAGCAGGTAGACATCCGTGTCCGTCTTCTCCTGATCGGTGCACCCGACTAATCCCAAGAGGACGATGAGGGATAAGGCCCAGATAAGGGTGCGATTTCTCATATCAACCTCCTAAAGGTTCTTAACGATTCGCGGCGAGATGAAAATCAGAAGCTCATCGTGCCGCTTTTCGTTGGCATGATTCTTGAACAGGTTGCCCAGGATGGGGATTCGATGGAGGAAGGGAACCCTGTTTTTACTGATGTTATCCGTAATCTGGTAAATACCTCCCAGAACGGTGGTTCCACCATCCCGGACCATGACCTGAGTATTGGCCTGACGTGTGGACAGGGGAGCATTCTGACCGCCTGTTACGGTCAAACCCGTTAGGGGTTCACGCTTCTGGACATCGATTTTCATCACGATTGTGCCTTCAGCCGTAATTTGCGGAGTGACATTCAGGCGAAGCGTTGCGTCAATGTACTGGACCGTTGTGGTGTTGTTGGCAGTGGTCTGTACGGGAATCTGAACACCGCTCTGAATCATGGCCGCAAGGTTGTCCTGGGTCATGATGCGCGGAGCGGAGACAATTTTGACCAGACCGTCACTTTCCGCAGCCGTGAGGGCCACATCCAGATTAAAGGATCCCAGGATATTTCCAAACGTCATGGACAGAAGAGGATTACCCGAGGGAAGGGCGACACTGCCGGCAATGTCGTACGTGTTCGGGAACCGGATTCCCGTTGTATTTCCGTAATAGGGATCCGCAATCGCCTGAAAACCCCAGTCGATACCCAGTCTCTGTACGAAGTTCTTTGTGGTTTCTACGATTCTGGCCTCAATCACAACCTGAGGCGTTGAAATATCCAACTTTTCGATCAGCTTGAGAACAGGGGGAATGTATTCTTCAAGATCGCGGATGATGAGCATGTTGGTTCGGTCATCCACGTTTATCGTTCCCCGCTTGGACAGAAGCGGGTTAAGGTTCCCCTGAATCTCCTGGGCCGTTGCATAGCTGAGCCGTTTCAGAACCATCTGGAGAGGTTTATTCAGCTCCTGCTCTTCCCTGATTCTGCGCTTTTCCTGAGCCTCCTGGGCCAGTTTGGCAGCTTTGGCAATTCGAAGAACATTGTTTTCCAGAACGCTTGACAGGCCATTGATCTTCAGAATGAGATCGAGGGCCTGATCCCAGGGAACATCAATGAGATTTACAGTCACGCGCCCGGACACTTCGGGATCCATGACAATGTTGATGCCCAGGTATTCACTGAAAGTCGTGATGACGTCACGGATGTCCGCATCTTTCAGCCTCAGAGTAATGGGCTCACCGGCATACACGACTTCTTCCGCCGGGATATCCTGAGTCTGATAGATATCGGAGGAATATCCCTGGGGTTCAGGAACGGGAATGGGCAGAGGCGCCGCTTCCACCGGAACACTTTCGCCGTGAGTCCGCAAAGATGCGAGCATCAGGTCTCCGTCAGTATCCAGGTCCACAGGATAGGAGCGGTCCGTTTCAATGACCACCCGTGTAATCGGTTCGGGATCCATTTTAAACTGTGCGATTCGAATCCTCTGAACCTCATCCTGATTGATGAAATACGAAGGATGCGGACAGGCATTGACCGTTCCCGGGAAATCCATAACGATTCTGGAAGGATTTTGAAGATACTCGATCTCCGGTTCGGGGAGATGTTGCCCTCTGATTTTCAAAACGGGCTCGTCCGCCCAGCTCAATGTCAGGTCTGTCAGGATCGAGCGGGTCGGGCTGTCAAAGGCAATCACAAGGTTACTCTTCTCACTTCGAACCTGATAATCCGTTCCAACCGGAATGGGAATCTCGAGAACCGTGCTGCTGGATCGGGATTCAATGGTGATAGGTTCAGAGAGGCCATTCACTCTGACCGTGTCGCCAAGTGCAGTTCCGACATGAACATCCGGAAGTTCCACGACAAAGTGAGCAGGATCCTTCTGGTAGGACGTGTAAATAAGAGTGTCGGATGCCTGGATCACAAGGTCAAACCCTTTCGAGGTTTCCCGTGTCGTGATCGTCTGGAGTTCAATGGCGGATGCCCAGGCCGCGAGCGAGAACGCTAAAATGGCGATAATCGTGAAAAGCGTAGGCTTTCTCATTTGGACCTCCCCTGAGACTTTTCTTCAAAGAGGGATCTGACCACTTCTCGAAATGGTTTAATCCGCGTGGGATCATTAACTTTCTGGCGAAAGATCACAGTTTTATCATCTACGCTGAGGACTTCTCCGTCTCGAAGAGAATCCCCCTCTTTAATCCAGTACACGCTTCCATCCTTACCCTGAACTTCGGCAAGCCATTCTCCCTTAATCTGCCAGATTCCCTGAATGTCGATTTCTTCAATCATCAGGCAACCGATGGTGTTTTCCTCGCAATCAGAATGGGTAATTCCCACCTTGCCTTTTACAAGGGACAGGAAGGGATCGCGACGTCCACCCGGATCGTAGGAATAGGTATCCACTTCTTCCGCAGGCGGGGCGATAGATTCTTCCTCGGCCTCCTGAGCCAGGAGCGCGGGCGTCAGCCCGACAAGGAGAATTACAAGAGTCAAAAGGGTGACGAGCGTTCTCATTTCTTACCTCCCTTTTTTCCCTTGGCGGGTTTATCTGCTGAACTTTCCTTTTCTTCCATGTAGATATAGGTCACCATTGAAAAGGTCGCATTAATCGTGTTCACAGTCTGGTTGCTGACCGACCGGATATTCATGGAAGCGATATTGACAATGCGCGGGAAGGTCCTCAGCTTATCGAAGAATAGAGCCAGGTTATGGTAAGTTCCTTCCACGTTCACATCGATAGGCCATTCCGCATAAAAACCCTTGGATTGGATGTTCTTCGGGATAAAGCTCTTCAGGTCAAAATCACCCTGGTCGGCGAGAGACTTGATTTTCTTAATGATATTATGCGTTTCCTTACTCGAAGGAAGAATCTGAACGAGCTGTTCAAGCTGCTTCTCCAGTTTTGCAACTTCCTCACGAAACTTTGGAAGTTCTCTCTGGGCAGCCTGGGCTTCAGATAATTTTTTCTGCCGGTCCTGGAGCTTGTTCTGAAGGCTTCGTATGTCCTTCTGCATATTTTTGAAGACCATCATCTGGAGAGCAACAACGATGGCCACTCCAATGAAAAGCCCGATGGCGGCTCCAATGTACCAGGGTTTACCCTTAAGATCGAACTCAAGACCCATTGCCGACCTCCTTCTGACCCTCAGATGCTTTCGCCGGGTTGAAGGTAAATCCAAAGTTGCAGGAGAAGGTGTAGTATTCCTTCTGCTCCCTGATTTCCTTCAATGTGGGCTCAGAGAAGTATGGAGAATCATCCACGTTTTTCAGAAATTCGGCGACCTCATTCGGATTGAGGGCGCCTCCTCTTATGGTTATGGTGTTACTCTTCAGCTCAAGCTGGTCAAACCAGAGATATTCCGGAACTTTCTGGGAAATTTCATCCATGATATGCACGGGACCCTTCTGGTTGGCCTTGAGATCCTGAATAAGGTCCAGCTTTTTCTGGAGGAGATCCTTCCTTTTCTTGAATCGTTCCACTTCCTCGAGAATCGGTTTCAGACGCTCGAGTTCGGCTTCGGCTTCCTTAATTCTGAGGTTCAGGTTCTTCTTCTCCGAATTCAGCGTCCACCAGCGAAATCCCGAGACCAGGAGGCCTACGACGATGAGAGAGATGAGAGCGATATTTGCCAGATTATCTCCCTTTCCGACGGAAACGGCCTCAAACCTTCGAGTCGGTTGTTGAGCTTCCGGGAGCAGGTTGATTTTTATCATGGATTAATCCCCCACTTCTCGAATGGCCAGGCCAACGGAAACCCCAAGGTGTGGTGCGAGATCATTCAGCCATTCGGGATCGAACTTGCTCTCATCGTAGGAAACTTCCTTGAGCGGATTCATGATCTCGACGCCGATTCCAAGTCTCTCCTGCATGAGCGTCACGAGATTCACCGTCTTGGAAGCTCCCCCCGCAAGGTAGAGGTGGTTGATGTCACCCTGGCCGAGGCTCTGCTGGAAAAAGTCGAGGGTCTTTCGAAGCTCCTGTACGAGCTCCTCCGTAACCGTGTTACAGATGGGAATCACGTTTTCGTGGGTAAAGCCTTCAATCTTCTCGCCCTTTTTCAGGGCTTCGGCCTGATCCCAGCTCAATCCCATCTCCCTCATGATTGCCTCGGTATACTGGTTTCCACCAAAACTGATGTCACGCCAGAACACGCTCTCTCCGGAGATGATGATGTTCACATTCATGATGTTGGCCCCGATATTTACGAGCGCCATATTGGCATCGGGACCAAGACCATAATTCATCTCAAAGGAATTCTGGAGGGCGAAGGCGTCGACATCCACCAGAACAACCGTTTTTCCGGCCTGGATTGCAGATCCGGTGTAGTCCGTCACCTTATCCTTCTTGGCGACGACCAGCAGTACCGCCATGTTCTGTCCATCCGGTTCATCTCCGAGGGGCGTATAACTCAGGTTGACATCGTTGATGTCAAAGGGAATATATTGCTCGGCTTCCCACTGAATTGATTCCGCCAGCTCCTCAGGAGACATGATGGGCAGAGTAATCCGCTTAATAATGACGGCATGCCCCGAGATGGAGATCCCCACACTCTGGTTTTTCACACCTAACTGGTTAAAGAGCTGAGAGATGGAATCTACGACAAGCGAAGAATCCATGATGGCGCCGTCGACGATGGCCTCCGGCGCCAGGGGGGCGATTCCAACTTTATCCAGGTGGTACCGGTCCCCTTTTCGTCTAAGCTCGACCAGTTTGAGCGTGGAGGATCCCAGATCCAAACCGACAATACCCTTGCTCTTCTTTTTAAAGATCATAGTCACCACCAGATAAATCTAAGTTTCCCAGGCGTTTATCCATAATTACTTAATGCTAAACTTTAAGTTAGCACAAGAAATCAAGGTTGTCAAGTGGGGGACGAATGCTTCATCCATGTGAAATCGGCATCCCCTTGGATTGAGGATAGAAAAGACGGCATAAACAAAGGTGTGACGATCCACATCGCTTTTTTGCTTCCGATTCATTTCCACGTATTGAATCAGGTTAAAGTGAGAAAAAACTATCAATCGGGACGACATCGGGAATCCATGATTTGTAAATAGAGTTGGAAGGTGCTTCATTCCTTTTCGTTGAAAATCGAATATAGCGATCCTGGATCCAAACCTTGACAAACTCATTATAGATTTTGACTGGATCGATATGCGCGGCACACACAATATGTAGGCATTGCAAAAAAATGAAACTCAATATATTGAGCATGAAAACCGGCTCGCTCATTTCTCCGTCTTTCGCTTGATGGGAGAACCAACCTGTGCTACAATCTGCGCCCTATGGCACATGTCTGTGATATTTGCGGGAAACGTCCCGTAGCGGGAAATGCGATCAGCCACGCCCATAATCTGACTCGAAGGCGCTGGAAACCGAATATCCAGAAGCTCCGGGTGGAATGGAACGGCGGCAAGCGCCGCATGAACGTATGTATGCGCTGCCTCCGTTCGGGCAAGGTTAAAAAGATCGTTGCGTAGGGTTTCTCTTCCCTTCGCCCGCCCTCGATACGTCCACGACCCCTTTCATCTGTAACAGCCTTCCTCGAAGGCTCAGGTAGTCGTTTATATGGCGCACGAACAGCATAAAGGACAACAGCGCACGTCCCGGTGAAATCAGTCTCCGCTGAATTTCACTGACCCCAAGACCAAAAGCCAGACACTCCCGGGTAAGATCCGGAGAGGACAGGAAGGGCTCCTCGACCTGGACCATAATCCGGGCCCGGAACCGTCCCGTCCTTCCCGGCAGCCAGGAGGCCGGATACAGTGTGTCGCTCCGCAGGGATGCGCATGAGGATCGATGGATAACAATTCCTCGTGTCCGCGTTACCTGGGCCTGAATCGAATCCCCCGGCAACGGAAAGCAGCAGCCGGCATACCGGACATCGAGACCGTCCTCGCCACCAACCAGGACCCGGTTGTCTTCATGAATCCTCGTAACCGGGGGAAGCTCCTCTGTCAGGCTTTCTTCGGCAGGGAGCCATGGTTCAAGGATTCGCTCGAGGTCGGCGCGCTCCTGCCCCAGCGCGATAAAGAGATCCACCTCTCTGGAGTACCCTCTGTGGCGGAGTGCGTCCAGAAAGGGTTCACTGTTCAAAATCTGGCGGCTGTCCAGGCCATGCAGACGGACAAATCGTTCAAAGATCTTCTGACCTGTCTCTTCTGCCCTCTTTCGCTCTTCCTGCTGGAGCGCCTTTCGGATTTTCCCTCTTGCCGAAGCCGTAACCACCATGGAAAGCCAGTCACGTGAGGGCCGATGCTTCGGATGCGTCAGGATGGTGACAACATCCCCGGTTTTCAATTCGGTCGCAAGCGGCACCATTCTGTCATGGACCAGGGCTCCCGATGTCCGATGCCCGACGTCCGTGTGGATACGGTAGGCAAAATCAAGGATGGTCGCACCTCTGGGAAGCGCAATGATGTCTCGCCCCGGCGTAAGAACGAAGATCTCTTCCTCCCGGAGAGACGTACGGATCGCATCCATGGAATCGGTTTCCTGGGCCAGTTCCTTCAGCCTCTGGATCCAGAGAAGCTCCCTCTGCACGTCCCGCAATCCGGATCGGGCAGTCTTGTAGAGGGCGTGAGCGGCCACACCCGATTCAGCGATCCGATGCATCGATTGCGTACGAATCTGGACTTCAAAGGGGAGGTTGTCCTCCGACAGCAGAATGGTGTGAAGTGACTGATACCCATTGGGTTTTGGCCGGGAAATATAGTCCTTCACCCTACCCGGTGCAGCCTTCCATGCATCATGAAGGAGAGAGAGGCACCGGTAACACTCGTCCTCACTCTGTGTGACGACCCGGAAGGCAAAGATATCATGGAGCCTCTGAAGGTCGTATCCCTTTCGTTCCATTTTCGAAAAAATGCTGTAGAGATGTTTCATCCTGGCCTGGACGGTGACACCGAGTCCCGCACCTCCAAGCTTTTTGAGAATTTTTCTTCTCGTACGCACGATAAAGGCACGGGCCCTGGGCTTCGCACGTTCAAGATCCGACGCAATGCGAGCCGATGCCTTTGGATGAAGTTCTGCAAAAGATAAATCCTCAAGTTCCGCCATCACACTCCACATGCCCAGCCGGTTGGCGATGGGAGCATAGATGTGCAGCGTCTCCTCCGCGATTCTTTTCCGACTTTCAGAATCCAGGGATGCCAGTGTGCGCATGTTGTGAAGCCGGTCACTCAATTTGACCAGCATGACCCGGAGATCCTCCGCCATGGCCAGGATCATCTTTCGAAAGCTTAGAATCTGCTGCTGATCCGGACGACTCAGGTTGTACATTCCGATTTTGGTAACCCCTTCCACCAGGCCGCTTACCGTTGAGCCAAACCGGTCCTGCAGTGCCTCGACAGTCACCCCGCAATCCTCAATCACGTCGTGAAGAAGTCCTGCCGCAACGGTTTCATGGTCCAGCCCCATGGACGCAAGCGTCGAAGCCACCTGAACCGGATGGGTGATATAGGGTTCCCCTGACTTTCGTTTCTGGCCCGAGTGAGCCCGGGCCGAGAAATCAAAAGCGGCCCGGATCATTTCCAGGCCGCCTTCATCTTGATTATGTTGACGGTACGTTTCGAGTACTCTGTCGAGTTGTATGGATCCCTGTACTATTTTCTTTTCGCCTGTCGCTTCCGTTCTGCGAACTTATGAATAAAGATCACAACCGGAGAAGCAATATAGATCGAGGAATAGGTCCCGATAAAAATCCCGATCACGAGGGTAAAGGCAAAGTT
>Ga0116162_10002829_pt1 | contig 10606 bp, 6 predicted proteins | sample AD_UKC105_MetaG_FD_89875 | JGI IMG/M metagenome (GOLD analysis project Ga0116162, IMG submission 89875) | Active sludge microbial communities of municipal wastewater-treating anaerobic digesters from Hong Kong - AD_UKC105_MetaG | ecosystem: Engineered > Bioreactor > Anaerobic > Digestate... | reverse complement strand
TTTGGGAATGCGAATGTGGACATAGAGAAGCTATTGGCAGTATTGAAGAATTAAAAGAAAAATCCGATGACTGTCCTGAGAATATAGATCTACATAAGCCATATATTGATAATGTTCATTTAAAATGCCCAAAATGTTCATCAAAAATGAAACGTGTAACAGAAGTAATTGACTGTTGGTTTGACAGTGGTTCTATGCCTTTTGCCCAACACCACTATCCATTTGAGAATAAAGAACTATTTGATAAGGAATTTCCAGCAGATTTTATATCTGAAGCCTTAGACCAGACAAGAGGTTGGTTTTATGCCCTTCATGCAATTTCATGTCTTTTATTTGATAGTCCGGCATTCAAGAATGTTATAGTTCTTGGTCTTGTTCAAGACAAAGACGGACAAAAAATGAGCAAACACAAGGGAAACGTTGTTGACCCATGGGATATTTTAGATAAACAGGGAGCAGATGCAGTAAGATGGTATTTCTATACTGTAAGCGCACCATGGCTTCCAAGCAGATTTTATGATAAGGCTGTTACTGAAGGGCAAAGAAAGTTTATGGGAACCTTTTGGAATACATATATCTTTTACGTGCTGTATGCTGAAATTGATAAATTCAACCCATTAGAGCACGAACTGGAAATAGATAAACTTTCAATAATGGATAAGTGGATATTATCAAAACTTAACACACTAATAATGAATACAGACAAAAATCTTGAGAATTACAAGACATTTGAAGCAGCAAGAGAAATTCAGGATTTCACTGATGAGTTGAGCAATTGGTATGTAAGAAGATCACGTGAAAGATACTGGGGAAGCGAAGAAACACAAGATAAGATAAATGCATATATGACATTGTATACATGTCTTGTATCACTGGCAAAGCTTACAGCTCCGTTTACACCATTTATAACGGAACAGATTTATAACAACTTAGTTCTGAGTCTTGATGAAACAGCTCCATTAAGTGTTCATCTTACCAATTTCCCTCAAGCAGATGAGTCATTTATTGATAAGGACATGGAAAAACAGATGGAAGAGCTCCTTAGTATAATAGTAATGGCTAGAAGTTTGAGAAATACTTCCAATATGAAGAATAGACAGCCTCTTAAGACATTGTATATTACTTCGGATAATAAGTTGACTAGTGAGTATATTGAGTTGCTCAAAGATGAGATGAATATAAAGAATATTGAATACATTGATGATCCTTCTATATTTATTGATTATGATTTAAAACCTCAATTGAGAACTCTTGGTAAAAAGTATGGAAAACTCTTGCCATCCATATCAGAGCATTTAAAAAATGCTGATGGAAATTATGTTATGAGCCTTTTGGAAAAAGGTAATACATATACATTCGAAATTGATAATACACAAATCATTCTTGAAAAAGATGATATTTTGAGTGAAACAAAGCAAAAAGGCGGGTTGGTATCATTAACAGATAACAATATAACTGTTGTTCTTGATACCAATTTGGATGATGAGTTAAAAAATGAAGGATTCATTAGAGAGATAGTCAGCAAAATTCAAACTATGCGTAAAGAAGCAGGATATGATGTTACTGATAAAATAGTCTTGTGCATGAAAGACAATAATTATCTTATTAATTTGATTAAATTAAACTTTGAAACCGTTAAGCTGGATATATTAGCAACAGAGCTAACAGAAGACTCGGATGATTCATATTATTCTACACAATGGGATATTAACGGTATCAGTTTAAAGATTTGTATAAAAAGAGTATAGTTAAGATTATATTTGCGATATTTATGAAAATAAAGCTTAATCATCTTATGAAACTTTATAATTTGTTGAATTTTACGATTAAATATTGTAATATAAACTTTGACTTGGCACAAAGAAGGAAGGTATTATGAAACAGTTAAAAGTAGCGATAATAGGACAAGGAAGAAGCGGATATTCAATTCACGGTTCATTCTTTTTAAAGCAACCAGAGAAATTTAAGGTGGTAGCTGTTGTAGACTTGATTGAAAAAAGAAGAAATCTTGCAAAACAAAGATATGGTGATGATGTATTAGTATTTGAAAATTACCAAGACCTATTCAGCACTACACAAGAAATTGATTTTGTAGTAAATGCATCTTATAGCCATATGCACTATAGCATATCAAAGGATCTTCTTGAACATGGATTTAATGTATTAAGTGAAAAACCCTTCTGTAAAACTGCAAATGAGGTAAATGATCTTATTGATACAGCAAAAAAGAATAATAGGATGCTTGCAGTATTTCAAAATTCAAGATATGCATCATATTTTCTGAAAGTCCAGGAGATTATAAAATCAAAAGTTTTAGGTGATATAATTCAGATAAGTATTGATTTTTCAGGATTTGCCAGAAGATGGGATTGGCAGACATTACAATCATATAATGGAGGCAATCTTTACAATACAGGACCACATCCATTGGATCAGGCATTACAACTTTTTGGTGATGGAGAACCTAAAGTTAAAGCATTCATGAACAGAGCAAACACATTTGGTGATGCAGAAGATTATGTTAAAGTTTTACTTTATGGGGACAATAAACCTGTTATAGACCTGGAAATTTCATCTTGCCAGGGATACAAACCCTTTACCTATAATATACAGGCAACAAGAGGAGCGCTAAACGGAAGTATGACTGAGATAGACTGGAAATATTTCAAAGAGGATGAATGTGAAAATCAGACATTGAAGATATCTTTCGATAAACCAGATTCTGACACACCAGCTTACTGTTCTGAATCATTAAACTGGCATGAAATGCACTGGGATGACAAAGGCGAGGAGTACGGAACATTTTTTAGCATGACAAAAAGATTTTATGAAATGCTATATAACCATATAGTTAATGGAAGTGAACTTGAAGTTACTCCTTTACAAGTATTAAAACAGATTAAAGTAATTGAAGAAGCTCATAAACAGAATCCATTATCTAAAAAGTATTAGGAGTTAATATGAATAAAAACAAAGATACAGATAAGTCTTTAGTTGATGAACAATCATTAAGTTCAGAAAAAGAAGATATAATTAATGTTGAAAGTACAGATAAAAAAATAAAAGCTGATAAATTTAAAACTTTCCTTAAAAAGAATGGATTTTATCTTGGCCTTGCAACGCTAGTTTTAATAATGGCAGTAGTACTTATTTTCGATGCTAATCGAAAACTAAAAGGAGATATTCCTTTTGATAATACTGTGTATGTTATCGGAGATAATTCGATATCCCTTGTAAAACATGATGAAGAACCTATAGTTCTGACATCCACTTTATTCAAGGATTATAAAGATCAGCAGCTAGGTTTAGAAGCTCATAATGGAATTCTGATGAGTAATGATGAAGAGAAAATAATGTATGTAGATGAACTTCATCTTATAAACAACGATGAGTTTTCTCAATCAAGGCTTATTGGTACATTAAGGCTCTTTGATGGAACTAGCAACATTAAAATCTCTGATGAAGCCAGTTTTTATTATGTAGTAAATGATGATTTTAATACTGTTATATATAAAAAGTATAGGGTAAGTGATGATAATAAAACTCTAATCAACGATTTATATAAATTTGATTTAATAACAAAAGAATCTGTTTTAATTAAAGAAGATGTAGATACAGACATTTTTTCTTTGAGTAATGATGGTAAAGTTTGCGTATTTCTTGACGATTATGCAAAAAGTTATGTTGAAAACGGAGAACCAACATATTCCTTATACAGATATGAAGATGGAAAAACTGTTCTTGTATCTGACAATGTATATAATATGGAAGCTTCAGTATCAACAGGTAATGCGGATTTAAATTATCCATTGATAAACAAGGACGGTAAAAAGATAATATATGCTATCGTTAATTATGTCGTTATGACACAAGACGAAGAACAGACAAATGAAACAGAAGTAAATAATGATAAGATAAAAGTATATCCTACATTTGATATGTATATGTACGATGATGGCAACAATGAGCTTGTAGCAAAAAGCTGTGCACAGCTTCTAGTTTCATATGACTTTTCTCAAATGATATATATTGATGGAATAGTTGACCATATCGACAAATATGATGAAATGGGATTTGGCGGAACATATTATCACTACAATTTATTAACTAATGAAAAGACAATTGTCTCAGATTATGTATTTGGATTTGTTCCAAGAAATGTTATCGGATATGTGGATAATGAGTATATTGATGCAAATTTCTATTTTAAACAATACAATATTGACGATAATACAGCTCATTTATATACCTACAGGGATGGGAAACATATACTGATAGATAAAGAAGTTTCTGTTGGTTCTGATGAAGAACTAAAGCTAGACTTTGTTACATTTTCTGATGACTATAAAACAGTTTTTGTATTTAAATCATACATAAGCAAAACAAGCAGTCTTTTATACAGATATTCAATTAGATCTACTGGAAATGTTATTGAGTATATGTGCGAAGAGAAGTACATTATTAACAAAATTAAATTGACAACAGATGAAGATTATCTGGTATATAATGCTGAAGGCAGATTAGTAATTTTATCTTCAGATAATACTAAAAAGACTATTGAGAGAGAAGGTGTAAATTCTTTTGATATAACTGAAGGAGGAAGATACATTTACTACTATAAAGAGACTTCAATTGGTGCAGGTGCAGTATATTATTATGACCTTCATGAAGGAAAAGAATCAGTCAAATTAGTAAATGATGTTAATGAAGTATGGAATTATCAGGATAATATGGTAATGTTCAGAATTAATACGGATTACAATACAATGACAGGTGACTTATATCTCACAGATTTTGATCAGTTTGAATATCTGTCACCAAATGTATATGCGCAAATAAGAACAAAGATAACAGAAAGGTAAAAACGAAATTACAACTTTAAGAATAATTCCGCTTGGCGGATTAAATGAAATTGGGAAGAATCTTACTGTTTTTGAGTACAAAAATGACATTTTGATACTTGATTGCGGTATAACATTTCCACAAGAGGATATGCCCGGTGTTGATATTGTAATACCAGATATGTCTTACTTAATAAAAAACAAACACAAAATCAGAGGTATTGTTATTACTCATGGTCATGAAGATCATATTGGTGCAGTGGGTTATTTGTTAAAAGAGGTTAATGTTCCGGTATATGGAGCAAAACTTGCTTTAGGATTGCTTGAATCTAAATTAAATGAAATGGGATTATTGAGCATTGCTAAACTCAATGTTGTTGATTCAAACTCAAAAGTATCAATTGGATGTTTTAAAGCTGAATTTATACCAGTAAATCATAGTATTCCAGATACATATGCAGTTGTTTTAACTACACCTGTAGGAATAATACTTCACACTGCAGATTTTAAGATTGATTTCAATCCAGTTAATGAAAGAGTTGCTGACTTAAATAGATTTTCCGAAGTTGGAAATAGGAATGTTTTATTGATGCTTGCTGATAGTACAAATGCAACAAAAGAAGGTCATAGCATGAGTGAGAAAGCTGTTGGAGAGTCACTTGATAATTTAATTGGAAGATCATCTTCAAGGATAATTATTGCATCTTTTGCTTCAAACATCAACAGAATACAACAAGTGTTAAATCTAGCTGAGAAGTATCGTAAAAAGGTTTGTATATTTGGTTACAGCATGAGAAACAACATTAAAAAATCTATTGAATTAGGGTACATAAAAGTTAAAAAGGGTATTTTAATTGAAGAATTTGAAATAAAGAATTATAAATCAAAAGATCTGCTTTTAATAGTAACAGGATCCCAAGGTGAAACCAATTCCGCACTTTCTAAGATAGCATTCAAGCGACACCAGAAGATAAGCATTGACAAAAATGATTTAGTTATTATATCTGCATCTGTTATACCAGGTAATGAGAAATTCTTATATAGAGTAATAAATGAACTTTTTAGAAGAGGAGCAAATGTTATTTACCAGTCGTTAAGTGATGTACACGCTTCAGGACACGCCTATAAGCAGGAATTGAGGCTTTTAATTACTCTTGTTCGTCCTAAGTACTATATGCCTGTGCATGGCGAATTTATGCATATGGAGAGCAATGCAATGATTGCCATGGATATGGGAATCAATGAGAAAAATATCTTTTTACTTGAAAATGGAGATGTAATGAAAGTATCTTCTAGTAAAATTACAGTAGATGAAAAGATAACAGTAGGAGCTTCTTTCATTGATGGGTCTGGTGTTGGCGATTTAGGAGATGATGTACTTAAGGAAAGAATGATATTAGCACAAGATGGTATATTGAATATTTCTGCAGTTATTGACAAAACAACAAGATGCTTAAAAGCAGAACCTATAATTACTGCAAAGGGTTTTATGTACGAAAAAGAATCAGATGATTTGATGAGAATGATAAAGATAATGTTGAAAGAGGATTTTGATAAATATCAAAAATCAGCTTTACATATAAGTGATCTGCATAACATTATCAAAAAACGTTTACGCAGTTATCTGTATCAGGAAACCAAACGAAATCCGGTTGTGTTACCGGTAATAATAGAGGTGTAGTTAATGAAAGTATATGACATTTTAGAACAAAGAGGATTTATTGCCCAGTCGACTGATGTGCAGAAAATAAAGCATCTGCTAAATAATGAAAAAGTAACATTTTATATAGGATTTGACCCTACTGCTGATAGCCTTCATGTAGGGCATTTTCTTCAGCTAATAGTAATGAGTCATCTTCAAAAAGCAGGTCACAAACCAATAGCATTATTAGGTGGAGGTACCGCTATGGTCGGTGACCCAACAGGAAAAACTGACATGAGAAGAATTATGACTAGAGAAGAAATTGATTATAATGCAAATTGCTTTAAAAAACAGATGTCAAAATTTATTGATTTTTCTGATGATAATGCAATTATGGTTGACAATTATGAATGGTTATCAAAACTTGAATATATTCCATTTTTAAGAGAAATCGGAATGCATTTTTCTGTTAACAGGATGCTTACTGCAGAATGCTTCAAATCCAGAATGGAAAAAGGTTTATCTTTTATTGAGTTTAATTATATGTTAATGCAAAGTTATGATTTTCTGTTGTTAAAAAGAAAATACGGTTGTAAACTTCAGCTTGGTGGAGACGATCAATGGAGCAACATCATTCAAGGAGTAGATTTAATAAGGAGAAAGGATTCAGATGAGGCATTTGGAATGACCTTTAATCTTCTAACTACAAATGAAGGCAAGAAAATGGGGAAGACTGAAAAAGGCGCTATATGGCTTGATGAAGAAAAAACATCGCCTTTTGATTTCTATCAGTATTGGAGAAATATTGATGATGCTGAAGTTATAAAATGTATTAAACTTCTTACATTTGTACCAATGAATCAGATTGAAGAGCTTTCTGCTCTTAAAGACAAAGAAATAAACAAAGCAAAAGAAGTTTTGGCATATGAAGTAACTAAGATTGTTCATGGAGAGCAAAAGGCTTCTGCTGCTCAAGATTCTTCCAGAGCATTATTCTCAAATATAGGACAAGCTGATGATATGCCTTCTATGTTTGTAACAGAAAAGATGTTGGAAGATGGGTTTGATGTATTGCAGGCACTTGAATCAGCAAATTTTATAAAATCAAACAGCGAAGGAAGAAGACTTATTCAAGATAAATGCGTTTTATTGAATAATGAGGTTATAGAAGACTTTAAGTTTCTTATTACTAAAGGGAATTTTGAGGATAACGAGCTTTTATTAAGGAAGGGAAAAAAGAAATATTTTAAATTTATTCTTAAATAATCAAAATTGATGTTGCAATATTTTGTATTATTTGGTTTAATAGATACTAATTTGAAAGTTATTGGAGGGTAAAAATATGATTTTTGATGATATTTCGATGGCACTACAGAAAGGCCGCAAGAAAGATGTTGAAGCATTAGTGCAGCAGGCTATAGATGAAAAGCTTTCTGTTAAGGATATCTTGAACAAAGGATTACTTGCAGGAATGGATATAGTCGGCGAGAAATTCAAAAATAACGAACTGTACGTTCCTGATGTTTTAGTTGCAGCAAGAGCAATGAATGCTGGTACAGCACTGATTAAACCATTACTTGCTGAAGCAGGTGTGGAATCAATTGGCCGAGTTGTAATCGGAACAGTATTAGGTGATTTGCATGATATAGGCAAAAACCTTGTTAAGATGATGATGGAAGGAAAAGGGTTTGAAGTTATTGATTTGGGCGTCAATGTTTCTGCTGAACAGTTTGTTCAGGGTGCTATTGATAATAATGCAAGTATAATTGCTTGTTCAGCTCTTCTCACAACAACAATGGGCGAGATGGCTAATGTTGTAAAAGTAGCTACTGAAAAAGGCGTTAGAGATAAATTGACCATTATGGTAGGTGGAGCTCCAGTTAACGAATCATATAAGAATTCAATAGGAGCTGATTTATATACTCCTGATGCTGCAAGCGCTGCAGAACAAGCTGCGAAAACAGTATTGAACTAAATTTAACTGTAACATATTTAGCTAATTAAAAAGGATGATTATTCATCCTTTTATTTTTTTATGTTAAATCTTTGTTTTTATAGAAAATTCACTTTTGTAATTATTTTTATCTTTAAGTACGACATGATTATATATGTCACATGCTTTATTTTCAAATTCAATAAGTCCTTTTTTATTTAAATCAAAACTGTCATAAGATTTTTTTAAAGAGGTCACTACAGGTAGATTTGAAGTATTAGATAATAATGAAAGCAGATTTTTATTCTTAGATGCTAAAACCCTTATATATTCTGGTTTTTTGTATTTAGAATATAAACCCTTGTTTGCACCTAGCATTATATGCATGAGTAAGCGTTGAATTCTTGTTGAAGGATATCTTTTAGTTACACATGAGTCAATAAAAGTGCTAATTGAAGAACTGCTGGTAACATATTTTTGCAGTAAATTTTCAATTCCTTCATTAACAAGAGGATAAAGGCATAATTCATTAGCATCTTTTTCCATTATAGAATAGGAAATTATGTCTTTAAATAATTCTATATTTGCAAAACATTTATATTTTTTATATTCTTTTAGGATTCGCTTTGTAGTTATTGGTATTTGCTCAGAAATTTTTGTCAAATATCCATTATTTTCAGATAATGTCTTTCTTATAGCTGTAGCACTGGAAAAGGTGTCACATAAAGAATCATCATTATAATCAGAACCAACTCTTTTTATGGGTATCGTCTTAATTTGTGATTTCTGACGAATTAATGCTTTTTCATATTCAATTGCTAAGATATCATTTGATGATTGTAGGGTCTGCCTGTATGAATTTATGTTGTAACCCTTATTTTCAAGATATTCAGAAAGAGCGTTTTCTCTTGCTTTTGGGAAAGAAAGTCCTCTTGATAACTCATCTTTTAACATTATTTTGTATTGAGATGGTTCATTAGCAAGAATAGAAGATATCGATTTAACATTATTAGAATCTACCGATTTTGACCCATAGCTTATATAATCTATAATACCGATGCTATTTAATAAATAAATAGCATTTTGTGCGTAAGCTTCAGCGCTTGTACAGCAAAAAAGGGTAGGGTACTCTAGTACCATATCAGCTCCACTTTCAATAGCCATATCTGCTCTAGCATATTTATCAACAAGAGCTGGTTCTCCTCTTTGAACATAATTTGAACTTAACAGGCAGACAATTAAGGCATCATTTTTAAATAATGCCTTGATTTCATCAATCTGATGTTTATGACCATTGTGTAATGGATTATATTCACAAATAATTCCTACAATATTCATTTAAACATTAAACCTGAAGAGCACTACGTCTCCTTCTTTAAAAATATATGATTTGCCTTCACTTCTAACAAGGCCTTTTTCCTTTACAGCATTATATGAGCCTAATCTTCTTATATCATCATATGAAAATACTTCAGCTCTAATAAAACCTCTTTCAAAATCGGAGTGAATTTTTCCTGCAGCTTTTGGAGCAGTAGTGTTATTCTTAATGGTCCAAGCCCTAACTTCTTTTTTGCCTGCTGTTAAAAAACTCATAAGATCAAGGAGTTTATAGCTCTTTTTAATAAGTCTTTCGAGACCTGTTTCATTTATTCCCAAATCAGACAGAAATTCTTCTCTCTCTTCTTTAGTCAAAGAGGATAAGTCTTCCTCAAATTTAGCGCATACTTTTATAACTTCGCTTCCTTCGTGCTCTGCCAGATCTTCAAGTGCTTTTGTATAATCATTATCAGTAGATAATCCATCTTCATCAACATTAGCAACATATAGAACTGGTTTTACAGTTATCAAGAATAATTCATTAAGTAAAGCTTCTTGTTCTGCATTTTCGACATGAAAGGATTTCGCCATTTTACCTTCAAGAAGGTGTTCATTTAAATCCTCATAGAATTTTAATACCGGAAGAAATGATTTATCTCCCGACTTTGATGCTTTTTTCGTTCTTTCTATTCTGCGTTCAATCATTTCAATGTCAGAAAAAATGAGTTCAAGATTAATAGTTTCAACATCTCTTACAGGATCAACTGATCCATCAACATGCATAAGATCGTCATCATCAAAACAACGTACTACATGGCAAAGAGCATCAACCTGTTGAATGCTTGAGAGAAATTTATTACCTACTCCTTCACC
>Ga0116162_10002828_pt1 | contig 10608 bp, 10 predicted proteins | sample AD_UKC105_MetaG_FD_89875 | JGI IMG/M metagenome (GOLD analysis project Ga0116162, IMG submission 89875) | Active sludge microbial communities of municipal wastewater-treating anaerobic digesters from Hong Kong - AD_UKC105_MetaG | ecosystem: Engineered > Bioreactor > Anaerobic > Digestate... | reverse complement strand
GCAATACAGGTGCAATGCTTCCGTGCATGCCGTTTCATTACATGATGTTCAAGGCAATTTCTTCACCTGCCGTGGTTATGACCAGCGGTAATATTTCTGACGAACCGGTAATTACCGATGATGCCGGGGCGAAGCAGAAACTGGGAAAAATTGCCGACGCTATAGTCAGCTATAACAGGCAAATTATCAACAGGGCTGACGACTCTGTGGTCAGATTCTGCAGCGGTATGCCCAGTCTGATAAGACGATCACGCGGTTATGTTCCCGGACCTGTATGCCTTTCCTGGCCTGTGGAAGGTATCCTTTCAACAGGAGCCGAACAGAAGAATTCTTTCTGTCTTGGAAAGGGAAACCAGGCAGTAATGAGCCAGTATATCGGGGATCTTACCGGTGTCGATGTTTATGATTTTTTCAATGAATCAGTGGACAGGTTCCGTAAGCTGTTCCATTTCACACCTTCTCTGGTGGCCTGCGACCTCCATCCCGACTATCTTTCAACACGCTATGCAGAAAAACTGAGCACCGGACTGGGAATCCCCCTGGTGAAGGTTCAGCATCATCATGCCCATGTTGTTTCATGCATGGCCGAAAACGGAATTGATGAACCGGTCATCGGTGTCAGTCTTGACGGAACCGGTCTGGGAGCAGATAATACGATATGGGGAGGGGAATTTTTTCTGGCCACCCTCAGTGATTATAAGAGATGCATTTATTTCGACCCTGTTCCTCTTCCCGGAGGTGATAAGGCAGTAAAGGAACCCTGGAGGACAGCCTGTTCATACCTGTTGAAGTATTTCGGGGAGGGTTTTGATCTTATGTCGGTTCCTTCACTTTCGACAACAGGCGAAGACAGAATACGCAGTGTTTGTGAAATGATAAAAGGTAACGTTAATGTGCCTCTTTCTTCCGGCGCCGGACGACTGTTTGATGCTGTGTCGGCACTATTGGGGCTGTGTATGTACGAAACATTTGATTCAGAGGCACCTGTGAGGCTAGAATCAGCTGTGAATGACAATACAGATGATTATTATCCCTACGAAATTGACACCCGGGTGATGTTCGGAAGCACTTTCAAAGCAATTCTGTCTGACCTTAGCAAAAAAAATACATCATACATTGCTGCTAAATTCCATAACACTGTTGCAAGGCTCATATCGGATGCGGCAACGATCATTAAAAAGGAGAGTTCTGTTAATACCGTGGTACTTTCAGGTGGCGTTTTCCAGAATATGTGTCTTCTCGAAAAATCTTTATATCTTTTGTCCCGTAAAGGATTCAGGGTATTTACCAATCATCTGGTACCCGCAAATGATGGAGGAATATCACTGGGACAACTTGTTACTGCATCAAAATCACGAAACTAATGTGTCTGAGCATTCCGGTACAAATACTGAGCATAGAAGGTGATATGGCTGAAGTGTCGGCAGGAGGGACGATATTCAGGGCAGGACCTCAGATGATCGGGAATGTATCTCCCGGCGACTATGTCCTCTTGCATGCAGGCTTCGCCATCCAGAAGATCAGTGAAGAAGAGGCAGAAGAAACACTGAGGATACTGAGAGAGATTGGTGAATCCTCATGACAGGTATGAAGTACATTGACGAATTCAGGGATAAAGATCTGGTCAACAGGGTCAGGCGACAGATTGAAAAAAATGCCACCGGCACTTACACTTTCATGGAGGTCTGTGGAGGCCATACTGCTGCTATACGGAGATTTGGAATACCCTCTCTCATTCCATCGTCGATCAGTCTGATCTCAGGCCCCGGATGCCCTGTTTGTGTTACCGGGACTGAGTATATCGACAGGCTTTGTGCCTCTTCATTAATGGAAAATGTTATTATCACGGTCTTCGGAGATCTTATGAGGATCCCCGGCACCAGGGGAGTATCACTTAAGAAGATGAAACAGGACGGGGCCGATGTGCGGATCATTTTTTCTTCCCTCGATGCTCTGGATATCGCCCGCAGGGACACAGACAAAACAGTGATCTTCGCAGCCATAGGCTTTGAGACCACTGCCCCCGGAACAGCAGTTACAATACTTCAGGCATATAAGGAAAAAATTGACAATTTTCTGGTCCTGAGTGCACATAAGATTATGCCGCCGGCTATGGAAACCATACTCAGACAGGGAACCGGGATAAATGGATTCATCTGTCCGGGCCATGTTTCTGTGATCACCGGTTCGGAAGCTTTTGGGTTCATACCCGAAAATTACGGAACCGCTTGTGTAATAACCGGATTTGAACCTTCCGACATCCTGTTATCCGTTCTGATGCTGATAGAGCAGGTAAACAGCGGCAAGCCGTCTGTAAGAAACGCTTATGGAAGGGCTGTCACCAGTAAGGGAAATCTGATCGCACAGAGGGCTATGGAAGAAGTTTTCAGAATACACGATGCCGAATGGAGAGGTCTGGGAATTATTCCGGCGAGCGGACTTTCTCCGGCGGGCAAATATGAAAGGTTTGATGCTTCAGTTGTTATTCCTGTTTCCGTGAATCCTTCATCTGAAACAAACGGTTGCATTTGCGGTGAGATACTCAGGGGCCTTAAAAAACCTCCCGAGTGCAAACTCTTTTCAGGGGCATGCACCCCGGAAAATCCTGTAGGGGCATGCATGGTTTCAGACGAGGGAGCATGCAATGCGTGGTATAAATACGGAGAAATGTATGGATGAATTTATCACAATGGATCATGGTGCAGGAGGTCGCAGGACACAGGAACTGATCAAATCCCTGTTCGCTGCCAGTTTCGGAATGGAGATGCCTCTGACCGATTCTTCAGTGCAGGGTTTTTTTGACGGCTCCCTTGCCTTTACCACCGATTCCTATGTTGTTGATCCAATATTTTTCCCGGGAGGAGATATCGGAAAGATGGCTGTGTGCGGTACAGTTAACGATCTGGCCGTTTCAGGAGCTGATCCGAAGTTCCTGTCAGTCTCATTCATTATCGAAGAGGGATTTAAATTGAACCTTCTTGAGAAAATAGTCATCTCCATGGCCTGTGAAGCCCAAAATGCCGGAGTGAGGATTGTAACAGGCGATACCAAGGTTGTCGAAAAAGGTAAATGTGACGGAATTTTTATCACCACCTCAGGGACAGGTGTTATAAAGAGCGACCGTACCGATACAGGAAAAGGAATCAATGTGCGTACAGGTGACTGGCTGATCGTGAACGGCTCTCTCGGAAACCATTCAATAGCAGTTTTAGGAAGTCGCAAAGGCCTGAGTTTTACTACTACCGTGGAATCAGATTGTACTTCGCTTAATCACCTTATTGAAAATGTTTTTCAGTCAGGGGCCAGGGTAAGCTTCATGCGCGATCTTACAAGAGGTGGCCTTGCCGGAGTTCTTAATGAGCTTGTAGAGATGACAGGAAAAAGTATTGTCGTGGACGAGGCTTCGGTTCCTGTCGATGAGCCCGTGAGAGGTGCCTGTGAGATGCTGGGATTTGATCCCCTATATCTGGCTAACGAAGGTAAACTGCTGATCGTCGCCCCTGAGTATGATGCTGAGATGATAATTAATACTCTCAGATCACATCCCGCAGGAAGCAATGCTGCCGTCATCGGCGAAGTTGTATCAGGCACCACACCCAATGTGGTGGCACTCACTGTTACGGGCGGGAAACGGATACTTGATGTACCTTCCGGGTTGCAGTTACCCAGAATTTGTTAAAGAATACAATATGCATGAATTAAGGATCGCTGAAGACCTGTTGGGCATTGTCACGGAAGTTGCTGCGGAGAAGGGACTGAAGAAGGTCACAAAGGTGAATGTAAGTCTGGGAAAGCTCGTTCAGATCGTGCCCGGCCTGCTCGAAACAGCTTTTAATGAGGCAGCATCCGGGTCGGTGGCCGAAGGTGCATCAATAAATATTGAAACAGTGCCTGTAAGGCTGGAATGCAGAATCTGCGGCACAGAATTTATGCCTGATGGGAATAGTTTTGAGTGTCCCGAATGCCGGCTTTCAGATATTGATATAAAAAATGGTAATGAATTGTTTATTAACAGTATAGAAGGAGAGTGAAAATGGAAATAAAGATTATGAGGAATATCCTCGACAGGAACCAGGACAAGGCAATGGAAGTAAGAAATCTGCTTGTTTCCAAAAACATAATGATGATAAATCTGATAAGTTCTCCCGGTGCCGGAAAAACGACGCTTCTGGAAAGGACTCTGGAAGCAATCTCCGGCAGATTCCGTGCAGCCGTCATCGAAGGCGATGTCACAACCGACAGGGATGCAAGACGACTGCAGCGATTTGATATACCAATCACTCTGATAAACACTGAGGGCGGATGTCATCTCGATTCCCACAGTATTTCAAAAGCCCTGGATTCATTTTCTCTCGACGACCTCGATGTGATCTTTGTTGAAAATGTCGGAAACCTTGTGTGCCCTTCACATTTCGACCTTGGTGAGACATTCAAAATTGCCGTTGTAAGTACAACGGAAGGAGATGACAAACCTGCCAAATATCCCATGATCTTTCGTGAGGCCAGAGCAGCCATTCTGAATAAGATCGACCTTATACCCTATACAAATTTCCGTCCCGGAAACTTCCGGTCCGATCTCAGAATGCTTAATTCCAATATTCCGTTATTCGAAATATCATGTACAAAGGGAGACGGACTGAAAGAATGGAATGACTGGCTTGCGGAACAGATTGCAACGAGGTTCAGAACCTGAAACCCCATCCCACCTCAAGACGGTGGAAGGTGTGCCGGAATGTACAGGGATATTCGCTGTCGGATGAATATTCGTATAATTTACCATCTTCAAGATAAATTCCGTATCTGTATCCCAGCCGTATATAAGATTCAAAAGTATGGACAGGCCACCTGTAACCGGTTCCTCCACCTATGGTCCAGCCCCCGTGATAAACTTCGTCAGATCCCGATTCTTTAAGTGTAAAAAGCTTTCCGCCACGAAGGTAAAGGAAAGGCGATACATTTCTTTTTAAAATGCCATATCTGTATTCAAGAAATACCGGGATATGAAAACGGTCCAAAAGTTCAATTCCCGTACCCAGACCTGCGACATGCTCCGGACTGAAGGCATAGGTCATAATCAGGTTCTGGGTTCCGAATATGGGGAAGTTATCTTCCGACGATCCCAGCAAAAGACTGCTTGTTATCACAAAACCCAGACCGTCAATACCGCTCAGATCGTAAATCTTTTCTTCTGTCTTTGCAGGGTTTCCGACAACAGTAAATCTTAGTATGTCTTCTTCTGCAAATACAAAAGTCATCCCCTCATTGGTTTTTATCTGATAGCCGCCCTTCCGTAAATGTTGAAGTTTACCTGCCGCCACACTTCCGTTTTTAAGATACAGGGTGTCGGATCCCTGTGAGTACAGCAGGGTGCAAAAGAGCATTCCGGTTACGGTAGATATGAGAAACCTGTACATTTTTGATCGAATTAGGGGTGGTCCGGTCTTTATTTGTTAAATTTACTATAAATATATGAGTTATGAGATCACGGGTATTCTTTTCCCTGTTTTATTCCGGGTTGACAATCTTTCTCATGACAGGTTGTGAAGAACCTGTTTACAGAATATACACCGGAAATGCACCTGTGTACATGTCGTATTCTGAGTTGCGTTCCTCTGTCGTTGTCGATAGCAGGGTTTTGCTTGAGAATCCGGGCAAAGTCTATTTTAGCGGTAATTACATATTTATCGTTGAAGAACTTAAGGGTGTGCATATATATGATAACACCGATCCCTCTGCCCCGGTAAAAAAGTCATTTATTAAGATACCCGGCGTTGATGATATAGCAGTCTCAGGAACAAGGCTCTATGCAAACAGCTATATCGATCTTGTTGTGCTCGATATCGGGAATATTGACAATATAAGTCTGGCAGGAAGAAGGGAATCTTTGTTTGTCTATACCCTGCCTCCCGTCGGCAACAACCTCCCAAGGGCTAATTTCGACAAAACAAGAGGCGTAGTAATCGGATGGGTCGTCAGAAAGATAAAGGAAAAGGATAACTATAATGATTACCACATCGATCATGTTGACCAGAAAACATTCTTCAGCAAAGTAAATCCGGGCGGAGCCTGCTACGGTAATAACGGCGACGGCACAGGCTCCGGCGGTTCTCTGCCCCGGTTCGTGATCTATGGAAATTCCGTTCTGGTATTCGGGGATTATCTGTCCCGCATATATAATTTTGCTGACATCCTGAATCCTTATGCTCCGGTAACGGAGTTATATGCCTCTGAAGTGAGAACAGTCTCTGTTTCAGATGACAGACTGGTACTAGGGAGCATGTATACAAACTTTATTGTTGACCTTAAGGTTCAATCTGTATCTCAATACCCTGTATACTTCGATGCGATGGTTTACTGTGACCCTGTTATTGCCAGTGACACACTGATATTTCTTACTTCCAGGACAGGAACCGAATGTAACAATGCTCCGAATTTATTGAGAGTTATCGGATTGGATGAGTTTAACAATTCTGATATTCTGAATTCCATTCCGATGTCGATGCCATTAGGTCTGGCTAAAACGGGAGATATCCTTTTTGTATGTGACGGGAAGGATGGATTGAAGATTTTTGATGCCTCTGATCCGCTTGCTCTCGATGAAAACCTGATAAAGACCTACCCTGGTATCCTTGCTGACAATGTATTTATTTATAATGACATTCTCGTTTTGTGTTCAGAGAAAGCTGTCTTTCAGTTCGACTATTCAGACCTGAATAACCTTTTACTTTTAAGCTCAATAGTTGCAGGGGAATGAGAGTTACATTCCGGGTTTAAACATTTTTCGACTACTGCCCACCTTCGCTACCTCCTTCGCTGGTGCTACGGAGGTCAAAGAAAGCTACAGTGGGTAATACATGACTGCGAGACCAACAGGTTTCCAGCCGCATCTTGTTTACAATCATTCTAAATTAAAAATAATGACATTTGTAAGCTTTTTTGAGAAAGTATTGTTATTAAATTAACAGCGCCTAAAAAATGGCTTTTTTTATAATTAAAATATTGTTTAATTAATTAAAAATCAGTAAGAAATGTATCAAGTAGGAGATCTTGTGAAGGAACTATCCGACAAGCATGGCCGCGAAAGGAGCAGTCTTATGCCTATACTTCAGGGTATAGTCGACAAGCATAATTACCTGACCGATGAGGCTATGGTTGAAGTTGCCAAAGAACTGGATATTTCCGCTGCGGAGGTATATGGAACAGCTTCGTTCTATACTTTTCTCGATACGGCAGAGAGAGGTAAGTATATTATAAGAGTCTGTAAAACAATAACATGTTCAATGAAGGGCAAGAATGAAATTATACAAACCCTTGAAGATATGCTCAAGATAAAAGTTGGCGAGACAACATCAGACAAGATGTTCAGCCTTCTGGAAACAAACTGTATAGGATGGTGTCATAAAGCTCCTGCAATTCTCATCAATGAAATGCCGTACACTGAGCTTACATCAGAAAAAGTGGTGGAAATTATTAAAAGTTATATGACCAAGTAAACTCCCGACAATATTATGATAAACAAAGAATTAACCAAGGTAGATCTTATTTTTGAAAAGGTCAGTGCTGAAGAAGTCCTCAGAAAAGCCTTTGAGATGACAAGTGAGGAGATAATCCAACAGGTGCTTGAATCAGGACTGAAAGGCCGCGGAGGAGCAGGCTTTCCAACAGGTCTGAAATGGAAGTATACTGCAGCTGAAAAAGATCCTGAAAAATATGTGGTTTGTAATGCTGATGAAGGCGAACCGGGTACTTTCAAGGACAGAGAGATCCTTGATATGGTTTCCTATAAGGTATACGGGGGAATGGCTATTGCAGCCAATGCCATAGGAGCAAAGGAAGGTATTGTTTACCTCAGGGGCGAATATAGATTTCTGCTGCCAAAGCTTCTTACCGAACTTGAGACGTTTCACAAAATGATAAAGGAGATAGGTTACGATTTCAGGATCCGTTATTGTCTGGGAAGCGGCGCCTATATTTGCGGAGAGGAAAGTGCTCTTTTTGAATCTATTCAGGGTCTGAGAGGTGAACCACGGAACAAACCTCCATATCCGACTTCTTCGGGTGTCTTTCATAAACCGACATCAATAAACAATGTTGAAACCCTTGTTACAGCCATGATGATCATTCAACATGGCCCCGAATTATACGCAAGTCTGGGTACAAAAGATTCAAGAGGATCGAAGGTATTCTCTGTCTCGGGCGACACTCCTACACCGGGAATCTTTGAGCTTGAGCTTGGTATGACGGTTCAGCAGTTCGTAAATGAGTTCGGAGATGGTGACACGAAAGCTGTTCAGGTAGGTGGAGCTTCCGGTTTCTGTGTCCCGAGGAAGAAATTTGCAGAGACCATAATCGGGTTCGAGGGAGTGCCTACGGGAGGTTCCATGAAACTATTCAACAGTTCCCGTTCAATGTACAATGTTCTTCACAATTACCTCGAATTTTTTGAAGAAGAATCGTGTGGCCAATGCACACCCTGCAGGGTTGGATGCCAGCAACTGCTGAAAGGTGTGGAGAAAGTTAAGAAGGGTGAGATGAAATCGACATATCTCAACGAACTGATGAAACTAGCCGACACCATGAAGATAGCCTCAAAATGCGGACTTGGCCAGTCGGTTGGAAATGCCTTTAAATCGATAGTCGAGAATTTCAGAGAGGAGATCATTTACTAATAAAAATAAAAGACCTATTATGATCAATTTATTTATAAACGACCAGAAGGTTTCAGTAGAACCGGGAACTACCGTTCTGGCTGCAGCAAAAAAACTGAATATAACGATCCCGACTTTATGTAACCATCCCGACCTGTGTGTTGCAGGTAACTGCAGGGTATGTGTGGTTGAGCAGGAAGGTGCAAGAACGCTTATCGCCTCATGTGCCACACCCGCAACAGAAGGAATGAGGATACATACAAATACCCTCAAGGTAAGAAATGCCCGTAAGCATGTTGTTGAATTACTCCTTTCGGAACACAGGTCCGACTGTACGAAGTGCTACAAAAACCAGAAATGTGAGCTTCAGGCTCTTGCCAATGAATTTGCTTTCGGCGACACGATCTTCATCGATCTTGTCCCATATCATAATTATTCGATCGACAGGTCTTCACCTTCATTCATGAAGGACGACAGCAAATGTATCCGCTGCCAGCGTTGTGTGCGTACCTGTTCGCAGCTTCAGCATATATCTGCAATAGCAGTTGCTAACAAGGGACTGCATCAGAAGATATCTTCTTTCCACGACAAGCCCATGAGCCACGTTGTGTGTACTAACTGCGGTCAGTGTGTCAACCGTTGTCCTACCGGAGCACTTGTTGAAAAGACAGCAATCGACCAGGTATGGGATGCAATATATGACAGCGACAAACATGTTGTGGTGCAGACTGCCCCGGCAGTAAGAGTAGCCCTCGGTGAAGACCTCGGATATGATCCGGGTGAAAGAGTAACAGGGAAAATGGTCACTGCCCTCCGTCAGCTGGGCTTTGACTCTGTACTTGATACCGACTTCACTGCCGACCTTACCATCATGGAAGAGGGTACAGAACTGCTGACCAGACTAAAGAAAGTGCTGGTCGACAAGGATCCGAAAACGAAAGTCCCCATGTTCACATCGTGTTCTCCGGGATGGATAAAGTTCATCGAACACAAATACCCGGAGTTCCTTCCAAACCTTTCCACTTGCAAATCTCCCCAGCAGATGTTCGGGGCATTGGCAAAGACATTCTATGCACAGAGAATTAAAGTCGATCCTTCAAAAATCGTATCAATATCAATAATGCCATGTACAGCCAAAAAATATGAAGCTGACAGGCCTGAGATGAGAGCAAGCGGTTACAAGGACATAGATTACGTTCTTACAACCCGCGAGCTGGCTGTGATGATCAAGCAGGCAGGTATTGACTTCCGGAACCTTGAGCCTTCACACTACGATTCGGTAATGGGTGAATCGACTGGTGCGGGAGTGATCTTCGGAGCTACGGGAGGTGTTATGGAAGCTGCCCTTCGTACAGCCTATGAGATTGTGACCGGCCGTGAAGTGCCCTTCAAAAACCTGAATATTACACCTGTACGTGGAATGGAAGGAGTTAAGGAAGCCACAATAAAAATTGAAGGTTGTCTTGAGGACTGGAAATTCCTCGAAGGAGCAGAACTTAAAGTTGCGATAGCACATGGTCTGACAAATGCGAACAAGCTCATGAGGGCAGTCAGCAAAGGGCAGGCCTCATATCATTTCGTTGAGATAATGGCCTGTCCGGGAGGATGTATCGGCGGCGGTGGTCAGCCCATACCTACAAGCATGGAGATCAGGAAGAACAGGATTGATGCTATCTATTCGGAGGATGAACACATGACACTTCGCAAATCGCATGAGAATCCCGAGATAATTGCTATCTACAAGGAGTTCCTTGGCAAGCCAAATAGCCATGTTGCACATGAGCTGCTTCATACCCACTATACGGAGAGGGAACACTATTAATCTGATATTGTGTTTATGAGAATAATAAAAGCCGGTGATGAGCCGGCTTTTATGTTAATCGCACATATTAGTTTTTACAAGGTTTATCTGTGAATTATCGGGTCAGGATTACCGTCAGGATCGCCGATTACAGTGCCG
>Ga0116162_10002824_pt1 | contig 10615 bp, 11 predicted proteins | sample AD_UKC105_MetaG_FD_89875 | JGI IMG/M metagenome (GOLD analysis project Ga0116162, IMG submission 89875) | Active sludge microbial communities of municipal wastewater-treating anaerobic digesters from Hong Kong - AD_UKC105_MetaG | ecosystem: Engineered > Bioreactor > Anaerobic > Digestate... | reverse complement strand
TTTCTATCAGACATTGAAACAGGAATAAAGCTTTCTCTGTGGATATTACTGTTTGCTATCGTTTATATAGCATACGGATTCATTCTAAATAGCAAGCTTTCTATACCAGATATAAAAAAGAGGATAGCGGTGTATGTCTATACTGCAATTATTCTCATAGCAAGTTTTTTATCTATACTGAGATTTAACAGTGTTTCTGGATACAGCTTTTGGATAGTACTTATAGGTACATTGCTCTTTATACTCTCTGATTCCATTTTGGCATATAACCTGTTTAAAAAAAGAAGTTCATATGGCTCAGTATGGTTAATGGCAGCTTATGGTGCTGCTCAACTGCTTATTGTTCTTGGGATATTGATTGGATAGAGGATATGACCCTTTATCGATTTTTGAATTTCTCATGGTTGAATGATATACGATAGTAACTTGACAGATTTGTAACTACATTTCTTTTCCCATAAATTGTACATGCTCGCAAATTATGAAGCCATTTTTCTCATAGAGTCTTAGTACTGGTGCATATTTGTTTGTTGCAAGAGTAATACCAGCTAATCTTTTGTGCTGAACATACTTCTGAACTTCACCAAGGATTTTTGTGCCTATACCCGGACTTTGTCTATTGGGAATTACAAACATTTCCTCAATGAAAACCTCATCGTTATTCCACCGGATTTTCTCGTGAGCAGACAACGCTCCAACTAAACAATCTTGATCTATGGTAACATATGATATAAACTTTTTATGTTCAAAAAATCCTGTAAATAGCGTATAGCAATGTCTTTGCTCCATCTGCATATTAGGAATATCCAATGCTTTCATTTCTCTGATAACCATGCATTAGTATAAAGTTTGGATTATTTTACATACATTAAGCTTGCTGGTTAACTCTTGGTATTAGAGATAATATTTCAGATAGTTATCAATGCATCCTGGTTTAATAAAAAATCTATCACATTTATTTTTCTATATCCCTTTTCCAGGTTACTAAATGGGTCATTATCCATAGTGATAACTATTTTCTTATACCCATCATCAATCTTTTCAAATGAACCTAGCTCTTGTTTTTTCTTTTCCGGATCAGCTATCGAATAGGCAACTTGAATATAATATGTATCCTTTGCATCAGATGCAACAAAATCTATTTCTTTCTCTCTGTTCTTGCCTATATCAACTCTGTATCCACGGTGTATTAACTCATTGTATATTACATTTTCCAGAGCATGTGTAGGTTCTATCTGTCTGTAATTCAATCTAGCATTCCTTAGTCCTAAATCTGTAGCATAATATTTATTCTGCGTTTTAAGATATTCCTTCCCCTTAATATCATATCTGTAAACTTTACTAAAAAGGAATGACTCACAAAACCAGGTAAGGTAATTTCCTATTGTATCCGGTGTAATAGTTTTATAGCCATTCGATCTAAGAGTGTCTGATATTTTTTTTGCGCTAATACTACTGCCAATATTGGAACAAAGAAAATTATATACTGCATTAAAAATATCAGGATTCCGTATTCCGTACCGCTCGATAATGTCCTTTGTTGCAACTGTATCCTGCAGCATATTTAGATACCGGACCTTGAATTCGATGTTTGGTTCGGTTGCGACATATGGAAATCCGCCATATAGAAGGTAAGTATTGAACGCCTCGTTTTTGTCTTCGCCAATGAATGAATAATACTCGGAAAAAGAAAGCGTATGCATTCTGATTTCTATACTTCGTCCCCTTAAGGCCGTTGAAATATCTCCTGATAACATCTTGGAGTTTGACCCGGTAATATAAACATCGCAACCTTTGTTTTTCAAACTGTTTAGTAAATCCTCAAAACCATCAACATACTGAATTTCATCTATCATGACATAATATTTACCTTCACCACTTGTGTATTGATGAATGTATTCATAAAGTGAATTCGAATCACGCAATTTGGCATTATCTTTGTTTTCAAGATTAATCTGAATAATATTTTGTTTGGAGATACCGGATTCAACAAGATATCTGGTAAAGATATCAAAAAGAAGAACAGATTTTCCGCATCTTCTGACTCCGGTAATAACCTTTATAAGGTCTTTATCCTTGTATTGTTTTAAAAGATTTAAATAATAAGGTCTCTCAATAATCACAAAACCACCTTCACTTTAATCTTATACTACTCTAAAAACTTTTAATTATCAAGTGTTTTTCGAGTAAATTGTATGTGATTGCAGGAATGTGCCTATTTCCATTTGAACTGGTGTAAATTTTCTATCAGATGACTCTTTTTCCAGTTCTTTCTCTTTATGAACATTGGAAATATATCTTGATATTGCAGATTTATCTCTATCAAACAAATTCGTCAGTTGTTACAAAGAAAACAATACAGTATCTTTATAAATTTAAACAGACAAAAAATAGTTTATCCTACGTTTCAAATAAAATGATTTCGTTATTTATAGATTATGCATTTCTGGACATCAATACTGCGAGCTTTACATGCCCCGCGACATCATTATGCATGGTTCAGGTAACTGGGAACATGTAATTCTTTTCAAGTTCAATAACCTGGAATTTTTAAATCTCGCTGCGCTACAACAACTGTATAGGTTTCTGTGTCATATGTAACACCAGTTTCTATAAATCCGTTCTTATGCCAGAAATGCTCTGCTTGCGGATTGCCTTTAACCCAACCCAAACGAACACTTACAAAGCCAATACTAATCAGGTAAGTGCATAATTCATTAATAATACTGCTGCCTGTTCCTGAATTCTGAACTGATATATCCGTCATAAAGAAGCCAATGAATGCAGTCTTCTCATCAGGGTAAGCCATAATGAGATCCATAACAGCAATCAATTGATCCCCATCATAAAAACCAACATAATGCTTATCAGCTGCTTCTTTATTTGGAGGCAAAGCCTTCATGTTGTCAACGATACTTTGCTCTGTAACGAACGGGGGACAGTATTGATAGTACAAGCTGTTGTTGTGACATAGCTCATATATTGCTTTTATATCTATCTCACTCAGATATCGCACTAGATACTGACTTGAAAAAAGTGAAACATTCATATTATACCTTCCTCTACATTTCCCATATTGTTTTTCACAAAATAATCTGTTGTTAATTCTATGACGCTTCCGAAATCTGAAATCCTCGTCCTTCTTGATAGGCTCTGAGATCTTTTTTTTCGGAACAAAGCACTCTTATTCTTGTATCTGAGATACCCCTTTTTTCTACAGCATATTTACACCACTACACTTGACAATTCGTTCGAGTGTATTTATAGCTGATAATCAGCACCGGTCAACGGTGTAAAGCAAGTATTGCACCATCGATCTATCGCCTGGGAAAACCAAATCTGATGAGAGAATCGTTCATGCTGGCATGTGATAAAAAGCAGAATGCTGAACGCGAAGAATGCATCAATATGGTGGGGATCATGGCTGGATCCACTGATCTTAGAATAGCCGTCAATTACCTTTTTTCTTTGCTCAGGATTTTTGTAGTTCGAGGTGATCATGCCACATTCTTGCGCTTTATAACCATATCCCGAAAGAGAAAAGTCAATTGCAGTCAGACCTTTTGGCGTCCACAGAACATTACTGAATCCTAAATCAGCATGAATCAGCCCTTTTGAGTTTGGTTGAGCATCCAAACAGGTCATCACAGAATCAATTTCAACGAGCGCACTCCTGCATATCGAAGCCTGCTTGGGAGTCATATGATCGGCTTGAAAAGCTACATTGATCTCTTCCTGCATTGCTTGTATTAAATCATGCGAATAACTGAGACGGGTACCAGCAAAACCCTTAGCAGCCATATGTATATGTGCTGCCAGTTCTCCTAGTGCATGTGCGTATCTGTCACCATCCTCCGCCGTTAGCGTCTCACCATCAATCCATTTAAGCAAGCATGCTGGAGAGCCATCCAAAAGACTACAAGCAAGATCACCTTTGTTAGTCAAAAGAGGGATCTGTACTGGAAACAGAGCCATATGCTCAAGATGCACCAATAGTTCCATTTCACCATGCATGAGTTGGTACGCATTTGCCTGATTACCGAAGATTTTCAGAGAAAAACCATCTGCTGGACATCGGACTCGTAGAACATAAACATCATTACCGCTACAAACACGGCAAGTAATGTTTTCATTATGCCTTATAAAATTCACATGTGTATTATCCAGGTTATAATTAGCGAGAGCTTCGCGAACTAAAGTATTTTCAAAATCATTCATTGAAATATGATCCTCCTTAATACATCACCTATGATCGCAATCCTTACAGTATCAGGCTTTTCCAGCATCGGTGCTTGTTTTCAATTAGACTGTCTCAACATGGGTCATGTTGTCATTATTGAAGTCTGTTTCTTTGGAATAGGTCAAATGTTTTCTATATTTTTTAGTATATGGAAACATATCAACGCAACTAATTAGTCTTTCAAGCAACCAATAGGAATGACAACTACTCCATCCTCTCTGCGATATCCATACTGTGTTCCTGTAATTATTAGTTTTAAATCCGGCATCCTTATTGGCACTTGTTTCTCTGTTTTATTATGCTCCGCAACCAGTCTCTCAATCTCACAAAGATGTCTTGCTCCGTCATCAATTTCAGATTGTCCTAATTTAAACTCAATCAATGCATATCTGCCATCTTCTAGATGAAGGACGGCATCCGCTTCCAGTCCCAGTCGATCATGATAATATGAGACACTTCCTCCGGAGGAAGCTGAATAAACCTTAAGATCCCGAATACACAGACTTTCAAACAAGAATCCCAATGTTTTATAATCGTTCGAAAAATATTCAGGAGAAATTCCAAGTGCTGCTGTGGCAATAGATGGATCAACAACATTTCTTTTCTTTGATGACCTGATTGATGTTTTAGATCGTATCGCTGGACTCCATGCTTCAATGTCATCAATAATCAGCAACTTTTCAAATCCATTAATATAGTCATAATATGTTTGTTTTGATATATCGCACGTTGCCGTAACATCTGCCAGAATTGTTTTCGCATCTGCAAGCGTACACAAGTTTCTAGCATAAGACTTCAAAATCGTTTTTGCCCAATTTGCATTTCTTTTCACATTATCAATTTTCGATATATCTATTGAACATGTCTGACTAAACAAATCTTTTGCTATCGCTAATTTTGCTTTATCCGCTTTTCCTCTAAGACTAGCCGGCCAACCACCCCGACATATTGCAAACTTTATATCATCAATAGACATATCCGATTTACATGTTGTAAAAGAGTCAGGGTGCTCGAACAATCTAAGAAGTGATACTTCCCCATTAGACTCTTTGCTTTCATAAAGACTCATCGGATACATTTGCATTCGGGATATTCTGAGTGTACCGGTATGAGGAGTATCCATTCCCGCAGAACTTGAACCGGTTAGTATGTACTGACCCACTTCGCCGGAATCATCCACATCCTTTCTAATTGCTCCCCATATTTTAGGAGCATCCTGCCATTCGTCAAACAGGCGCGGCTTTAAACCTTTCAACAAATCTGATGGATGCGTGTTTGCTATAAGCAGATAGTTTTCCCGTTCGTCTTCATCTTGAAATTCAATATAGCTTTTCGCTTGCTGCTTAGCCGTTGTTGTCTTACCACAACCTTTAGGACCAGTTATTAAAACAGCTCCAAAAGCTGCCATTTTCAACCGTAATTGTTCATCTGCTATTCTTTTCAAATAATCCATGTCATATTCTCCATCATTATCTGTTTTCTAATATTATAGCGTACGCTTGACAGATTTGCAATATTATACTTGACACATTTGACGTAATCTGATTGACTAATTTGCAATAGCATGAGTTCGAATGTCCATTTGCCTACCTATTTCACAATTAATTATACTAACATCTAACCTGACCACTCGCCAACCAACGGCATCTAAATCGTTTTGCTAGAAGGGAACTTGCTTGTTTCGATATGTTCCTATGTAGCAAAAAATCCACATTTTGATGCTCCTGTTTTAAGCTCAAAACCACACAAAAACTTATATACTGGGTTTACATACCTCTACTCATTTACCCGTGACATCAATACTACAGTCTCCACGTGAAACGAGCTCTGAATATTGATGTCTCAATCACATGTTTATTGCTTGGTCATTTAAAAGAAATTCCTTTATACCAATATACAGAATTCCATTATCATCATGCCAGGGCATAATATCATCTTTTATAACTACTATTTTCTTAAATGAGTCCGGGATACGTATTAGGGAGTTTATTTCCTTAATATGTTTATCCTCATCATCTATATGCAGAGCAGATTGAATGTAATATGTTTTCCCCTCACTATTGGCAACAAAATCAACTTCAAGCTGTGTTCTTATATCCTTGCCGCTTTTATCCAGATGCCGGTATTCGACAACTCCGACATCAACGTTATATCCTCTTGCTTTCAATTCAACAAAAAGGATGTTCTCCATAATATGGTTTTCCTCTTGTTGTCTGAAATTCAAACGTGCATTTCTAAGACCAATATCCGTAAAGTAGTATTTTACAGGTGTACCAATGTAGTTTTTTCCTTTTATATCATATCTGTGGGAAATATCAATTATAAAAGCTTCTTCGAAATACTCCAGATATAGTGCAATCGTTGTGGAATTGATAGAAGTATTGTTTTTTGATTTAAAAGTGTCTGACAGTTTTTTAGGATTCGTCAGAGATCCTACAGCTGACGATATGATATTGATAAGATCGTCCAAGATCTGTTTGTCATTTCTTATTCCGGTTACGATTTTTGTCATACCACTCCACTTTTTATGAATCAGCTGGTTCAAATACTTGTCTCTATTTATAACCATAATATTCTCCAAGGAATAATATTTGCCGTATACGGATATTTTTCTTCCTTTAGCCTTTGTTTATGGTGAATGTAAAGCTGACTCTAATAATCCGCTATCTCTTATTCCTTCCAATCCTCCGGTCTTATTAATTGCCATAGAATGCAACAATAATATTTGATCTTTACTCAACTTTTTCATTTGGCTAACTCCTCAAAAGCTTTAATATGATTAATTAAATATCTTGGTGTATTGTTTTTTAGAATCACGGCAGCTCTATTCTCATCTACAATGCGAGCCACTTTGGAAAAGTTTTGGTTCGCCTCTGTGATTGAGATTAAATTATTAAGATCTATTTTCATAATATCACCATCCTTTTGCTATATAGTCATTATATATAAAAAAAATAGGATAAATTCAACCTATTTATTCAATGTTATAAATTATTTTTTATATTAAATAGTTTGCATTTATAAGCAATTTCAAAAAATGGTCGGATATTTCTATCCGACCATTTTGTAATACTTATATTAATTTTTTACTAAGTGCTCCTTACCTGCAATTATGCAATTTTCTATCGCTCTTATAATATCCTCCTTTGTAATAATCGAGTATACTTTAGCAGCATACTTTTCCTCAATCCTTTGTACCCCTGTAATTAAACCGTCATCTTTCGTCGTCAAAAAATCCGCAATAACTATAACTGCTATTACTTCAATATTGGCTATCTTTTTCAATAGCTCGATTCTCTCAATTAATGTCCCACCAGAAAAAATCAAATCATCAACAATAACTACTTTCTCTCTATCCTGTAATGTATGCCCACATATAATACGTCCTCTGCTGTCTGGAACTTGCCTGTCATAACAATAATTAATCGTCATACCGTATTTATCAAACAATGCCGTAGATGTTGCTGTGGAAAAAGCTATTCCATGATAAGACAATCCAACCAGTGTATCAAACTCTATATTATGTTCTCGTATACAATCAGAAAAAAAACCACCGATCTTTGATATTTGAGCATTTGTATCAAACCGTTCGGTATTAATTGAAAACTTGGGACCTTTTTCACTGTTTTGATGAGCCAGTTCAATTTTTAATGCTCCATTATTAACCATAAATTGAATAAAGCGTTCCTTATATGTCATTGCATTTAGTTTGTATCCGAATAACTCGTCTATCGTCACCCCAAAATAGTTAGCAATCACTGGGATCATCGAGACCTCCGGCTGAGCTATACCATTCTCCCATTTGCTTATAGCTTGAAATGAGATATGTAATACATCTGCCAGTTCTTCTTGAGTAATACTCTTTTGCTTTCTTAAATACTTTATTTTTTCACCAATAAAAACCACTTAATTACCTCCTATGTTTTATTAGTAATGAGCTCTTTTACACTTTCATTATAACATTAATCTAATCCCGTACTATAACATATAAGTTTAGTTTTTTTCAACTAATAGTTGAGTATCCAAGACCTGTTTGCCTAACTATTCCCCATATATACTTAATACTTTTCCAGCAAGTACTCCCTTAAGCCAAAACGCACAAAATTCCTCACCCCACCTTTGAAAATAGAGTAAAGAATTCCATCAAATCAACTATAAAATAAACCTATCTATTTTATTCAAATCTCTGCAAAGTCCTTGTTTCAAGGCTTTCCTAGAAAGCAATACTACCGTCTCAATATGACTTGAGTGCTCATTATTGATGTCTGCATTCTTGGGAACATGCCAATCGTTTTTTAGCGTTTTCAAGGTTTGCGGAAACATATCAACAGTTTTAAGGGTTTAGGGAATATATCGTTATTACTATGTTTATAATGAAAATTTATTCTATGCCTGTAATAGCATCGAATATTAGTTTCTAAAAACATTAAAATCATCAATATTCTTTTTAAACGGGATATGCACAAAAACCATTTTTGTATTTAAATGGTTTTCATAGATATACTTTAAACAATTTAGATACGATTCATTACAAAAAGATGTACCGACATTGTATGAAATTTTTAAGACAATCTGGCTTTGTTTAAATAGCAGCTCTAATTATTTACAATCAAAATTTGTACATATGTGAATATCTTTATTAAGAGCTTTAGTTTCGATATGGACTTTCTTATTTATATTTGGTTTTTGTCCAAAACTGATAATATAGTCACATTTCTCTTTAGAAATCATATCTATCAGTTTTACTAAGTCATTAATTTTGTCGTTTGGCAGAATAAGAGTTTCATAAGTTTCTGTATTCTTAAGCAACACTTCCGAATAATTCCCCAGAAAAACCTTCAACAAAATGTTTTAACCATTTACCACTTGTCTTCCCATCCTACTGTAGCATTTTTAAATACATATCTAAACGCTCATTAACATATCTTGCAAATAGTTTTTCCATAGCAGAGAGATTATGTTTTATATGATACTCATCGAAAGCATTATAATAAGCAATACGGTCGGTAAATTTGATGTCAATAGGGGGAAAGCTAGCTTTCATTAATTCTAAATTAACAAGCAGACGTCCTGTTCTACCGTTTCCGTCAATGAAAGGATGGATACCTTCAAATTCAATGTGAAAACGAGCTAGTTTTGTTATAATATGCTCATTACTTTCAGCAAAGTCAATCAATAGCTGCTCCATCTTAGGTTGAATTAGATACGGCTGCACAGGTTCATGCTGTGCACCCATAATACGAACAGGTACACGGCGGTATACACCACGGTCATCCTTCTTATCTGCAAGCACCAGATAATGTATCTGCTTAATGATGCTTTCATTCATCGGAACTTTATCCTTTACCAATTCACTGACGAATTCAAAAGCTTCTTTGTGACCAACTGCCTCCATATGGTCTTTCAGTGGTTTTTGGTCAATCGTAAGACCTCTCAGAACCAAATCGGTTTCACGAAGTGTCAGCGTATTACCCTCAATCGCATTTGAATTGTATGTGTATTCTACAACAAACTGCTCCCTAAGTCGTTCAACTTCACCCTCTGTCAAGGGACGTCTGGTCTCTAGTTCCTTCTTTTTTCGGTCAATCATATCAAGCAGACTTTCGGTAGATTTATATCTTCCATCGACCGGCTTAATTGCATCAATTGGAATTTTCCAACCTCGTCCTTCTTGATAAGCTCCGGGAATTTTTTCTTCTGAACAAAGCACTCTTATTCTTCTATCTGAGATACCCCATTTTTCTGCAGCTTGTTTTACACTCATAAACATAAATATACCTCCAATCCCTTGTATTATACCAAATTATCGGAATAATACCAACGATTACGGAACAATATTCAAACAATTATCGGAATAACAAAAAGCATATTAGCAGCTAATAATTATTTCCTCAAATGCTTTTTTCAGTATGATGCTACCAACACTTTAACCACAAAATCAATTACAAATATTCTCTTTTTCAATTTGATTTTCAAAAATAACATCAAAATCATCCTGACTATTTAAGCAAATAATGGCAACAGTTCTATAGTCTCAACCTATCCAAAAAACAGTAGTTCCATAGTCTCGCAAGGCAAAAAGCAGTTCTGTAGTCTCAACCCTGACTTACATTTTATGTTCCAAGCCTCACTCGGAGAATAAAAAACAAGGTTTCCAGCAATCGGTTATTATTACCGAAAATCTGAAAACCTTTGATTTCTAGCCCTTTATAGCCATTTTATTTATCTTTGTGTGACATCAATACTACCGTCTCCACATGCCCTGTATGACTGAACATATCCACAGCTTCAATTGCTTTGAGGGAGTAGAGGTCGCTAAGCATACCTAAGTCTCTTGATAATGTAGAGCTGTTACAGGATATATATATTATCGTC
>Ga0116162_10002810_pt1 | contig 10652 bp, 9 predicted proteins | sample AD_UKC105_MetaG_FD_89875 | JGI IMG/M metagenome (GOLD analysis project Ga0116162, IMG submission 89875) | Active sludge microbial communities of municipal wastewater-treating anaerobic digesters from Hong Kong - AD_UKC105_MetaG | ecosystem: Engineered > Bioreactor > Anaerobic > Digestate... | reverse complement strand
GCACACCGAGTTAATTTCGACACCAATCAGAAGCTCGATATTTCAGACTGAGGACCCAGTGACCAATGTAAGAACACCGTCTATAGATGCGATAATTGGAGACAAGCTAACGGCTTTTGCACCCAACACTACAGGAATTCCTTACGGTTCGCAAAAAGGAATGGAGATCTGCAAGCAGCTCTTCGATATTGCAACGCTCTTTAATTATCAGAAAGACACCGGAACAGTGAGGGGAACTTTCCAGAAGATCGCATTGACTGAGGCACGTTATCGTGGAATGAATTCTCTGACTACAGAGGATGTTCTGAAGGACACATTTCATACAGCGCTCATAATCGGTGCCAGGGGGAAGATAGAACCAGAGCATTACAGGGAACTTGACTCTGGTAGATCAAAGCTCTCTTCTCATATTCTTGGCTTCAACTATAATCAGACGAAATTCTTCTCTGACGCAGCCAAAGTGGCTTATCTATCTGCTTGTTTGCTCAAGAAAAGTGAAGCTTCATTCAGATGGTCCGAAGAGGAGCTTTTCGGAAGGATTACGGATGACTCGTTTGTGTTTCTGAACAAGTTATCTAAGGTGAGTCCTGAGGCCTATGCATACTTCGGAAAGGCTGTGGACCTCATTGGTAAGCAAGTTTTCTAGGACACAACCTTTCTTGTATTACGGGAGTTTGACACTACAGAGGTGAGATAGATGCATGAGTTCGTTGCCCTAAGAGGGTTATAGAGTTTGTGAAGATTGTGAGCGTGTTACTAGTGTTTGGCAGGAACTCGAAGAAAATTGGAGGTGCTTCAACCGTAAACTTGGAAAGGATTACACGCTGTTTGCCTGTAAGTTCCGTGGTCTTGCAAACTTCATTTATATTGACAGAAAAATGACCGATTTGTATTCTCTTCGGTTGGTTTTTCATCTTGTTCCAGGTCACATCTGTTCTCCTCTCCGCTATCCTTATTAGAAGAAGAGCAAGCCAGCAAAGGAAGACGTGCGATCTTATTCTCTCTTCCTTTCGATGGTGTATAGGTCTTAACTCAAAGGTGGTCTTGAATGTCCTGAAGGCATTCTCTACATCTACCAGCTGTTTGTATCCAAGTGCTACGTCTTCACTCGGGAGAGTATAGTCCGATGTGCGGATAAGATACTTACCGTCGTATCTCTCTTCTCTCAGTAACTGATTTGTCCAGTTTCAGACTTCCTATCATCTCACTCTGTACCTATCTCACCATTTTTCTTTCCAACACGGGTTCAAGTACATCAAAGAACAGGAGAACTGGGAATTCAATGAAAAACCAAAAAATAACTGCTTATATAATCGATTCTAAGCCACTTTTTTTCTACCATATGGATAAACATATCACCATAAGTGAGAAAATGCAGCAGAAGCCAATATACCGAGAACGGTATTGAGCTAATATGGCTAATAACAGGACAATGGAAACTGATTCAACAACACACACTCTCTTCAAAACGGAGCACGGGAATCAAAAAGGTTACAGTGTAAGATGAAAAGGTATAGTTTGTATTATCTAGAATTGGGGGTAACTATGAAAGGTGCAGATGCTAAGGCTATAAGTGCTGTTGAAGTGGACCTTCAGATCATCAAAAAGAACTTGGATAGGCTTAATAAGAGACTAAAACCCGATAATGCACAGAACATGCTCGCCGAAATTTCCTTTACGCTTTCCACTTCATCGCAAATCCTTACAGATGCTATTGATTCTCTGAGTAGATTAGCGAATCAGATAGATAGATAGGCACCTCAGATTACGACTTCCAAGAAAGGAATTTCCCAAACCGAAACTATTTTATTCGCCTGCACGCATTATTATGTATGCGTTATAGTTTAATCAGGAGCAAATAGATTCTCATAGGAGGCTTCTAATGCTTATAACAGACGCAGGCGACGGTTATGTCTATGTTGAATTTCCAGCCTCAGAGCTCATAGGTAAGCAGAAAGCCGGGGAGTTCATATCCTACTATGACGGAGGCGGCCTGAAGACTCTCAGAAGATTATTGCACGCAGAAGAGGTTGATAGCTTCGTCAAGAGGCGATGTCCGACGCTTTCGGAGGCTGTTTCCAGTGACAAGATATTCCGAAAGGTGAAAAGTAGCTTGAAGAAAAGAACAGCAGATAGTTAAACCGGCAGCAGCTTGCTGCCGGCTTTCCTTAGATAGTACCCCTCTTTTTTTACCTGTTAACCCAAAAGCTTTTTAGTGTTACCTGTGCTGGAACTAGAGTATCACTTACAACAGGGGCCTGAAATCCACCAGTACTATATCCTGAGGCCTACACATAGACTTCAGGCAGTATTCTATCAGCGAAGCCCAGTAACTGCAGATAGGAAGGATTACCTTAGATACCACGTCCTGTAAGGTCGCGTTCTCAGGCAAAAAGGTGCCAATCGCCACTGAAATGCACTCCTCGGGTAATGGAACGTCCAGGAGGAGAACGACATCAACGTCTCTAAATGCGGCATAGTCAAAGGCTATCCCCTGTTTTTCTGGTGGGAATCGCCAGTAATCTTTGGCATAGCCTTTTAATGAAGGTCTGTCGTTGGCCAAGACAATTCCAATCCTTACAGGTAAGGCAATACCTTTTTCGATGGCTACCTGTGATGCCGTGTTGTCTATAAACCTACTTAGCTCGCTATCGGTGTATTTGTTTAGGCTATATGCGAAGCCAGTGTCCTCTCTCGTAGCTCTTAAAATTCTCCCCATTTCTCTCTCCTTTCAGGCTTTTCCGGCCCAACTGTCCGCAATCGCCGCCTCGGCAACAAGAGGTATGTCTATGAACCCCTCACCCGCACTTTCCATAACACTTACAAGTATTTTCTTCGCCTCTTCTGCCCGCTGTTCAGGGACCTCGAGTATGATCTCGTCGTGGATAATAGCTACCAGCTTCGCCCCGGTACCGTTTAGTGCTTTTGGAAGCCTAGCCAGGGCGATCTTCATTATATCGGTGCCAGTTCCTTGTACTGGCATATTCAGTCTCCCATTAAGGCTGGCCTTTTCCACCCACAGCCTTCTCCGGCCCATAAGAGTCCGTGCCTCATATTTATTTCCGTTGTTGGTGCATTTATGCCAATCTCTTAGACCCGTATAGTGATCAAAGAACTTCTCCTTAAAATTCTCGGCCTCCTTCACGCTCATCTTCACCCCAAAGTCATTTTCTGCATAATCTGAAAGGCCTTGGGCACCCATAGCGAATAACAGGCCAAAATTAACTGCCTTCGCCAGTTGTCTTTCCTTTTTGTCAATAACAGCGGGGTCTTTCCCTGTGAGAATAGCTGCAGTTTGTTTATGGAGATCCTCACCCGTTCTGTAGGCGTTCAGCATTACAGGATCACGGCTTATCGCAGCGGCTACCCTCAATTCTATCTGTGAGTAATCCGCAATAACGAACTTGCTTCCGGGTGCAGGTATGAAGCATTCCCGGAACCTGAATTCATTAGGAATCTGTTGAAGGTTCGGGCTTGAGCAGGAAAATCGTCCAGTGGCGGCTCCCAGTTGCCAGTAAGATGAGTGTATCCTGCCCGTTAGTGGGTGAATAAAGCCGGGGAGTTTTTTTGCGAATGTTGACACGGCTTTGGAAGCTTTACGGTAACGTAGAATAACAGCCGCTTCGGGGTGTTTCTTTTCCATAGATTTCAGAGTGGCCGCGTCCGTTTTCTTAGTCTTTATTCCTTTCTTCTCTAAAGCCTTTAGCAACTGTTTTGGACTGTTGAGGTTTATTTCATTACCGAACAGGTTTCTACACTCTGCCTCGGCTTCTTCCAGTTCTGAATGCAGTTGGACGGTGAGCCTCTCGAGTTTCTGTCTGTCCAGCAGGATCCCATTGAGTTCTAACTCCACCACGGCGGGCATTGTCTCGAACTCTATCTGTGCAACCTCTGAAAGTTTGGCTTTCTTTATCCCTTCAGATAAGTGGGTGTGAAGCTCCAGCAGCACCACCACATCTCTGGCCGCATACTTCAGCTGTTCTTTTGAGAGCTCCGTGGTCCAGTCGCTTTTCTGCTGCTCTTTTGGAAGGGGCTCCTTCAAGTATTTTAAGGAGAGATCGGATAATTTGACAGAGCTATTTCCAAGACCGGAGATAATCAGCTGTTCTGCTAACATAGTGTCGAATATAGGTCCTTCTACATTAACCCCGGCTACCTTCAAAAATGACAGGTCAAATTTCGCATTATGAAATAGCTTAGTCTTACTCGCATCTCCCAACAGCCCATTTAGCACAGAGATCGTCTTCTCCCTTTTAAGTGCAAACATATCCAATAGTAGAGGGGGTTCACCGGGGGCACCGATCTGTATAAGCCTTATTCGATCTTTCAGCGGGTCAAGACCAGTCGTTTCGGTATCAATCGCCAGTAAAGACTTTCCCTTCAACCTCTCTATCTCTCTGCAGGCCTCTTCAGGTGTTTTTGGCATTACGAATGACTCAGCCACCCCCATCGAAGGGGCGGGTTGCTTTTTAGCCTCTCCAGTTTCATCAGGTGTATCCGCTACGTTTTCAATCTCTTCGTCTACAAATGGCTTCAGTTGTTCCATAAGCTTATCTACCGTGAATTTCTTTTCCATAATTATTTCTCCTCATCAAATGTGATTTCTAGGTTTACCGGTACAAATCTATGAATCGCTTCCTCGTATACAAACAAAACGTCTCCGCTCATCCCACTTCTATTCTTCAGAACGGATAACCGCGCATAACAAGCCTTTTGGCTATCATCTAGGGGATAGGAGCTCCTCACATTTGAAAGTGCGACCTGCTTATTTAGGGTGTCAGCGTAGGACCTCTGAAGAAGTTCCAGCTGATCGATTTTCTCCACACTTTCTCCTCTCTTATTTGTTAAGGCCTTCTCAACCCTCCCTGTTTGTAGTAGCATAACTACATCTGCCGCGTGTGCAATCTTAAAGCTCTCTCTTAATGCTGACATATTCAAGTTCCCTGATTTAATTGCATCACTATAAGCAGCTTTTGTAATATCCGAAATAGCAATGACCGCTACGTTATTGTCTCGGGCAAGCTGCTTCAACTGCACGGCAACTTTATTCATCCTGAATGTCTCGTTGAGACCGTTATCCAATTTCTCATCGCCGCTCGGAACAAGCTGCATATAATCGATTACGACCAGTACTGGTACATCTTCAGGAAGGTTCTTACTGAAACGGAAGTTCCGAACGAGGCCGCTTATCACTGCTGCAGTAGTATCAGGTCCGGCTTCTACTATGGAAAGATGCTCTCCCACGGAATTACCGTAATTTGCGGCGGCTTTTAGTAACCTGCTCTTTATGAATTCATCCTTACCAGTTTCGTCGTAATTGTTCCAAGCCCGCTTTTCGATGAGGGCTGAGTTAATCTTCCCAGCTCTTGATATTCCTGCAGTCATAAGCTGCTCGCTAGACATCTCATACGATATAAACAGTACCGGGAATTTGTGTTCTGCCACATAATCGCCGAGATTAGCACAGAATGTGGTCTTACCAGCACCCGGAGGTGCCCCCAACACATAGAGCTTCCCACAGTGGAGGCCTCCGGTGAGAATGTTGTTCAACCAGGGTGAGTGTGTGGGGATTGAGTTCGACTGGATGGTTAGTAAAGCCTTCAGATAAGGGGTGAGCTGAGCCTCCACAAGCTCAGCCTCTCTGGCGGCCTTCCTTAGGAGAAAATCACCGGCGTGCTTCAAATCGACCAGTGTATCCTCTAGCGGTTCTGAAAGGTCAAGTACATCTGTCCTGGCGCCAGATAGTGTCCTCAGCAATTGCCTCCTCAAGGCGACCTCGCGGATCCGTTTCTGGTGTTCCTTAAATGTTTCCTCAGAACAGAGCGGTAGTTCCAAAAGAGTGTCGATGTAAGCACTGTACTTTTCTAGCTGGGAATGCTGGTCTTTCTCGGGCAGCAGTTTCTCGATCCGGTTGAGCACGGCCCCCTTCGTCGGTTGTTGCTGCTCATCTATGCACTGTTTTATGGCCTTCCACAAGGTAGTGTGGTTCATAACTACTCCTCTCTCCACTGAAACCCTGATACGGGGATTGTCGTATCCAGCAACTGGCTTGCTTTACCAGGGTTGTGGAAAAGGAAAGAGAAAAACTCTTTCTCCGCCACGAAATCAAGTGTGGAAGGTTTCCAACCTGCGTCTTTGGTGCTGGGCCACGGCCAGAAAGGGCAGCCTCTTCCCAAACAGCCCCCCCCGGCAACCAATTCCTTACTCGCCCTAACAAAACCACAGCCCCAGTGATATTTAGAGTCATTTCGCCTAACACTGCAGAGAACACCGGTGAAGTTAGAGACCTTCTCTCGCACTGTCTTTTTAGAGGTCGGATGATCGGGGGAGGTTTTCTCTGCTACGGTTCTGGCCAGCTCCTTACCCTGTTCGTCTGTCAAATAGCTGTCAACAGTGTAGTTTGCGAGAATCATATTTGCCTTATTGTATTCAAGATCCGAAGGCACCCCATTCCCCAGAAGATAAGCAATACAGTGTGGATGCTCGCCAGGTGCCAACAGAGTAAAATCGACCTCGTGAGTTTCGCTGTCTTCAGGTTCCTCTTCTTCTAATTTTTGAGCCCCCACCGCTAACTGGTAAAGATCCTGGGCGATGTTTTGATCGATTCTATCCATAAGAGCAGCCTGGTCTTCGGGCACAATTGGGCACCCTTCGTCGGCCCATTCAACTTCATCCCCCAAGAAACCGCAGAGTTTCCCGGTCTTCTGATGAACACCTCCGGGAAGCTTAACCGGCTGGCTTCCTCTACCCTTTCCATCGGGCTCTACTTCCCCAGGCAGTGGGTAAACCTCTTTTGGGGTATAGTCTGACTTAAGGCAGACAGCCTCGATTGCTGCGTGCATATTCTCCGAGGGAATAGGCTGCTCGCTGAAGAACCAGACGTGGAAACCTTTATTTCCGCTGAACTCTATATAGGCCTTTAATCCTTCTTCGGCGGCGGTGTTCTTAATCCTGGTGGCAAGTTCGTAATTGTCCCGCAGCTCCTCACGGGTTCCATCGATATCCACACAACCTGCTTTGGTGAGTGAGGTCGTGACCTGGGCAAGCCTCACCGCTATTGTCTTGCGACCCTCGAGATGAGCTTTTAATACTTCATCTGTCAGCTCCTTCTTGCCGGCCGAGGTGTATCCCTGGCCTCCATCGTTCTGGACGGCGTAAAGCTGCCCATAGTCGTGTAAGAACAACTCCCTGTAACGCTGTAACCTTTTTTTCATTGAGTGATTCCTCCTTATTATGTTGTTGTCTTAAGCTTACAATAAGCGTTTCAGGGCGTAACCCTGAGACGCGCGCATTATATTCATTATATTTATTAGATGTAACCCTGTTCTAATAATGGCTCTAAAAGCCTTGCCTGGAGATAGGGGTTGTATTGAGGGGGCTGTTTTTTGCATCGAGGTGGCAGTTTTTTACTTCGGAGTGGCATTTAGAATTTTGATGAGACCCTTTTCAAATAGGAAATGTCCAACGATTTCTATAAAATGCGAGGGTTACAGAGCCTTTCCATAGGGAGTGGGGGTTCAGCTGATTCACATTCAGTACCTTAAGTTTTGTATTGAGGTGGCATTCAAGAATATCGTTGTACTTCTTATAAGTAGGGCGTTTTGGAGTATTGTTACTGCTTAGCAACGTTACAGGTAATATTTCGTTATGTCATATAATCAGCCGTTTGTCGCCTTTATAAAGTACTATCTTTGTGTCTTGCGGTATTCCCATAACCTCCTTGAGCTTCTTTATCCCCTCCCGGGGGAGTTTCCTATACCCGTTCTCAAAACTTTTATAAGTACTATAATTGACTCCAATCTTTGTTGCAAACTGCCGCTGCGTGAACCCTAGCTTATTCCTCCGCTCTTTTATTTCTGCCAAAAGTATTTCTTTAACTTGCCCTTTTTTCTTGTCGATAGGCCAACGGCATAGAATAATGTTCTGGTTGATGATATTTGAGAAAATTTCTCTGGTGAGTTTTGTTTTTGGTGGCTCATCATCTACATCGCCTAAATACCTCTCTTCCAGGGTATAGGTGTCTTCGGTCTGGTAATAGACCAGCCCCAACTCTTTGAGTACATCTAGAGCATTGAAGAATCGCTCTAGGATAGTTCGCCTGGTTTTCATATCTTTAAAGGCTTTGTTGAACGCTTTGGTGCCAAACATTTCGACCAACAGTTTCCTGACTTTGCAGTTGGTGGGTCCATATCCTTTTGGGTTGTTTGCCCTCTCCTGATAAAGAAAGTAGAGTAGCAGCTTGACGATGTGGGGCCGCCGCCCCAGATGCTCTTTGATTATTTGAAAAGCCCTATTGTCGATGGTCGTATATTCAATGAATGGGTCGGAGTCCAGGAATTTCTCTGACCATCTACCTGAGAGTACTGTAATCACAGTATCCTTGTAGGACGCCCCTTCAGTTATCTCCACCCCCCACAAAACCTCTGGGTAGATGCTGAACTCTATCCCTTTCTTATCCCAATTCAGAGTGTAATTCAACCTTCCTAGATGTGTGGCTAGTCCCAGTACATAGTCAACGCGCTCGCGATTATTCCGGAATTTTTTCTTATTCTTATCCAGCCCGAGATGTTCGACGATATCCCAGGCGCGTATCGAGAACGCCCTGCCCTTACAGGTGTCTTCCTCCATACATAGAATGCAAAAAAACAGGTGCATCGTAAGCGCGGGCGGCTCTATTCCCGCCAGCCAACTCGCTGTGATTTCTTCAGCTGGGGCAGCAACCTTTCCCAATTCATTGGAAGCCCATATACTTATTGAAATTCCCACACTGTTATGGAGGAGCTTTCCGTCTTTACATTTGCTCCTTTCTCCTTTGAGCAGTATGTCCGTCACTAACCTCACTAAAAGGCACGAGGCAATGTTCTGCGGATTATTTCTTCCACCAGGTATGGTGGCCAGGGGTCTGTCATCAAATCCTTCTGAGTCTTTCCTCTGAGCGGGGGATTCGTGGACCCGCTTCGGTTTTTCGGGATTTCTTTCGGGGGCTTTTACTAAGCAAAACGCAGCTTTTTTACCGGGTTCTGCTGTAAAATACCTATTAAAAATGTGCGGAGCTTCTGAAATGTCTATAAAACTCAAGTAGTCGGATGAGCCTTTGACGACAACGTCTTTTGAAAAGCCCTCTTCAGGCTCTTCTGCACCCTCATCTTGCCTGTAAATTGAACGTGATTGTGCTACAATTGATTTGTTCAGAGAATTATCTGTGGCCGTCTTAGGCGAGACGGCTTTCTTTTTTTTCATCAACACCTCTACCTCCTGAATCAATCAGGCACTAGCTACTTTTCTCCACTCCTCATTCAGAACGCTTTCCTTTGCAGTCCCTCAATAAAAACGCTTTCAACTCTTCGAGTCGCGTGAAAACAACCTCAAGAACAGCGGTGTCAAAAAACCTAGCTTTTTGCGGAGAGACAACAACTGGCTCAATACCCAGGTACTTCAACAGTTGTCTTTCCAGCTCAGGCTCAAGACCTTTCTCTCGTGCGAATTCAGTAGGACTCAAAAACATCCGGTTTCACCTCGCTCGAATGAAAATATGTTTCGTTGATTCAATCCTATACCTACCCTTAGCACTCGTGCAGGCGACCCCAATTCTGTTTTGCAGAGCCATATACCGCACTTGTGATTTGTCACGAAAGTAAGGGATTTTCTACATAAGGATACTTGTCTCAGCAAGCGGTCCTTCATCTCCTAAAAACTAGGCAGACAGCCTAATACAGGGTAATCACTACAATTTGTTCTGTAGTTTGAATTGACATCGATAGATCAGAACCAGCACCCGCTAAAAAACGCACTTCAAATTGGTATAAAAACTACGAGACTCCGTTTACGCGGGATCACATTCATCCATACGATAATTAAGGGAGGTGGTTTTGGGTTGGTTTAATCGACTTATCAAAAAACAGGCACTACATTGAAAAGTGTGATTATATTCCCTGAAAAGGGTGAGAAATTGAGAAGCGTTCATTTGAAGAAGGAGGTGAAAGCATAGTCTCACCGAGCAGCGCTAAAGCTCAAGCTGAAAAAGTAGCATCATCGAAAGGTTCCGTGTTCTCTCTGCTGGGCAATGTTGCAAAATACCTTGGAGACCCCCGTGTTAGAAAGGAAGCGGCGCATCTTCTGAACCAGTTGGGACTTGCAATATCTATGATAAAAGATTACTTCAACGGTAACTACAAACAACTTCCCTTTCAAACTCTAGTGGGGCTAATCGCCGCAGTAATTTACTTCGTGGCCCCTATAGATGCGATTCCGGATGTCATTCCAGGCCTTGGCTTCCTTGACGACGCTGGTATTATTGCACTGGTGTTAGCGAGTTTCAATGACGATGTAACCATGTATAGAGAATGGGCTGAAGGGGGTGATAACTGATAATAGCGTCCATTCCAGTTGGAAAAAACCGGAAAGCCGTTAAGAGATTCTTCGCCGGGGAGTCTAAATTGGTCTTGTACTCAATCGGGACCGCCGCTTTCATACTGATCCACGGATCTGAGGACGGAACTATTGCCCTTCCCGACGGATACCACTGCCCGCCAATTAAGGCGGTCGAGAAGTTCCAACGCTGGAATCCCGACTCGCTGAGTGGTGCCGGGATCGTCTATGTCCTCGCGTGTCACAGTTCAAGTATGCAGTGGGGAAGAACTAAAAATGGGGTC
>Ga0116162_10002806_pt1 | contig 10654 bp, 11 predicted proteins | sample AD_UKC105_MetaG_FD_89875 | JGI IMG/M metagenome (GOLD analysis project Ga0116162, IMG submission 89875) | Active sludge microbial communities of municipal wastewater-treating anaerobic digesters from Hong Kong - AD_UKC105_MetaG | ecosystem: Engineered > Bioreactor > Anaerobic > Digestate... | reverse complement strand
TCTTGATCTCCATCGGTCTTTTTTTCCTTCTCTTCGCATATACCCCTTTAATGTCAGAAGAGATTGTCCATACCGTGAAAAAGGGAGACACGCTCTGGGACATTTCATCCCACTATCTCGAAACACCATGGAAATGGCCTCTTGTCTGGGCAAACAACGACGACATCACGAACCCGCACCTCATCTATCCCAATGACAGGGTCATCATCTCGAGACAGGGCGATAAGATCATCATAACCGTTGTACCTGCCCTGGAAGAGCCTGCACCTGCAGAGGAACCGGAGATCTACACCCCGGAGGAGATAGCACAGGAAGAAGAGAAATCGATCGTTGTATCTCCAAAATTCTCGACGTTCATATACAGTCCCAACATCCTCAAAGGCTCCGGCAACGTCTTCAAGAAACACGGACTGGGAGAACTGGCATGCAGGAACGAGATGGTGCTGATCAAATCATTGTCCGGACTGTCACCTGGCAAAGGCATAACCATTGTATCAAAGGTCTCGGACGTCAAAAAGGGCAAGAACATTGTCGGGCACCTGTATAAGGCCGTTGCCGTAGCCAAGGTGGAAGATTTCTCGGGAAATATCGCAAAAGCAACGATCACCTACTCAAGCCAGGAGATCAAGCCCGGAGATATCGTATTCGACGATCTGAAACCCATAGAACCCATGACCGTGAAGATCACGGAATCTGCCATGGAAAATGACGGTCACATCATCGACTTCTATGGTGGAATTTCGGGCAGCAGCGACCTTGACATAGCCTTTGCCGATGTGGGAAAGAGCAGCGGAATCCAGGAGGGCGCCCTGCTGTCGATCTATGAAGAGACCACCATAGAGGAAGAACGTGCTGTTTTTAAGGATTATCGGGGCATGATCCTTGTACTCCAGTCACTGGAAACCTCGTGCATGGGTCTGATCATCGAGTCGAAGGTTCCGATAGAGAGAGGTTTCCTCGTGACAGGGGCTTTATAATTTTTTAGAAAACCGTCCGCAAACTGCAGGGGGTGCCTACAAAGGTACCCCCTGAAAAGACAGCACCATATTCAATCCCTTGTCATCCGTCCTGGTAAAGCAAACGGCTATGCCTGAATCCGTCTTTCTGATCACCCTGCCCTGGGCCCAGATGATCTTACCGAACTCTTCAGCGTCAAGGCTTGCGATAACATAGCTCTCCAGCTCCTGAGGAGGGTTAGCGGTAGTGATGAACATGCCACCCTTGCTGATATTATTCACCCGTCCCATCTTGTAGGTAGACCCATCATCCCTGAAGGCAACCTTCATATCGACCCGAGCCCGCTTATGCAATCTTTGTTCTTCCATTACCAGGACCACCTCCTGCCTTACATTGAAGAAACCACCAATTTTATTATCATCAATATTATACCGCTCAAGTATACATGAAAAACCTGCACCACTTCAAGCAGATAAATAGACCTTTGAATGTGTCTGAGAGATTTATGCGGACATTTCTGCAGAATCGTATGAAAGGCCTTATGTGAAGGGAAATCTCTTGATTGCAGAACGCGTGCGCTGCAAGAACACTGCGTTGACACCAAAAGGCCAATACGTTATAGATTGATCCATGAAGGTGTTGTTCAATGCCGCAGAAATTGCCCAGAAAGTGAACGAACTCGGGCAGGAGATTACTGCCGAATATGAGGGATGCAACCTCTATGTCATCGGCATACTCAAGGGCGGTTTCATCTTTATGGCTGATCTTGTCCGGGCAATCCGCATGCCGGTAAGAATAGGCTTTGTACGTCTCTCGAGCTACGGCAATTCTGACAGGCCACAGGGAAACGTAAGGATTCTCGACGATGTGGAAGACGCAATACAGGGCAGACATGTACTCATCGTGGATGATATCATGGATACCGGCCAGAGTCTTCTGGCATTCAAGAAACATCTGGAAAGCAAGGGCCCGATATCAGTCAAGATCTGCACCATGATAAACAAGACGCAGAGACGCAGCGTCCCCATGGAACCTGACTACTATGGTTTTGAGGTTCCGCAAGGTTTCATTGTCGGCTATGGTCTTGATTATGCCGAGGATTACCGGGCATTACCGGAAATATGCGTGATAGAATCAAAGAACGGGGGGGAAAACGCCTGATGGTAGTCACATGTCCGCATTGCCATAGTAAATTCAAACTGAACAAGGAGGCCCTTGCCAAGAAAAACGTAAAGATGAGATGCAGTGTCTGTTCTCATATCTTCACCTTCGAGTCCGAGGGCGAGCCGAGCATGGAACAGGAATTCGACAGCCTCATAGGCTCGCAGGAAGAGTCACTTGCCGGGAGCCTTGAAGAGGAAGAATTCTCAGAGGATTTCGGCATAGAGATAACCGAAACACCACAAGAGGAAGAGCCGGAAAAGAAACGGCGCGAACAGGACATTGATCTCCAGCCCGAATCGGTCATCCGCGAGATTGACTCCATACTCGGGGCAGGCTCTGAGATAGGTTCAAAAAATGAGGGCACCCTGAAAAAGACCGGGGGTTCAAGATTCCCCCTTGCCATGATTATAAGCCTTGTCGTTATCGTAGCATTATTCGCAGCAGTCGCACTGTGGGTAGTCAGAGACAGACTTCCGTTTTTCAGCAGTACCGGCGATGAGTTTCAGCAGGCCGTCCTCGACCGAGGACCATTCTTCAGCATTGACGAGGAAAGCGTAACCTATGAGATGCTGACCAACCGAGAAGAAGGTTCTGTTCTCGTGGTGAAAGGGATTATAAAAAAACTCACTGACAAGCCTCTGGAATCGGTCCTGGTTCAGGCACGGGTATACGACAAGGACAACAAGCTGATCGAGTCGCGAAGCGCTTATGCGGGCATTGTCCCGGATTCGTCCGAACTGATGCGGCAGAAGAGCAATGACATCAATATCCTGCTTACCGCAGAACCCAGATCAATGGGGGTATTGGCAAGTTCCGCAGACATACCTTTTGCCGTGGCATTCTTCGGAAAACCTGCTGTCGAAGGCTCATCATTCCAGGTCGAGGTAAAGGAATTTCATTGGAGATAAAACAAGCAGCAACCACTGGCAGGCTGAAGTATGTCGTTTTTCTTCTCGGATCAATCTTCATCATAGGAACAGAAGCTCTGAAATCCATGAAAAGGCTCGTCACCGGCTGATTGAAATGCGCATAATGGGACTCGACTTCGGAACGAAACGCATCGGTGTCGCCATCAGCGACCCTGAATGCTCCATGGCACATCCCCTTGATACCGTAGAGGTACGCACAGACGGGTCTCATATGGAAAAGATCCAGGCCATAGCCAGGGAATACAGGATTGCAAAGGTGGTCATCGGCCTGCCCTACAACATGGACGGGAGCATCGGTCCTAGTGGTGAAAAGGTACTTCTCTGGTCAGAAGAGATAAAAAACCTTCTCGAGGTGCCGGTTGTCTTCTGGGACGAACGGCTCACTACGTCAGAGGCCCACAATCTTATGATCGGTCTGAAGGTAAAGGGGAGAAAGAGAAGGCTCGTCGTGGATAAGATTGCCGCAGGCATTATCCTGAAAGACTACCTGGACTCATTATGAACCTGAAATCGTGTGCATACTGCCTCTTCATCATCATAACCTGCATCTGCGTACTGTCACTTGCCCATACCTATACCTTCATCTCCACTTTCACCACCCCCCCCGATCCCGTCATGCTCGAAATAAGATCGGGGACAAGCGCATGGGAGATATCGAAGGCCCTCAAGGAGCGGGGAATCATCACTGATTCGTTCATGTTCATGGCGCTCTGCGTTGCCACCTGCAAGGCATCCCATCTTCAGGCAGGAACCTATGTATTCGAAGGAAAGCATTATCCCAGGGACATTATGCATATTCTCTTCAAGGGGCGGACACTGCGATACCGTATCACCATCCCTGAAGGATCTAATCTCTTTGCCATTGCCGAGATCGTAGCTGCAACAGGTCTTATGACCAAGGAGAACTTCATCGAGAGTTCACTGCATGAAAAATCCCCTGCATTCTTCGGGCTGGCCTCCCCGTCCATGGAGGGATTCCTGTATCCGGACACCTATTACCTCTCCCCCAATATGACGGCGCTTGAAATCATGGCAAGGATGGTGGAACGATTCAATCAGGCCTATACTGACGATATGGACAGACAGGCGCAGGCCCTCGGCATGAGCAAGACCGAGGTCGTGACCTTGGCCTCAATCATCGAGAAAGAGGCTGTATTGAACGAGGAAAAGCCTGTCATCTCATCGGTGTTTCACAACAGGATGAAGAGGAATATGCTTCTTCAGTCCGATCCCACGGCGATCTACGGGATCGATAACTTTCACCGCAGGATCAGCCCCAAAGACCTGCAGAGGGATACCCCCTACAATACCTATAAATATCGGGGGCTTCCGCCGGGCCCCATCTGCAATCCGGATAAGTATTCCCTGGAGGCAGCGATCAGGCCCGCAAAAACAAACTACCTGTATTTTGTTTCAAAAGGCAATGGGTTACACCACTTTTCCTCATCGCTCAAAGAGCACAACAGGGCCATCATGAGAAACAGGAAGACCCGAAGATAACACCCGTTTCATCTAAAGTTAATCCGAACACCTTACGATATATGAAGACATGGAATACTTGCGCGCAGCGATCATCGATGACGAGGATGAGGTTATCGATCTGATCGAGCAGATACTGAAAGAAGAAGGACTCAAGACATCCCGATTCAATAATGCTGAGGCTTTTCAGACATCTCTGGAGAAGAAGACATTCGATATCATTATCTCCGACCTGGTTCTGCCCGGGATGTCGGGCCTCGATCTGCTGGATAATCTCGATCGGAAAGGCATCGACATCCCGTTCGTCCTGATCACCGGATATGCATCCCTTGACTCGGCCATCGAAGCAGTGAACCGGGGTGCCTTCTACTATATCAAGAAGCCCTTCAATATCGAAGAGGTCCGTTTCGTGATACAGAGGCTCAGGCAAAGACGTGCCACCTTAAAAGAGATCGAATCGCTCAAGAAAAAGGTGCTTTCCTTACAGAGCCGGCTCGAGACCGAGGTAAAGGAAACCCTCGAAAACATACCCGTGATAACCCACACAAACCCTTTTCCGGCCGGCTATGACATCAACAGGGTGTTCAACGCCATTGAACACCTCGGCAAACTGAGAACAGACGGGCTCATATCCGACAAGGAATTCGGGGAGTACAAGGGCAGGATTCTCAAAAGGATTGTATAATGCAAGATAAGGTCTTAATAGTAGACGATGATCCAGGCATAAGAAGCACGATTGCAGAACTGGTGGGTGAACTCGGATACGAGGCCGAGACAGCATCAGACGGCCTGGATGCAATCAATATGCTCGATTCCGGCCCTTATCTCTGCGTTTTCACTGATATCATGATGCCGAACATGACCGGGCTCGAACTGATCAGAAAGATCAAGGCCAGGGAGATCTCCCTTCCCATCATTGTCATAACCGGGTATGCATCGATCGAGATAGCCATCGATGCGATGAAATACGGCGCATCGGACTTTATCGCAAAGCCGTTCAAGGTCAAGCAGATCGAGCTCCTGCTCAACAAGGTCAAGAGGGAAAAGGATCTCCTGGAGGAGAACAAGCGGTTTTCCGACACGCTTCATTTGCACCGGCTCATTGACAACCTGGTCGGCCAGCTCGAAGACAAGGACGAGGAGATCATCTCCCTGCAGGCCATATCCGGAAAGATTGTACGCCTGAAAGGGATCAGGGACCTGGTAAGCGCCATCATCGACGTATCCAGACAGCTTTTAGATGATGCCGAGGTAAAGTTCTTCCCGGTCAGCAGAAAAAACAACACACTCATCGACACCATAGGCGGCGATGAAATCCCCGTCGACCCGCAACTGCTCAGCGGCTCGATCATCCGCAAACACAATAACGGCAACACATTCGTGAACAAATTCCAGACAATCTTCCCGTTGACCATCGAGGGCCAGGTCTTCGGAGCGCTCGACATCATAACCGATCTCATGCTGAGTGAAGACAAGGAAGGCAAGATCCAGTATCTCCTTGACCGCTGCGCGGAACGGATGGAGAACGTTGCGCTCTATGAAGGTCTGTACGAGAACATGCTCTCAACGCTGAACTCCATGGCAAAGATACTCGATGCAAGGGACCCGCATACCTCCCAGCATTCCACACGGGTGACCATGCTTTCCTCGGCGATGGGCAATGCCCTTTCTCTGAGCGAGGATGATCGAGACGTCCTGTATATCGCTGCATCGCTCCATGATATCGGAAAGGTGGGTATACCTGATGACATCCTCCTGAAACCTCATGGCCTGACAGAAGAAGAATTCGCCGTCATCAAGAGGCATCCGGACATCGGCGCGGACATCCTCAAGCAGATACCTCCCATGTCCAGAGAAACAGAAATCATCAGGCACCACCATGAACACTACAACGGGAAAGGCTACCCCGCAGGGCTCAAGGGTGAAGAGATCCCCTACCTCTCCCGTATCATCTCACTCGCAGACGCATTTGACGCCATGACCTCGGACAGGCCCTACCGCAAGGGCATGACCGTGGAGATGGCAATCGAGGAGATCCGGCGGTGCAAAGGCATCCAGTTCGACCCTGAGCTCGCTGATATCTTTATAGAAAAGATTGCCCGGCTCTAGATGCCCTACTGACCTGTCGGCATTCCGGAAGGCGCATCAGGCGCTGAGTGCTCCGGGGTGAAAGACTCGGATTTTTCCATACCGACCTGATCCATCAGGGCCTGCAATTTCTGTTTCAGTTCCTGGTTTTCCCTGGCAAGATCCCTGTTCTCGCTGACAGCGGCGGCCATTTCCCGGTTTTCCCTTTCAAGAACAGCTATCCTCTCGGAAAGGGCATCGATCTTCTCTGACCTCTGCTCACTGCCGGCGGCCTGTTTTTCCTGCAGCATGCTTATCTCTGTTTCAAGGACATCCACGGTATCAAGAAGTTTTTTGTTTTTGTGCTCCAGTGTTGCGATATAGTTGATCGTCTCCTGAAGAAAGGCCTTGTAGTCCACCTGGTCTGGCCTGTTGAGCCCCCAGACATAATATCCGAGTATCAGCCCGGCAATGAACAGCACCAGGGCAGAAACCAGCACGGCCATGGATTTCTTCTTTCCCTCCGCCATGGAACCTTCCCCTTTCTCTAAACCCATGATAAGGATTCCTCTCTGGTCATGATGACCTTTTCACTCCCCTTACAGACCTGTGGCAGTTCATCCCGAAGATCTTGAAGTTCTTTATCTCGGCGATATCAAATCCCAGCGACTCGAGAAGCCTGGGATAATTATATATCGGATGTATTGCATTGTCTGCCGTGAGCCAGTAGATGAATGCAGCCATATACCAGTATGCGTTCTGAAAGGTCCGGTAACCTTTCCCGCCGCTTTCAGGCAGGGCAAAATCACCGATCACCATTGATCCGCCAGGTTTTACAAAGGTCGTGAGATGGGTGAGGATCTCAAGCATGTTCTCCGGCTTGAACACATTCAGGAAATAATTCGCAATCACCATGTCAAACTGTCCTTCATAGTTAACATTGAGGATGTTGTCGTTGATCATTGTTATGGGGGTGTCCGGTTTTGTCCTGTCGATCTTCTTCTGCATGAATTTCAGCATGGTCTTGGAGATGTCCACTGCCGTGACATCGACCCCTTTCTTTGCTGCCTCTATGGCCTCGGTGCCATGTCCTACGCCTGCCACAAGAAGTCTGTCGCCGGGGTTGAGCCTGTCCAGCATAGCAAGTTTACACCTTGGAATCTGCCCCAGACTGTACAAACTGCCGGTAAGCTCATACTGAAAACCCATCAACCAGTATCCGTCTTTGACCTTATGTTCTTTATCCATCTTCCTCTCCTCAAATATTCAATGCTAAGGAATATGATACCATCCAATACCATAAAAAATTCCTTAATTCTTGCGAAATGTTATTTCACATACAATTGTCCGGGCCTCCCTGCCGATCCTGAGTTTTCCCGTGATCACCTGACTTGCGAAATTTACCAATATGGAATAACAAAAGGATTATGGACATACTGATCGTCAAGCTCGGCGCCCTGGGTGATGTAGTCAACACCCTGCCCCTGGTGATAGCCCTGAAGGAACATCTTGGGGCTCGCATACACTGGGTAGTGGAGCCTCTGAGCTACCCGCTCGTGTCGCGTCACCGGTGTGTCGACAGCACCGTCCGCTTTGACAAGAACGACTGGATACGTTCTCTGCCGGGAGTAATGAGGCAGGTCAGAAGCCAGGACTTCGACGTCTGCCTCGACCTCCAGAGGATCGTGAAATCGGGGATGCTGTGCCTCGCATCAAGGAGCGCTCGGCGTATCGGTTTTGACAGGCTCCGCTGCAAGGAGCTGACCTGGAACCTTCCCTTCGAGCGCATCCGGGCATCTGATCCCTCACGGCATATGGTGCTGCAGTACCTCGAATTTGCAGAGCATCTGGGAATAACCGAGTGTGAGGTCCGATGGGACATACCTGTCAACGGAAACATTCCTTTCGGGCTTCCGCCCGGGTATATCGCGTTGAATATCGGGGCAACCAAGGAAGCGAACAGATGGACACCGGAAGGTTTTGCCTCTCTGGCGTCTGCAATTACAAAGAACTATGGGTTGCAATGTGTGCTCACCGGAGGCAGTCCCGACAGGTCAATGGCGGACAAGATTATCGATATTACGGGGAATACCGTTATCGATCTCGCAGGAAAGACATCACTGCAGGAACTGATCGAGGTGCTGGCCGGCTCATCTGCAGTGGTAAGCTGCGATACAGGCCCCATGCACCTGGGTGTCGCCCTGGGGAAAGAGGTCATAGCACTGTTCGGCCCTGCCGACCCGTCAAGGACCGGACCGTACAGGGGGCACGTAATACAGAAGCAGCTTCACTGTGTTCCATGCAACAGGAGAACCTGCAGTGATCCGGTGTGCATGACATCGATACAAACCGATGATGTAATGGAAAAGGTGGATCTTGCCCTTTCAAGACAGGGCGTTCATCCCCGATGAGGCAACACCGCCCGAGAGGTCACGACCCGGAGCATCTCCATGTATCTGTACGATCGCCTTCGGGAGTGCAGTAAAGGATCTCCCTTCCGGCCGAGATCTTCCATACATCCCTGAACAGGGTCTTTGGATCATCGCCTGTATACCCGGCATAGGACCTCAGAAATCTCATCCTCATCGAGCTGCTTATATGCACCGGGACGCTCGTATTGATCTGGACAAGGTTTTTCAGCCTTTTCGCATATCTGATCGGACGACCCTGTTTGATACGGTCGGTATCGAGCAGAGAGAATCTCAGTTCTTCGGTATCGATCTTGATATTACATGCCTTGAGATCTGCATGGTAAATATTGAGGGCATGCATTGAACCGATCATCTCCCCGAATGAGCTGACGAGTTCCGCCTTGTCCCCGAAGCTCAAGTCCCTGAAGGCACTGTGGAAAAAACAGTCCAGATCCGGATAATGAAGCATCCCGGTAACCAGCACGCTGGATCTATCGCTGAAGAGACCTACGGCCACCGGATCTGCAACGCCTATGCCGTTGAAGTAGAGCGTGAGCAGGCCTTTCCACGAACGCAGTGCATATTCCGGACACAAAGGTCTCGGAGGTCTGTATGTCTTGATGCAGCAATCACCCACCTCGGTAAGCTGCGTCTTGTTCTGAAGCTTGAGCACCTTTGTTTTCCGGGCAATATTTTCTTGATGTCTTCTCAACAGATCTTCGATGTCGATATCCCTGCCGGCAAACACATACGCCCTTGCGTCTTTTGTCCTGATCTCACGGGTAAAGATCCCCGGCGACAGACATCTGTTCACCAGCTTTTTCACGTAGCGACGCCTCGAGTGCAGCGCCTTTGTTCTTATCTCTTCCAGGAGAGTCTCGATCTGATGGTGGCCTGTCACGCTCACCAAGGCATTCTTGATCTCTTCATCCGCGACATCGTAAACAGCCAGAACCTGAGCGAACAGTGATATGATATGCCTGCGCCTGATCACCCTGCACTCTTTCACCTCGTAGGCATCCAGCAGGTATGGAGAGCCGTTATCATCGAGAACGATATTGCCCAGGTGCATGTCTGAAAAATAAAATCCCCTGCTCAAGAGCTTTACAGCCGTATCCAGCATGATCTCTGCCTGTCTGGACCTGTCAAGTTCGTGAAGAGGGCGGCAGGGATGAACGGCCTTTGTAACAAGTGCGCTTGATGCCTTCAGACGCAGGTGGTCTTTCACCTCAGGAACCGACAGACCGCATGCCTTGAGCCTCCTGAGCATGTCCACCTCATGCAGTGTTCTCGGCCTCAGGAGATTCCTGAGTTTTGCAAGAGGACCTCCCGGATGATAGATCTTGACGAAATAGTCAGGCTTTGCCGCCCTGTCCAGCCGGTATACGCTCCGAAGCGATCGCTCCTGCACGAGGCACCATGTGTGCTGAGGATATCTCGACAGGAGAAGTTCTCTGATCTTAGAACAGCTCATGGGCGCCTTTCATTCCCCTGTCATACGCATTCAGACTGACCCTGCCCGGAGGTCTCGTTCTTTTCAAGCAGGGTCCTGCAGGCATCCATGACCATATCAACACCGAGATCCCTCATGCAGTCGATATCCCTGCATGACCTGTTCAGATAGCAGGGTGAACACTTCATATCCTT
>Ga0116162_10002802_pt1 | contig 10670 bp, 8 predicted proteins | sample AD_UKC105_MetaG_FD_89875 | JGI IMG/M metagenome (GOLD analysis project Ga0116162, IMG submission 89875) | Active sludge microbial communities of municipal wastewater-treating anaerobic digesters from Hong Kong - AD_UKC105_MetaG | ecosystem: Engineered > Bioreactor > Anaerobic > Digestate... | reverse complement strand
GCTCCAGGGCGCTTTCTTCCAGAATCCTGATGACAAGATCAACATCAGATCCGTATGCAACCCCGACTTTAATCCTAACGTGTTTTTTTCGACTGGTGACTCCAGTTTATTACCTTACTCGTAGTGATTGCTGAGTTGGGAATAATAACAACTATATCATCCCTTGTAAGCCCTTTGGATGTCCTTATTCCTATCTCCTGGATTTTTACCACTTCGCCGTCAATTTCAAGGACATCATCAATCCGGGTGCTTCCTTCAATAAGAAGAATAATACCTGAAATAAAGTCGTTGAAAGTTTGTTGAAGCCCCAGTCCGATACCAACCAGTAAAGCAGCTGAACCGGCAAGAAGAACGGTAATGCTGATTCCCAGAGTCTGCATCATGAACAGTACTGAAACTATCCAAAGGATATACTTGATGATCTTGAATAATGAGTAGGCATTACTCATTTGCATCCTTTCAATAGTCTGTTTTCTGAAAATAGTTTTTTTAATGATCCACTACAGGATTTTGGTAACAAGGAAAATAAGAATTACTATCAGCAGGGTTGAGACTGTAATATTATAATCCCCTATCTTAAGGATTATCAATTTCAGAATGTTCCTGACCGTTTCCATATCTTTTCGGAATTAATGACTTACTAAATATACAACATGATTTTGAAATTTAATTGCATGGAAACGTTGTTGATGCTGGAGAAAAGCTGGTTCAGATTTAATTTGGCAATTTATTCTTAGAGTTGCTCATTTTCTTTTTTGCTCTGTAGAATCGTTTCTTCTTTCTTGTCTTATTTGATTTGTGCTCTACAGAATTCTTAAGTAAAACACGGGAGCTCTGGGTTTTAATGGTTTTTTTGACCAAAGAATCAGGGAGACTTACTAAATTGATTTTCTGACCAATCAGTTTTTCAATTCTCTGCATTTTGATCAGATCCGCTTTGTTGATAAGTGTCACTGCAACTCCTGTTTTCTCAGCACGTGCAGTACGCCCGACACGATGCACATAATCTTCAGCATCTGACGGAGCGTCATAATTAATTACCATATTGATATCCTTGATATCAATCCCTCTGCTGAGAACATCTGTGGCAACAAGCACGCGACTTTTACGGGTACTGAACCTTATCAGCATCCTTTCCCTTTCCTTTTGGTCGAGGTCTGAAGAAATACCTTCAACGAGATAATTCCCTGAGCGCAATCCCCTGACAATATCATTTACTTTCTTTTTAGTAGAGCTGAATATCAGGATGCTATGGTGATCCGGATTGTCAGAAAGAAGTTTGTTTATGAGAGGTACTTTCTGATCATCCTGCAGATGATATACAATTTGCTTAACTCCGTCGGCAGGTTTCGATATTTCAAGAGCAATTTCCACCGGTTTTTTCATTATACGCTTTGACATGGCCCTGATTTTAGCTGGCATTGTAGCGCTGAACATCAGAGTCTGGCGTTTTTCGGGGAGACAGGAGATTATATGCATAATATCCTCATAAAATCCTATGTCAAGCATACGGTCAGCTTCATCAAGGACCAATACTTCAATCTGATCAAATCTCACATAACCCTGATTAAGATGTGAAATCAGTCGGCCCGGGGTAGCAACAATTATATCAGCACCCCCGGAGAGAGCAATTTTTTCCTGTTCCCATCCGCTCCCATCTCCGCCACCATAAACAGCGATAGATGTAATGCCTAATGTATAAGCCAGACCAATAATCTGTTGATCGATCTGTATAGCCAGTTCACGGGTAGGAACCAGTATAAGTGTATGTGTATGATCGGGTTTCTTTGTAAAAATTTCATTCAAAACTGGCAAAAGATAAGCTGCAGTTTTTCCGGTACCTGTCTGGGCACAGGCTATGAGGTCTTTTCCCGCCATAATTGCCGGTAGTGCTTTTTCCTGAACAGGGGTGGTTTCCGTGAAACCCATATATTCAATTGATTCCAGCAGTTCCGGAATCAGATCTAATTCATTAAAGATCATTTATGTTTTGGGATTTTTTATATGTATGAGAAAAGACAAAGATAATGAAAATTAAAAGATCATAAAAGGTCACACCTGGTTGACTGTCATTAGTACCATTTGCTTTCCGGGTTAATTTCAGGGAGATTACCGGATTATAGCAGGGGAAATGCCATGATGAAATACAGGATATTCTGGATGAGATAAGCAAGCGATCCTTATAATGTTTATATCGCCGGTGGCTCGTTTTGACTCATAAAGTTATTAAAAAGCGACCCGATTGCTTCATCCATCAGAGGCATTTTTCCTACCATAACCGGTGTACATCCCGAGCGTCTGAGAGCATTCTTTGTCAGATCAAAGAATAAGCTTGTCCTGAACTCTGTTTGCTCAGGTCTGTAGCCTAATTTCAGGATTGCTTCAAGCATTTTCTGTGGGACAGACTCATACATGGAAGGCAGGTCCGGATCGGGATGTAAAAGATCCATTCCGAGGATCATTCCACTGTTCTTGTCCAACAGTAACAACATAAAAGGGAAAAAGGCTTTTCTGCCCTTTTCCTTTACCGGGGTAGGTAACAGAACCAGGTCAGTCTGCAGGGTAACATTTGAAGACTGCAGTTTTGAGACTTCATCAGAACTGTTTTGCCTGTATGTCATTTGGTATTTCACTTTCGCTTTTTCAGAGTCAGGAATTTCGTAGTCGTTCTTCCATTTAATCTCACCCTTATCAGAATAAGGTGTCCTTATCAGAATATAATCTCCTTTATCTCCTTCTTTGTAAAGGATATCGGGATTATTCCGGGCTGATATAAGTAGTGATGCAACCTGATCCAGTAACACCGGCAGGTCTTCCATAGTCTTTTTTTCTGGAAAAGCCGGAGCAAATCCGGGAATTATCTCTTCAATTTTTGGCCATTGACCCCTGCCCCGGAAGTTTACTCCTGATTTCTTAATTGCCTCCAGATCTTCTTTATCCAGATCTTTACGGTCAGTGAATGAAATCAGCAGATGAGGTATTGTAAACAAACTCGTATCGGGAAGGCTTCCTTCTCTCTCCTGTAATTCATTAAACCTGAAAAGCCCGTAGTAGCCCTTGTATGCTGCGATTGCAGTGAACTCACCGTGTATTCCCATAACCGAAATGAACCAGGTTAGTCCGCTGCCGGGCATCTTCACCCCGAAAATGTCAGTTTCATAAAGACTTTTCCAGGGCTCCAGATCGTATATTTGTTTTGCTGCAAGGAAAAGATTACTTAACTCTGCTGATTTTGGGCCTGATTTAAGGCTTTTGCCTCTCTCATTTAAGTTCTGCTCTTTTTTCATTTTCAAAGGGGTTGGTCCTTTTAACCCGGCACTCTGATCCCGGATTATTTTTACCAGGTCGCTGGCGGTGTCAGGAGCAATCCCTGTTTTTCGTGCTGCTTCTTCAATATCAGGTTCCCGGCCTTCATTTATCTCAGGGATGACAAGAGCCAAAAAAGCATTCATCTTTTTAGTGTGTTTGTCATCTGCCGGATCTGTATCTTTTTCAAATAGATCCTCATACTCGTTCAGCACTATTTTCTTTTTCAGGATTGTTTCAGTTGTAGTTACCATTTGTGGTCTGACCCTGAGATAGGGTATATCCGGGATATCATAACCAAATGTTTTGAAATCCTTTACCAGACGTTTAAACCCTGTCTCTGTCAGTGCATGGAATAACAGAATTTCTTCATCCTCATCATAATATATCTGAGCAAAACCAGGAGGTATTCCGGTCAATTTGTGGGTGAACCGGTAAACTCCATCGTTGTACTCAGAAATAAATTTATTCCTGAGTCTGACAGTATCCGGTTTTCCCGATTCATGTTCAGCCATCATGATTATTATCTCGTCCTTCTTATGAAAGGTTCGGGGGAAAGCAGCGCCTGATAGCAACATCATATATGGAAGAGGATCATTTTCAATATCTTTTTGCACTTCTGATTCATCCTCCAGACCCGGATTATTTTCCGTGGCAAAGAAAAATACGTCTTCAGGTCCAAAGCTCTGAAACGCCCCGATAGGCCCGTAGCTCTGCCAGCATAATCCGTTATATCCGATAAGGTTAAACCAGAGAAGTATATTTTCTGTAGCCTTTAATCTGACAATTGAAGGTGAGAACAGAAGGTATTCCTCTCCGGAGAATATATCTTTCATCAAATAGAAATCTTCAGCCGGTTCATTCAACATCTCGGAGAAGCTGAAACGCCAGGGGATCTCCGACTGCTGCATCAGGTATTCCCTGTCCTCTCCAGTGAAATGATCCAGGGCAGGATTTCTAAGGAATTTTTCTATCAAACCGCCATTTTTGAAGACCCGGTGTGTTATATACTGACTCTTAAACAATTCCACATGGGATTTGTCAAATTTTGAAAGTATATGGTTAAACCTTGAAAAATTCTGTATCATTTTTTTCCCCAGATCACGATGTCTTGCTGCAAATGCAAGAATGTAATCATCAATTACCCGTTCAGTGATCAGGCTTGTCTTTTCACACTGCTTGCGGATTAATGCGAAGTCCTGCGGTTCATCTTTTGTATTCATAAAGGATTTATTTTAAAGCAAACATGACTATGTAAGTTTTGACTACGCCTTTATAATCAAATTTAACAATAGCTTTTCCTGAATTCGATTCCGCCTGGGTCACAGTTACTTTCACCTCAGGATCGCTTGCAGATGCCGATACGATTGGTGTTCCGGTTATGCCGGACGGAAGTTTATATGTAGTCTCATAAAGATCAGGACTGACAATACCGTTGGCATTTGTAGATCTGACCGGAGTGTCCGGGAGATCTATCTCCTCTCCGTTAACTCTGATACTTACTGTGGGTGCAACCGGACGAACAATTTTCTTTTCCTTAGAACTGAATCCCAGTCCGCTTAAATCGAAAAGACCCTCTTTATCCGGACCTTCGGCCACAAGAAAGATAGCATGCTTTTTGTCCAGTTTGTCAACAAAGGCTGAGACGTCTGTCGTGAATTTTGTTATTTCCTGTGCAGAATTTGCAGGTACATTTATTTCACCAATCTTTTTGCCTTTCCATGTATCATTATCCCAGGGTCCGTCAAGCCAGACATTTACTTTAAATGCGCTTCTTGTCCTTGGTGTAAGGAACAGATTGAATGCTGTTTTGTTCCGGGGTTTGGTCCCTTTGAAGGCCTTCAGGCCTTTCCTGTCTTTATCAAGTCCTCCGAAGCCAAAGTACTTGTATCCTATAATATGTCCGTTCCCCACATCAGCAATGGGCATGTTGTTATCCCATATATCCCATGAATCCTTCTGAGTGTTGGTATTGGAAAGATAGCATGCGTATCCTGCAGAGTAATACTGATAGGGATCGAGTCCGTATATATGAAAGCCTTCTGAAGTAACTTCGGCTCCTGTATATTCTCTCCCCTGGCTATCTTTTGCAGTCCATATATTATCTTCCGAATAAGGGTTATAACCTCTGATAGTAACTTTTCCCCCTTCAGATACAGGTTTTTCATTCCATGCAACTTTGACCGGGGCTACCATTGGCTGACGCGCATTTCCGAATCCCCTTGGTGCCCTGTGATAGAAAACATACCATTGGTCGTTGATCAATTCGAGACTACCATGTGTATTATGTCCCGAATAACTTGTCTGTAGTGTAGTCCCGTCCTGACCCGGTACCACCGCCCGTGAATCGACAAGGACACCTCCGCTTTTCCATGGACCCAACGGAGAGTCTCCATAGGCGTAACGTAAGGCTGAGTTGGTACTGCTTAACCCATAATCAGGGCCTGAATATCCGCTGTAAACCCATACATATTTATTACCGACCTTACGAATTGATGCAGCTTCAAAAAAGTTAAAAGAACCAAGATCCTCACCAGGATAAACATTAGGATAGACTGTGCCTTCAGGGTCTCTGATGACACCATACCTGGAACTGGCAGGTATAAAATAGTTTATGGCATGGGTTCCGGGTCTGAGGGAATACATTGTGTTCTGATCCAGCTGACCAGCTGAAGACCTTTGAAATCCCCAGAAACCGTACGCTCTGAACCCTATCTCATAATCAGGATCTTTCGGATCAGTGATGTATTCAATAAATACTGCCGGATCGAATCCCATAGTACTTCCGGATACAGTACCTGTTCCGTCCTCAGTCATGTTGATGGGTGTAAAGGGACCATCGGGGCGACTTCCTTTGGCCACCATCGCTTCTCTGTTTCGGCCCCGGCTGTGAGGATACAAATAATATTCCTTTGTGCCGTCTTTTCTTTTCACCTCTACGAGGTCAGGAGCGTACATAACATCCCACTGTCCGCCAATCGGGTACGTAAAAATGGGCCCTTCATCACGCCATGCGGATAAGTCCTCCACAGGTGCCGACCATGCCCTTATGTCGGGTCCGCAATAACTCTTAAATCTGACATCATGGGATCCGATAATATAGATGCGGTATTTCCCCGGTTTGTCGGGATCTTCGAAAACACGAGGTTCTCCGTCGGGCAAATGCTCCCATAGCGGCAGATAGGGGTTACCTGCAGTATGCCAGGTTAATTTGGTAAAAGAGCGGTCGCTTTGCAACTGATTATCGCCCTCTTTTGTTCCTTCTGCAGAAAGCAGAAACACACTAACAAATAATAAAATTACCTGCGGCCTTCTCAAAACAGATTTGAATTTCATAATCTGGTCTTTTGCACTGGTGACTGAATAAAATACTATTAAACAAGCGGGTTGTGTTACATATACAAAGTTAGGAAAAATGTTGCACAGAAGAATCATACTATCTCATTGTTGATATATCCGATATTTTGGAATGACTGGTTTTCTCTCAAATAGGTCATCAAATGTTTATCAGATATTTTCATATCTTGAAACGACCTTGTTTATTAACAAATTGCTTATATTTAATTGAAATTTGTAAAACTGAAAGTCTCTCAGACAAATATCTATCAGGTGAAGTTATAAGAAGTCTTGCACGACACATTTTAAAAAAAATCATAATATCCGGAATAAAAAAAGAAAGGAGTAAAATAAATGAACAATCCTATGAATATCCCGATGCACCGGTTTAAATATACAAAACTTACGAAAAGCCAGATTGGAGAAAAACTCAAGGCTATTGCTGAATCAGGCCCTGTATGCCGGTCAGAGTACACTGATGAGCTTTCAGGGAAATCCATCAGAATTATAACAGATGACGGGCCTGTTTTTGATTATTCTTTCCGGGACATCAGGAACCTTTCTGTTAGGGTTGATGGTGAGTCATTTTCAGGCAGTTATGGTGCCCTTGCGCTTAAAAACATTATTTTCTTTTCACATATGATCTCATCGGAACAAAGGGGATATAATGTATTTATTGATCAGGATACAGGCCTTGTAACAATCATCGAAGTATGGTTTTCCAGTGGCAGAAAAGAAAGAACAATGGGAGGTAATGAGATAATTATTGATGACAGGGAAGTACAGCGTCATATATATTATGGTTATGTTGAAAAGAATGGTCAGACTGCACCTGAAACCCGGCATCACCTGACAAACAGATTAGAAGGTAAGGGTATGTACTGGGAGCAGGATACAGGCATAGAAACCCTGGAATTTTATTCCTCTGTGGTATCGACAAATTTTGTGGAACTTACACGTCTCATGGATGAATTAGGATATTGCAGCCCGTCAGATTATGTACTGGTAAATGATAATATATTTATATACAACAGAACTGAGTGCGAATTTTCAGGCATCTTTACTTCATACGTTGTTGACCTCTTCACCCGGAAGCAGATTGGAGTAAGGCTTGGGTTTAATGAAAGGGATGAACTGGAATATTACATGTTCAGAGGCGAAGGTGAAATTGTTGGAGAACTCACACCTCTCGGACCCTTTGAAAAGCAGGGCAATGAACCTATGGTGTTTCCGGCTTCAGGTACTCCCAGACCTCAGGTGAAGGGACAAAGGATGGCATATCGTCCTGTAAGGGATTTTATCTACATGACTGATGAGGAGGTGCACCAGGCAGCACTTAAAAGTACTACAAACTTTGAACCTACTGATATGGCCGTAAACAATATGCCGTTTAGCAACATATTGGTGGGAAAAGAATTTACATTACGATACGATCGGGGAGGTCCGGTTATTCATTATAAGGTTGAGGAAAAATTCAAACTCAGATACAGGGAAGATAAGGAAAATACATGGCACGAAGTTGAATACAGGGCATATGAAGGTGATCATGACCTTGCATGGTTTAGTCACCTTCTTGTCGACACTAAACCAAGGACAAGCTTACAGATAGCACTTGATTTAACCAATGGCCTGACAACCTGCATTCATTCACAAATGGGAACAGAATATTATGGTAATGAGGTATCCTATTATGCCATCTTTGGTGTGGCAGATATGGAAGGGATTAATCCCCCCAGATACCTTCGACATAAGCTTTCCGACGATCTTGTAGGTCATGCCTGGTCATGGACCTATTCCAACAATATGACCTCCATGCATCTTTTTACAGCTCCCAACTCTCATGCTTGGACAATATACACAGCAGACCAGTCATTGGGTTCTCAATGGTGTGCTCCCAGCCTGCTTGTAAACGTCCGTAGAGGTGTTCATATATTAGCGGAATGTGAAGAAGCATGTAACGGTCATGCGATGATAGTAATGATAAATGAAAAATTAAGACGCGACTGCGGATTTGGTTTTTCGGGAAACAGGGAGGGGGTTAGATTAAGCCTGGTAGGAGCGATTGGTCGTCATATAGGATATTATGATGTAAAAAAATATTTTGGTCCTAAGGCAAGAAAAAAAGGAGTTTAATTATGGATATATCAAATAACCAATCAGGTCTAAATAGTAAAAAAGACACCGGTCGACGTTCCTTTATCCGGAAAATGGGAACAGTCATGACAACAGGTGTAGTTGTATCAACAGTGCCGGCAGTTGCAAAATCTGACGAACAGAGTGATAATGACACAGGAATCAGAGTTGAGGAATTATCCGGAAGAATTGCAATCCTGGAGGCAGAAAAAAGTATAGATGGTCTTTATCATACTTATGAAACACTGCTAAATGATGGCAAGTATGATAAAATATCAGAATTATTTGTATCAGATGGCGAATGTGTATATAATGGCGGAGTTTTCCGGGGAAGAGAAACAGGAGTAAAACGTTTGTATAACAAACGGTTCAGAAGTGGCCTTACCGGAAAAAAGATAGATGTGACTTCTGAAAGCAGAGAAAAACAATCCATTGATATATCAAAGGATTATTTGTCTGCCTTAGCCATTTTCCCATATTCAATGCAGGCAGGAAGCCCAATGGTTTCTGACAGTGTGCTTGTCAGAATGGCACGTCTTCATGGAGGAGGTATAAATAAATGGCTTGAAAAAGGGATATGTGAAATATCCCTTACAAGGAAAAGCAAAGAAGATGTATGGATGATAAAAAGGCTTAACTATCATACAGAATCAGTATCTGTTCCGGTGCCTCCTTTTACAAAAGTTTTTCCGGCTGACCCCGCAGGACCTGATGCATTGGTTTAACTGAAAACCATACCACCATAAGGCAAGGTTAATACATATTTTTTATATATTTGCCAGTGGAATAAAACGTTACATTGGATCTTACACATGAACAAGGTCAAAAAATTCCGGAATAAATACCGGATAACCTCTCCTCGTATACCATGGTTTGATTATGGGAGTAATGCCTCATATTATATTACCATTTGTACAAAAGACAGGAAAGAATTTTTTGGATCAATTGAAAACGGAGAAATGTTATTTTCTCCAATAGGTAAGATTGTACAGGACGAATGGGAAAAGACACCAATGATACGTCCGGAATTAAATTTAATTATGGATAAATATATAATCATGCCAAACCATATTCATGGCATAATTGTATATACAACCGAATCAACAAATTTGGTCCACAAAGGAACAATATCCCATCAATTATCAGGGGTATTAAATCATCTGTAACGGTTCGGGCACGGAAAATTAATCCTGATTTTGGCTGGCAAAGCGGTTATTATGTACATATCGTTCGTAACACAAAGGATTACGAAAGGATTGTAAAATACATTAAGGATAATCCTAAGAATTATAAAGGTAAAAAATAACAGAGCTGCCAGAATAAACACCTATGCATAAACAGAAAACGCACAGGTAAACATCGCAAGAAAAATCCAAAGTATCAGATCCCTCTGTCGGAGAATCTTAATCAGGGGTCCCTATTCTATTCTTGTTGTTTTTGTTCAATCATTTTTGAGAGGATATTTACGGCGTCGGTTATATATTTTTCACACCTTATTTCATAATAATTCCGTTCAACGATTTTTTTATAGTCATCAGGGTCGTTCATATCCAGTCTGTCCAGTAATTCAAAGCAGTTTTCCGAACCGTTAAGTCTTACAAATTCATCAAAAAACTCCTTTGTTAACTGGTATGTATACCTCTTTTTTTCTTCATGATCGTCCAGTCCTTTCCCATATTTTAAACCCAGTACCATCAGGGCGCCTGTTAAAGCACCACAAATATGCTGCTGACGGCCCATACCTCCTCCAAAGGCAGCTGCTATCCTAAGGCAATCATCTTCGGATAATCCATATTCAGGTCCGAAGGCAGTCAGAACCGATTGAGAACAATTGAATTTATTTCTGAAATAATCTAATGCTTGTTTTGTTTTATCCATTTATTTCGGGCTTTATT
>Ga0116162_10002795_pt1 | contig 10683 bp, 11 predicted proteins | sample AD_UKC105_MetaG_FD_89875 | JGI IMG/M metagenome (GOLD analysis project Ga0116162, IMG submission 89875) | Active sludge microbial communities of municipal wastewater-treating anaerobic digesters from Hong Kong - AD_UKC105_MetaG | ecosystem: Engineered > Bioreactor > Anaerobic > Digestate... | reverse complement strand
CCCTGCAATACCCCTGTTGCGGTAATCCGGGTGGACCGCAAGGTTAAGCAGATGTATCATGGTGTTCATTTCAAGGGCAAAGCAATATCCCACGATCCTGTCATCGGTGCGTGCCAAGATATTTCTGCACCGTTCATCCTGCAGGGTTACAACAAAGGTCTCGAAGTCCCAGGGTGAAGGAAATGAAACCTCTTCAATATCCATTATATATTCCAAGTCCTTGAGTAAGGCTTTCTGAAAGCTCAGATTATCCATGTCATCATAAGCACGACTGCCATTCCTAAAACAAAGACACCTGCTCGGGGCCACCCCGGTAAATCTTTGGAGATCAGTCCGGCCAAACCGATTATAATGCTGATCAGTGGTACGTAGGAAAGGGCAGTGACCAGGAAACCGGGCAGAATAGAGCGTACCATATGAACCACTGCGATTAAGAGCATTATACTTGGACCGATCGAGATCAGGGCATAAAGATAACTTCGTGCCAGGGCCTTTTTCATGATAAGAACTATCTTTTTCTCCACATGTACCATGCTCTCTGGCAGGAGTTCCTGATTAATAGTACGCAGATGCATGTCGAGCGCCCTGCCGAGCAGGGAAAAGGGGATGGAGAGAACAAGGGCAAGGCCGGCGGCAGATGGCTCACTCATCGAAGAGCAGGCAAGAACTGCTGCCGGTGTTGCAACAATAGCGGAAAATGTTTCGTCATTTGGAAGATATGCCCCTACAGGCGGGGCATTGAGCCACAGGAGCTCGAGAGATGCACCGACAAGAAGTCCGGCTTGTATGTTTCCCATGATGATCCCAAGGATAGGAGACAGGACAACTGGCCTGCTGATCATGGACTGAAAGGCAAATACCCTGTCGAGCCAGATCAATGAACCCACCAGTATACTGGCAACTATCGCTGTTATCATTTTGCTACCATTTCTATTATGGATTTCATGTCTATGGTCCGTTCTCTCGGGACAGACTGAAGATTTATCTCCACACCTAGCTGCATCAGCTCGCTCAGCATCTCAAGATCTTCCCGGTTTACCCATACGGAATAGGAGATCTGTTTGGCGTCCTGGGTCCCCTTGTTGTTGCCGATGTTGAGGTGTGTATAATCAAGACCCGCGGCTTTAAGCCTGTATGCATCTTTGATGGACGATACAATGACCAGGGTTCTCATAGAGTCGAGTTCCACATCGTTCTTCAAACCGGCGGCCTTATCTATCTCGGTTATCCTGAGTTTTATCCTTTCGGGGATTGCCATTGACATGATTGTTTTCTGAAAATCGTCCTTTGCAAGAGTATCATTGGCAACCACCACGCTTTGAACCTTCAGAAAAGGTATCCACGCTTCGAGTATCTGACCGTGAATGAACCTGTCATCCACTCTCACCAATAAGACGTTCATTTCTTTCCTATGGTTGTTGCGAGGATCTCTGAAGCTATGTTGATATTATTTGAACCGTGTTCTTTCAGAATCTGGGCAAGTTCCTTGATGTCCTTCCCCTCTCTCTTGGTAAGTGCGGTAATCACCATGGGGAGATTTACGCCGGTTATCACCTCCACCTTGGAATCCTCGAGAAAGGAAAGAGAAATATTCGACGGTGTCCCTCCGAACATATCAGTGAGCAGGATAACCCCTTGACCCTTGTTTACTTCCTTAATGGATGTCTTCAGCATCTTTCTGAGCTTATCCACGTCTGTGCCCTGACAAAACGAGCATTCCTTGAACCCGTCTACATGTCCGACGATCATCTCTGCAGTTTCTGCCAGGGCTTGTGCGAGTCTTCCATGTGCGACAACTATGATGCCAATCATACGATCTTGACCTCCTCAGGCAATATCTCTATGAACCAGTCTGCTGTTATACCCTGAATCTTTGATAAGATCCGATATTTCCTCTGCAATTGCCACAGAACGGTGTTTTCCGCCGGTACAGCCCACAGCGATATTCAGATATGACCTGCCTTCTTTCTTGTATAAAGGAAGGATATAGCTTATGAGATCCTTGAATCTTCTGATAAAATCACTATAGCTTTCAAATCCTTGTAGGAATGCTTTTATTTCAGGGTCAGAGCCGGTCTTGTCTTTGAGTTCTTCTACAAAATAGGGATTGGGCAGGAACCTCACATCCATCACGATATCCGCATCTATGGGGAGCCCCTTTTTGAAGCCGAACGAACGGACCTCTATGTACATGTCGCGCGACTGGTCTTCATGTGAGATGATGTCTCTGATCTTTGTCTTTAGTTCATGGACGTTCATGGTCGATGTATTCACGATAAAGTCAGACATTTCCTTGATGGGAGACATCAGTTCAATCTCCGCATCAACAGCATCTAAGAGATTGGGATACAGGACTGAAAGAGGATGTCTTCTCCTGGTTTCCTTGTATCTGTTCAGAAGATGTTCTTTGCTTGCCTCGATAAATATAATGCGAACATCCTCTGCAATACTCCTGAGTATCGAAACCATCCAGGGGGCCTTCTCCGTAAAGGAAACAGCCCCTGCCCTTACATCCATCCCGATACAGACCTTCGGGATATCGAATGATGCGGTATCGCTTATCTCTGCAAACTTGATAATGAGATCGATAGGTATGTTATCCATGCAGAAAAATCCTTCATCCTCGATTGCTTTGAGAGCAGTTGATTTTCCTGAGCCGGAAAGACCTGTCACGATAACAATAAAAGGATGGTTCATACCTTCTCCATCATAAGCTTTCCAAGGATTCATACCCGGGTGAAATAAGCTGCTGCTCTTTTCCCCATGCTGATCCTTTACCATAGACCGGCTGGAAGCGCCTGTTAAGCATTTCAGACCCTCACCGTCTGTTCGTAGCCGACAGGATATATCTCATTTCCATGTCTGTCAATGTGCTTATTTTATAGTCAATTTGGCAGGTGAATCTCTGCAGTATATCTTAAAGAATTGATGTTCATGTTCCGAGAGAGGTATTAAGGAATACTAGACATCATGACTAAGAAAGATGCTGATGAAGACTACTCTCCAACAAGGCAAAATCACGGCGGTACTATTTTAGAGATGGCTATCGGAGACACTGCAGATCATACAAGGCTTTTCAATATCGGAACATGCATCAATGCCATTCAGGAAAAGATCGATATCGCCTACGGCAATCTGTGCAGGATCCTGCCTCAGATCAATAGGGAGATTTACCGTACATTCCAGAAGGCCCTCGAAACACTGGACTCTCTCAGCTCAAAAGACTCATCCGGAAAGATCGAAGCAACACTAACCCACATAAAGACATTACTGGAAACCGTACGCACCGATATTTCCCGTACAGTTCAAGGTAATTCCAGGATAGTTGAGGACCTTGAAGCCTTCATGACAGAACTGGCCTGCGTTGAATTTTCCGAAACTGGACTGCCGGAAGATCCATCAGGCAACGGCAGCAATGCATTGAATGAACTCAGGAAAATCCTCTCATTCAGAGAAGACATTCTCATCACCATTTCTGCAATGAATGAACTTGCAGACGCGGTGATTACAGATATCAACTCGCATATAGGAAAGGACATCGATTCGCTCGAACAGACCTTGAACAGTATGATTTTCATCCTGAAGGATCTTATAGAGCGTTCAAATTCAACAAAAGAACCCATAGTCAGAATCATGTCCGGCCTTCAGACGCATGACATCGTAAATCAGGATATCAACAATATTTCCTGCGGTCTTGCAAAAATACGATCCTTGAGAATACGTCAGGAGAATTCAGAGACCATAGAGGAGACAATGTTCTTTCAGAAAAGGGCATCGTTCCTTTCGCATGACCTCATCACCAAACTGATACTGGTCATACGCAATCACGGATCCAGTCTCGAAAACGAAATCAGACGCATAGAAGAGATTGTCTCTCAGGTGAAAGAGGATAAGGATACCATAGCTGATTTTCTCCTGGTAAACGTGAAAGGGCAATCGACTTTTGATATGGTAATCCACGAGATATCTGAGATGCTCGATTCATTGTTCGATAAGATCAAACGTTTCTCCTCAATGAGGTCCTCGTGTAGAGATATGGTATCCGACCTGATCGCTTCGGGCAAGAAACTCAAGGAATATGGAGCGTCTGATGTCCAGCTGCCGGTGCAGATCTCACAGGCTGTTGAGAGAGGCCTGTCGGCTTTACGTTCGCTTGAATCATCTACGGATTCCCCGGAAACAGCTCGCCTTATAGAGGAGTTCTGCCGGTCAATGAGCCTGATTACCTCCAACCTCAAAGGCATCAGGACTCTTCTCATTGAATCCATTGAAGGCATTGATATCTATTCCGGAAGATGCATGGATTCTATTTCCCGATTCAGACAGGATATTACCGTTCTCATAGAGACGCTGGACGGGAGCGATTATATCCTTGCCGAGCTCGAGACCTTCTCCTCATCTATCAGTTCATCGCCTGAACTTCATCTGGACGATGAAAGCATCCGGGAAAAGATCGAAATGGCTCACGAACTCCTCGATCTTCTGCACCGCCTTGAAAATCCCCACAGCAACTCACTTATGAAGGGGAAGACAGATGATTTTGATGAAGGGATCACGCTCTTTTAAGCAGAATACCGATGTTTCTGGGCATTACCGCCGGATACGTTCATCCCATTAGGCATAAAGTTATCTCAAAACATACATCACTATAAAGATCTGAAATTGATTTTCCGATCTTTAGGTGAAAGAGGACCATCTCATCATGGCGATATGCAAGAGTACAAGGAGGATCGATATGGAAGTAACCACAAGAAAGACCGAGGACAGCCTTATTGTCAAAGTATCAGGGGCAGTGGATACCGAGGCGGCAGAAGTACTGAGAGCAGAGCTTGGCAAGGTGCTGAAGCTTCGTCCGAAAAAGGTAGTGATGGATCTGAGCCTTGTCCCTACAATGGGTTCTTCCGGCATAGGTAAAATCCTTATATTCTTCAAAGGACTGGACAGCAGTAAGGCAAGTTTCGAGATTAAAGGCATCCATGAAAACCTTTACAATATCTTCAAAGCGGTAAAACTTGACAAACTCTTTCCAATATCCATGAGGTGAATCAGATGGAAATCAAGAAAGATTCTTCCGGCACTATTGTCTTGAAAGGGCATATGACAGTGTCTGAAGCTGAATCTATACATTCACGGCTCGAGCCCCTCCTGGATGATCTCATGCAGGATATAACACTGGATCTGTCAGAGGTCGATGAAATCGACATATCAGGTCTTCAGATCATATACGCCATAAAGAAAAGCTTTGAAAACGAAGGGGCCTTTAGAATCAAGGCTGTCAGTGCTCCTGTCAAAGAATGCATATTGCTTTCCGGTTTCGACCTCCTCCTCAAGGAGGTGTGCTGATGGCAAAAAAGATTCTGGTTGTAGACGACTCTGCAACGCTCAGGGCGTCGGTTAATTACACGCTGAAGGAGGCAGGGTTCGAGACCATAAATGCGGTAAATGGGGCAGATGGCCTGGAAAAACTCAATCAAGCCATGAAAAGCGGTGAACAGATCGGAATGATAATCAGTGATATCAATATGCCTGTCATGGACGGGATCACCTTTATAACCGAAGTGAAGAAGACCCCGTTCAAATTCACTCCCATCCTGGTACTTACCACCGAGTCGCAGGAAGAGATGAAGATGAAGGGCAAGAAGGCCGGTGCATCCGGCTGGCTGGTGAAACCGTTCAAACCTGAACAGCTTATCTATGTAACCAGAAAGTTTATGAGGTAGATCATGGCGATTGACGAATTGGTCCAGGTTTTCCTGGAAGAAAGCGACGATGAGATCAGGGAACTTGAGGCAGGTCTCATAAAACTCGAAGAAGAGCAGGAAGATGAAAACACCATAAACAGGGTTTTTCGTGCGGCCCACACGATCAAAGGCTCTGCAGGACTGGTCGGGTTTGACGATGTCAGCAATTTTACCCATGATATAGAAAATATCCTCGATAGAATCCGGAACCGGGAACTCAAGATCACCAAGAAACTCATCAGCAATCTGCTCTCTGCGGTCGATGTGCTCAAACGACTGATATCCGCCTCTGCTGAAGGAGAAGAGATCGACAAGAACGAGATAGAAAATGCCACCTTGACGCTGAAACGCTTCACCGGGTCGAAAATGACCTCAGGAGAAGAGGCAGATCAGCCCGTACCGACGAAGAAATCCCGGGAAGAGCTCAGGACCGTCTCGGTTGTCATGAAGTTCAGGCCGGACATCCTCTCTACCGGGCAGGATCCGATCATGCTGATACGGGAACTGGCTGATAACGGCGAGATAATCGACACTCGGGCCTACACGGAGTCGATACCTGACTTTTACACCATCAATCCCACGGCGTGTTATACCTGGTGGGAAGTCATCCTCAAGACCTCAAGGCCCCTTTCTGATATTCAGAACATCTTTCTCTTTGTCATCGATGACAACGAAATCATCATTGAAGATATCTCAGAGCAGTTCAAGGAAGGGATTGACCTTTCTCTCGCAGAGAAACCGATCGGGGAGATCCTGGTGGAGAAGGGCATTGTCAAGCAGGAGGACATCGAAGATGCCCTGAAAAGCCATAAGACCACCGGCGAGATGCTGGTGGAAATGGGAAAGGCACCGAAAGACGTCATCGAAAAGATGGCACTTGCCCAGTCTCAGAGCAGAAAGATAGCTAAATCAGCTACCATACGGGTAGACACGGACAAGCTGGATAAGCTGGTAAATCTCGTAGGTGAGATGGTTATCAGTGTTGCACGAATGTCTCAGCTGGCAAGCGAGATCGACAGTTCATCCGATTCCCGGTCAATGCAGGGTGCCACAGCCTCTCTTGAACGCATCTCCCGCGAGCTCCAGGAACAGGTAATGCGGGTCCGCATGGTCCCGGTTGAAGGTACCTTCAACAGATTCCGCCGCGTGGTCAGGGACATGTCTTTTGAACTGGGAAAAAAGATAGAGATCAAGATGAGCGGTACGGAGACAGAGCTCGACAAGAACGTCATCGAGCAGATAGGAGATCCTCTCAAGCATATGATCAGAAACTCCATTGATCATGGCATAGAATCTCCTGAAGAGAGATCGCGGCTCGGTAAAACCCCGGAGGGGACCATATGGCTCAAGGCATTTCAGCGGGAAGGCAATATCTTTATCGAAATAACCGATGACGGGAAAGGCATCAACAAGCAGAAGGTCCTTGAGAAGGCCATAGAAAGAGGCCTCGCAGATCCCGGCAGGGCATACCCTGACAAGGAAATATTCGAGATGCTCTTCGCCCCGGGTCTCTCAACTGCCGAGAAGGTGAGCGAGATATCCGGCAGAGGCGTTGGTATGGATGTGGTGAAAAAGAATATCGAAGACCTTCACGGCTCGGTAGAGGTCCTTTCAGAGGTCGGGAAAGGTTCGACATTCAGGGTGAAGCTTCCGCTGACCCTTGCCATTATCGACGGGATGATGGTGAGAGTCGGATCCGAGGTCCTGACCATACCGTTGTCGGTAATCGACAAATCAGTACGCCCTTCACGTGCAGAGGTAAAGACCGTGGAAGGAAAGGGGGAACTCGTGGATATCCGAGGAGAATACATCCCTCTGGTACGCATCTACGATCTTTTCAACATCCCCTCGGAGAAGACCGATCCCACCGATGCGCTGGTTGTCGTGCTGCAGAGCACGGACAGCCGTTTCGGTGTGCTCGTGGACGATGTCCTGGGTCAGACCCAGGCCGTAATCAAGAGTATTGACAAGAACTTCCGGAAAATCGAGGGGACTTCAGGGGCAACCATCCTCGGAAACGGAAGAGTTTCTCTCATCCTTGATGTACATGGGATAGAGCGCATGGCTTTCGGTGGCTGATATGTCTGCTGAGAAGATGGGAATCCAGCTTGTTTTTAGGCAAAAAGCCCTGCTTTTCATATCGTTTGATCACTATGATCGGTTGAAAAGGATTGACAAAAAGATCTTTCTGAAAGGGAGCGAGGTATGAATATCAGATTACGACTGCGCGGTAAACTCATGGCATTGAGTCTTCTAGCCGGACTGTTGCCGCTTATCATTGCCATCGTGTATATCGGAAATCGCAGCGTTTCAGTTCTTGAAGAACAGGTGCATGACTATCTCAGGTCAAAGGTTGAAGGGTATGCCCGTATGGCTGAGGTGCGTTATGCCGCAATTGCAGGGAATCTCGACATCATCAGGGAGCAGCTCACAAAAAGCCTCAAGGCCGATCTCATCAAAGAGGCTGCAAAGGAAAAATACTATGAGACAGGTTATATGGTCATCTTCTCATCTGACGGCACCTGCATAGCGCATCCGAACCAGGAATATGTCGGCAACAGAACACTCTATGATACCCATGACTTTGTGCGAGAGGCCGTAAACAAAAAACAGGGCTATACGACCTACACCTTCGAAGGCAGGGAAAAATGGGGATATGTCGCGTACAACAAAGACCTGGACTGGGTCATGTGGGCCTCTGCATATAAAAATGAAGCCCTCGCAAAGATCAATGCCGTCCGAACCAACATGTACATCTTCGCTTTCTTTATCGGCATACTCGTTACCATAGCCGGGGTCCTCGTTGCCACGAGGATTGCACGGGTCGCCAACGAGATATCAAACAAGATGATGGATATAGCCCAGGGTGATGCAAATCTCTCGATACGGCTGCCTGTCCTGTCTAAAGATGAGGTAGGCGATATTGCTCACTGGTTCAATGAGTTTGTGAGCAAGCTCGAAGAGGTTATCATCAACGTAAAGATGGCGGCGGTTCAGGTGGATACCGCAACCCAGGAGGTCTCAGCAGGATCCCAGGGCCTTTCCCAGGCAACGCAGGAACAGGCATCAGCCATTGAAGAGATCGCTGCCACCATCGAAGAGATGACCTCCTCGATCAAGCACAATGCCTCCAATGCGGCCGAAGGCAGAGAAAAGGCGAAGACCATGGTCAACATGGCCAACTCAAGCGGTGAGGCATCACAGGAACTGGTTCAGGGCATGAGCGAGATCTCCGATGCATCCAGGAAGATCGGCGACATCATCGTAACGGTTAACGAGGTGGCTTTCCAGACAAACCTCCTTGCGCTCAACGCAGCTGTCGAGGCTGCCAGGGCCGGCGAACACGGCAAGGGATTTGCCGTGGTGGCCGAAGAGGTGCGTGCCCTTGCCCAGCGAAGCGCCGAGGCGGCCAAGCAGATAAAGAATCTCATTGAAGACACGGTAAACAAGATCAGCGCAGGAGACAGCATGGTCAAGAAGTCCAGGGAATCCCTGGAGGAGATCATTACCTATATAGAAAGCCTTTCTCAGACCATGGATGAGATCGCAGCGGCATCGTCGGAACAGGCCAGCGGCGTAGACGAGCTGAACAGGGCCATCTCTCAGATAGACAATACCACACAGCAGAATTCTTCGACAGTTGAGCAGCTCGCAAGCACCTCGGACAACCTGAGTACCGAGGCGCGAGATCTTGCTGTCACCGTCGGGAAATTCAAGGTGTCAGGGATCGATACTGAGATAAATTATCGCAAGCCTGCCAGAAATAAGGCACCGACAAGACGAAAGCAAAAGGCTCCTGCGATCGAGCAGGCTGAAGACGGCTTTGAGGAATTCTAGACAATGAGAGCAACAGATAGAAAAATAATCATGAGGAGTCAGTCATGAAACTTCAATGGAAATTACGGGAAAGGCTTACCGCATTTACCCTTGTCGCAGGTCTTCTGCCCCTTCTTCTCACCATCATCTATGTGGGCCACAGAAGCGGCGTGATGCTTGAGAATCAGGCGCAGGAATATCTCAGGGCAAAGGTCGACGGGTTTTCCAGCATGGTGGAACTTCGGTTCGATTCCATAGAGGGCAATCTGGATATCATCAAAGACCAGCTCAGAAAGAACCTCAAGGACGAACTGATCAAGCAGGCGGCAAAAGAGAAGTACTTTGAGTCAGGGTACCTGATGATCTTTGACGGTAAGGGTGTCTGCCTCTATCATCCCAAGGCTGAGTACAGGAACAACACCAGTCTCTACAGCAGTGAGGACTATGTAAGGGATGCCGTTTCCCAAAGACAGGGATTCTTAAAGTATTCCAACAAGGAAGGGGACAAGGTTTCCTATCTGAGATACATCGAGAATGCAGACTGGATCCTCTGGGGCGAAGCCCCTTCGGATGAGATCCTTGCAACGGTAACAACCCTCAAGCACAGGATGTACCTCTTCTTCTTCGTGATCTCTATCTTCGTTGCCGTTGTCAGCCTGATCTTCTCATCGAAGATTGCAAGAAGGGCAAAGGATATCTCCTCCAGGATGATGGATATCGCTCAGGGTGAAGCCGATCTGTCCGCCCGCCTGCCCCTGCTTTCAAGGGATGAGATCGGTGACATTGCATACTGGTTCAATGAATTCGTCACGAATCTCGAGGATGTCATCACCAAGGTAAAGAAGGCCGCACTGCAGGTGGACACGGCCACCCAGGAGGTCGCTGCCGGCTCACAGGGGCTTTCGCAGGCGACACAGGAACAGGCCTCTTCGATTGAAGAGGTTGCGGCCACCATCGAGGAGATGACCTCTTCCATAAAACAGAATGCGTCCAATGCATCCCAGGGCAGAGAAAAGGCCCAGACCATGGTTCAGATGGCCAATTCCAGCGGAAATGACTCACAGGAACTGGTACGGGGAATGAGCGAAATATCCGATGCCTCCAGAAAGATCGGTGATATCATCGT
>Ga0116162_10002790_pt1 | contig 10693 bp, 5 predicted proteins | sample AD_UKC105_MetaG_FD_89875 | JGI IMG/M metagenome (GOLD analysis project Ga0116162, IMG submission 89875) | Active sludge microbial communities of municipal wastewater-treating anaerobic digesters from Hong Kong - AD_UKC105_MetaG | ecosystem: Engineered > Bioreactor > Anaerobic > Digestate... | reverse complement strand
TGTGGAAGAGCAGGGTGCTGCGACCGGTGAGATCTCTCGCAACGTTCAGCAAGCTTCTCAAGGCACAAATCAGGTCACGCGCAATATCTCAGAAGTGACGGCGGCTGCATCGGAAACGGGTCAGTCCGCAAGCATGGTTCTGGATTCGGCCGGAGAACTCTCCAGACAAGCCAATGTGTTGAGCGAAGCCGTAAACGACTTTCTTGAAAGAATTCGAACGGCGTAAAGAAACGACTAAACGGCAAGCTTTATAAATAACACCCGGAAAGTCGGAATCCGAAGACTGAACTGAAATTCGCACTTTATAAGAAAAATAAAATTTTGAAGCATTTCAGCACGTCAACCCTAAACGTGCCGGATTCAAAATCCGGTTCCTTCGGGAGTGCGAGTTCGAGTCTCGCTGGGGGCACCATCTTATTCGTTGTTTTCTGATTTCCGAAAAATCGGAAACATGGTGGTCTGGGTTTTCAGCTTCAATACATCCCCCGGCTTGATCGTGTTGGGGCTACGCCGCTCTCCATTTTGAGGGGTGATAACCTCTACATCCGGGTTCTCAATAATCATTGCGTGAATATCGTCGCTGTGCGCCGCTGTCTCGTTGTAGGTTGCGGTATAAAAATCCTCAATGGTCAGTGCGTCACCGTATTCTGAGATAAGTCGGGGAATATCATCGTGCAGGTCATTTTTGGCCAGTTCGCGTGAATTGTCATCGAAAAGGTACAAATTCCCTTCATGATTTGGATCATAGGAAAGCATACGTAGCCCGGAGCGTCCAAAATGGGCTTGAAGCGTACTGTTGTCGTGCAAGATATTGTTATATACCTGCCGGGCGCGATAACTGTTGGCAAAATGGATCAACCAATAACGCCAGCCTTCTGGATTGTTGATTGAGAAGGGGCTGACAAAACCTGAAGAAGCGCACCCCTTCAGAGTATCAAATACGATCTTTTCCGCTTGGCCTAAGAATGCTTCTTTGTTCATGAGGCTATCTACGTCACCTTTTTCCAAAAGCGCGAACACTTCTTTCTGGATTTTCGGCATCTTTAAGAGCGCTCTGTCCCGTTCCTGATCTGGTGAAAGGTACGTTAGCAGGGCGGAAATCATGAAAGTCAGAAAAACTTCAGCCGAGTTCCATGAAGACATGATGTCTTGGATAACATTAATGCTCACATGCGAGTGGCCGCACTGGTCCAGATTAAACAGCACATTCCGGTAATTTCCGGCCAACACTTTAGCCTTAATTTCTGGAAACGCTTGGTCAAATTCCTGAGTGTAATATTCAACATCAACATGAAGCTGCTGAACATTCTGCTTTATCTCCGCCAATAACGGCGCGGCATTTTTCTTGAGTTGTTCAATCGCGTCCGCCTCAAGATCATTAAAGACAAGGGAGCATTCGATTTCGATTGGCTTCATGCCCTGTGTAGCACGATTAAGGTTGATCTCTTCAAAAGTCTTTTTCAAAATATCGATGAAGATCAGGGGAGAACCATAGCGGCCACATTTGTAAATTCCTGCGCCTGCAAAACCATCAACGATGGCCAACCTAAATCGTTCTTGTTGGGGAAGCTTGCAACGGGTTATCAAGTAATGCCTGAAATACTCCTCGAGTATTTTGTGTTTCCGTTTGCTGTGTTCATCAAGTGTTGCGCCTTCAGCCCATTCATAGTTCTTTTTTGCCATTATACTACAATCCTAACGCCACACTTGCTCTGCAACTGCACTCGGCATTTCGTCCCATGTCCTGCCGTTCAATTCACGGCCATTCTCTGCCTTAGACCTTTTTTTGCCGTCAGCGCCCCAGCATCCCCATTGCTTAAAGAAAAACGCCGCGCCTTGTTCTTCACATTGAATGCGGACGTTTTCAACCCACTCTGGTTTCATTGGTCTCGCCTTCGGGCCGCTTTCGCCGCCAACAATGACCCAGTGAATATTTGTCAGGTCAATATCTCCTATATCTTCAAGTAGCGGCTCTACTGATAAAAAGCGGATATACGCATTGACCTGCCGCAGCAAATCAATCCGTGGCACGCCGTACTTCTTATCTTCAATGGAAACACCCAACCAAACATTTTGTGGAACCTTATGTTCGCCAAAATATTCCGGCAAACGCTCTGCGCGTTTTGTTAAAATCTGGTATTGATGTTGCGGTGTCTTCTCAATCACACCAAATACCCGGTCAAGAAACACATCATCAATGCCTTCATGAAACAAATCACTCATGGAATTGACGAAGTAGGTTGTGCCCTTTTTGCGTTTTAATGGCTGATTTAGGCGCTCTTCCATGATTGAAAGTTTAAAGCCATTATCGTAGCCGTTTGCCCCCATTGCTTGCAGCCTTTTGGCCATAGCTTCAGCGTAACAGTGCTTGCATCCGGGTGATACTTTTGCACATCCGGTTGTCGGATTCCATGTGTGTTCTGTCCATTCAATCTTACTTCTATTTGCCATATCTGTATCCAAAGCCTAAGAACAAAACATAAACATACGTTACCATAGAGTTCATAAAGTGCAAACCTTTACGGTAGGGAAAACTAAATCCTATAGCTAGAATGATAGTGAGATTTTAGGTATAGCCTAGTAATGAAAACAAATAAATCCCTGATTTATAAGCCCTCATGCTTCCTTTGAGCATGATCTCTATCTCCGTCCGGGTGGGGGACGTGTGGCTGGTTTGGTGGTAATCTTAACGAAAACCTAATCTGAATTGATATATCCTAAAAAGACGAATAGCGCACTTATGCAAACTAAAGTTTGCGTGCGCCACCAGCGGCCCGGCAGTGAAGAAATCGCCTGACACCTGCTGCGTCGTTTTAGCTCAAGCTTGCGGAGCTAAACGTAAGCAGGTGTGTTTACTGCGTAAAAAGGGAGGTGTAACCTCCATGGCGATTTATCACTGTTCCTTGCGAGTATTTTCACGAAGCAAAGGCCACTCAGCCGTGGCCGCAGCGGCGTATCGTTCCGGCTCCGTGCTGTATGATGAGCGAGCCGAAACAACCCACCGCTATGATAAACGCTCCGGCGTAGCCGAGACGTTTATCGTGCTTCCTGAACATGCCCCCTTCGATCCTGCGGATAGGGCCGCTGTGTGGAATGCGGCAGAAGCCAGTGAGACGCGTAAGAATTCCTGCGTAGCGCGAGAGCTGGTTCTGGCCTTGCCGCATGAACTGTCGGGGGCCGACAGGCACTCTTTAACCCGTGATATGGCGAGCTGGCTTAAAGAGCGCTACCGCGTTGCGGTTGATGCGGCCATTCATATCCCTGTGAAAGGGGATGATGCCCGCAATCACCATGCCCACTTGCTCTTCACGACGCGGGAAGTCACAAACACGGGCATGGGTAAAAAGACCCGTATCCTCGATGACAAGGTAACGGGCAAAGAAGAAACCGAGCTTATTCGCCAGGTTTGGGAGACACTGGCCAATGACGCTCTGAAAAGTGCTGGCTTTACGGATGTAAAGATCGACCGCCGGACGCTGCAAGAGCAGGGCATTGAACGTATCCCGCAAACTCATATCGGCCCGCAGGCGCAAAAGGCTGTTAAAAGCGCATCCGATGATGAGGATGAGCAAGAAGGTAAGGGCAGCGCTAAAGGTTCGGCTGGTGGGGCTGCGCAAGGCCCAAAGAAGAACAAGGATAAAGACGAACAAGGTGATAGCGAGCAGGGGGAGCAGGGCGGTTCTGGCGATCCAGTGGCTTTAAAGCTCAAAAGCAAAGTAAAGACCGATAATCAAGGCCGCATTATTGATTACCGCGTTATTGACCGCCGTCAAACTCGTCAGAATTTTGTTGCCGAGATCAAAGCCCTCAACGAAAAACGCGCAGCCTTTGGTGATGCGCCGCTCAAAGACCAGATCGAGGGCCTTGATCGGCTCATGGAAAAGCTCGACGTGCGGTTGGAACGATTGCAAACCATCGAGCATAAAACCGCGCTGCCTGCGCGCATTGTTGAACTGTTTGACAAAGCCATGCAAAAGGCTGTCCAGCAGTTGGGCTTGCGAAAAGATGAGAGACTTCAAACCAGCCTATCACGCACTGAAGAGAAGGCCCGGCATGAGCGCCAGCATGCGCGTTATGGCCGCACCTACCGCAAAGGTCTACACGAACAAATCCGTGAAATGAAAGCCAGCATTGAACGCCTTGAATATAAGCACAAGGAATATGAGCGCTATAAAGGCTTTGTCGACACGCTCGAACAGGCAATGCTCAAACGCGTCCCTGCGGTTACGCCAGACATTACAAAAGACCCAGCTAAGCCCGTTCCCAAGACCTCTAATGCCGAAAGCACGCTGAAGCTCCAGCTTAAAGCCAGCGTGATGCGTGAGAATTTACCGCTTGCTGACACCCCTCAGGTTCAGGTGAAAAGACCTGAAGGGGTGGCGAGGGCGACCAGTCCTGAACATGTCTCTACAGACATCAATACCCCACCATCAAAAGAGCCTCTCAAACTCAGCGAAATCACGCGCGAGCGCTTTGCTCCAGAGCTTAAAGCCAAGCCGGTGCAAAAACAGTTTAATTCTGTGGCCGAAGAGCTGGAGGCCGAACGGGCCAGGGCTGAAGATTATAAACAAAAGAATACGGTTGTGTTCGCCGCGCTAAAACAGGAAATCGAAAACCGCACGGTAGCCCTGCAGGTGAAAGATGAAAAACCGTCCCCGTCATACCGTCAGCCCATGAAAGTTGAAATCAAAGCGCTGAAAGAGGCAATGCAGGAACGGGCGCAAAACCCAATCCGGACGCAAGAGCAAATCACCGCCGCGCGTCAGGACCAAAAGACCGAAACAAAAACCCAGTTTAATCAGGCGGAACGTCCGGCCCCTAAAATCGTCACGGTCGAAGAACTGACCACGCGTATGCAAGCTGAAGCTGCCAAGCTCAGGACAAAAGTGCCGGAGCAATATCGCGCTGAGAGTTATGAAGAACGCCAAGCCCCACCATCCAGCGTGAAGACGAGTTTCTCGGAAGCACAGACTGAAAACCCGAAAAACACTACTGTCCAGCCAGTCCCATCACCTGCGATCAAAATGAGCGCACGCTTCAACAGTGCCTCTGCTCAAGACATTTCAGAACACCCCGTCCCCTACGAAACGCCAGAGGCACCCCACGACGATATCGACCTCGATATCGAATAATCCCTAAAAATTTTCATGAATTAAATTGTGTAAATAAATACACCAATAAAGCGTATTTGTTTTGCCTGTAAACGCAAAGGTTAGACTCAATAAAAAAAAATCTTTTACAAGATTGTTTTTTATTTTTCTGCTTGGCACGATCTAGTCACAAAAAACACAAATGACAATAGGGATGGATTCAGCTTTGCAATTCACAATGGCCAAAAGACCTGCTCCAATACACTCCGGTATCACCATAGATAAAAGGAGTGATTGAGATGTCCGGTATTTCTAAAAGTGTTTTTCATGCTGTCTTGCTAACTGTAATCATTATGTTAATTGGAGGTGCTTTCTACATTTATGCGGATAGTGAAAATTTTTGGGAGGTCACTGATCCTCTGGACCCCCAATTTAATCCAGATGATTTTGCCTTTAACAATTATGATAACCACGATGAGTTGGCCGAAGTTCTAAAAATATTGATTCATCCTGGTATGTCTCGAAAAGAAGCTGAAAATTTTTTGGATGGGTCCCCTGATAAAAGAGGCGGCAATGATAGGACAAATGATGAGCACATACTTACCGGTTATACGATCCGACAAAAAATAGATATTGAAATGCTCAGAGCAAAATCTAGCAAGGTTGTCTCTTATGGGTTTGGTGGTAGGCGTAAACTTATGAATCCACTTTTTGGGGGATGGCATGTTACGGCTTTTTATGATGAACAAGACCGTATCATACAGCTTGTTGTACGGAACGAGCCATTATTCGATGAAGGGAGATTATAATGTCGACATATTATCTAGGTTGGTCAGATATACTTTGGAATAATAATAGTGGGCTTGATAAGCACATTTACCTGGTAAAGGATTTAGATGGGGATCTACAGAGTACAAACGATCAGTCCTTTATTCGTGGCACAGCTGAGAATAATGATATTACTGATTTTCTGTTTGGTGGTACGGGTTCTTTATTGGTTGAGGATGGCTTGTTATCAAGCGAGTCGAGAGACGGACTTGATAATATCAATGATAGTAACCTAGATGGTTATCTAGATAATGATAAGAACAAAGATGGCGTTGCAGATAATTATGTTGATAGGCACTATACACAGGTAACTATTACAGATTCGCAGTGGAACGCTATGCTACAACTGGCTGCGGATATTGATGCGGCTGGCTATGAATACGGTTTGCTGAGTGCTAATTGCCAAGCTATTGTTGTGTCGATGTTGTCTCTCGCTGGCTTGGATTTTGAGCAGAATGTCCCTATTGCCAGCTCTTATACTGATTATGTTAGTCGCAATGTTTTGCTGAGCGGCGCCGGTTCTGACACCCTCTATGGTTTTGATCACGACGATAGAATTTTTGATCGCGGCGGGGGTGATGATGATTTTTATGGTGGTGATGCGACTAATCCAGTTCGGTTTGATGATTCAGATGGCATGGATGCGGTTCATTATGATGATGAAGATGAAACCGGGACGCTGAAAATTTATGATACATACCGTATTGTTCAGGAGGGGAATGGTAGTACGGATGTTCTCTATTCCATTGAAAAAGTTGGTTTTGAAGGATTCGATGAGTCTAATACGCTGGATTACTCAAATTACAGTTCCTCCGTTGATATTGACAGTTTTAGCTTTGTGGGCCGTTTGGCAGAGCCGGGGGATGTACGCACGGCTGTAAGAGTGAAAGAAACACCCGGTGGCTTTTTAGGTTTTGGTGCGGAAGTTTTTGAGGCAATCAACTTTGGCTATTTCAAGCTCACGGATTATGACGATAAAATTTGTTTAAAAAGTGAAGGCGTTGCGGAGGCGGTAACCGTTGATGCGGGCGCGGGCGACGATGAAATTGATGTCAGTGTTACCGGTGCAACGATTTTTGCCGGGGCGGGTGAAGATACGATCAGCCGTGCGATCAATGGAACCGTGATTTATACCGGGGCGGGTGACGGTGACAAAGATGTCATTAATATATTCTATGACAATGTTCTTATCGCCGATGCGGGCACGGAAGACCGGATTCATTTTTTGGGGAATGAGCTAACCGGCGGATTTAAGATGCACATTTCTGAAAGTTCTTGGACGCAATGGACTGTCGATGGTGTGCGCTTTGGTATTAACAGCGAAGGGCAACTTGGTATCCAAACCCTTTTGGGCAAAACAACCTATGTCGATAACTTCCAATACACGCTCGACGGGATAGAAAACGATACCGCCGGGATTATCGTTTTTGAGTTGGATATAGAGGCTTATCGTGTTCTGGAGCTGCCGAAAGGGTGGCTGACAAGCACGTTAAAGGCTTTCCACAATCTGATGGAATTGGTTTTTGCCGATTACGACGCCGGGCCGAGCGACCCGCTGGTCCTTGATCTGGACGGGGACGGTCTGGAGGTTGCGCCGAACACGGTCGTGTCTCCGAAATTCGATCTGAACGGGGACGGATTTGCCGAACGCACAGGCTGGACGCTGAACGGCGATGACGGGTTTGTCGTCCGCGATATTAATAGTGATGGCGTCATTAATGATATCTCGGAAATGTTTGGTAATGATACCACCAGTGGCTTTGCTGCGCTGGCTGCTTTTGATACGAATACTGACGGCGTTGTCGATCAGGCTGAGGCCACGGCGGCTGGCATTCAAATCTGGAAAGATGCCGACCGCGATGCGCAAACCGATGCGGGTGAGTTGGTCAGCTTTAGCGATGCGGGCGTGAGTTCAATCACTGTCACGCCGACCAATACCAATCCAGATAATTCCGCCAATACCGGTTTTGCGTTTTTATCCGCAGGGGAGTTTACGCGCACAGATAGCTCAACTGGCGCGGCCTATGACGTGGTTTTCGGCGCGAATGAATATGACAGTGAATGGCTGGAGGATGTTACGCTTACAGCTGGGGCATTGGCTTTGCCTGAGGTTAAAGGGCATGGCACGTTGCCGAGTTTACGCGCGGCGATGAGCTATGATAGTGGCTTTGAAACAATCGTGAGCAATACGTTGACGGCGCTCAATACGCCGGATGTTGACGTATTGCGCAGCACTGTGATGCCGATCTTGAATGGCTGGGCCGCCAGTGTGAGTGTACCTGCCGGGCATCCGGGTACGGAAGCGCGGATTGATGTGCCGGTGCTGGTGAATACGGCCGGGGGCGGCGACGGTGTTGAGGTCGTCGATTTCGGTGTTCAGCGCGAGGACGCTCAGGGCACATATTGGGTTCTGGCCAGTGGTGATGACGTGCTGGATGCGCAAAGTCAGGTCATTGCCCGCCCGACCTATCAGGATATTCTGGATCAGGCACCGGGAACGGATGAAGCATGGCAGGTGGTTACAGCGGAGCAGATCCAGTTTATGGAGCGTTGGCTTGGCCAGAGTATGCCGCTGAGCATGGACACAAATGCAGGCGCTAGCGCTGTGAATGGTATGAGCGGCCTGCTGGATATTATTGTGAACGAATTGAACTCAGTCGCTATCCGCATTGCCTCTCAGGACGGACCGCTGGCGAGCTTTTTTGATGGCGTGGAATATAACCATGAGACGGATCGGTTTGAAAGTACAACTGACAGGCAGCTTGCGCCAATGCTCGAAGCGATTTTTGCTGCTGCGCCGGGCAACGCTGCTGGGGATGCTGCGCACCTTGATGCGTGGAATGGTGTTTTGGATATCGTAATCGACCAGTATGATCGCGACGGTGATAGTTCTGCCAATACGTATTCCTTCCTGTTTCAGAATGTTGTGATGGCCTATGAGAATATTCCACTGGCTGTTGATATTGTCACGGCTGCTGCTGCGCTTGATATTCCTGAGGATTTGATCATAACCGGTTCAGGGACATTAAACGGTACAACGGATGCTGATATTTTCTATATGGATGGCAGCAATCAGACTGTAAATGGCGACGAAGGCCCGGATAGTTTCGTGTTCGGCAAAAATATCGGCCATGACGTAATCGCTGAGGTCGATCCGTCCTATGGTGAAGATCTTGATGATACCGTGCGTTTTACCGCTCACAACGCATCGGACATGACATTTGTGCGTGACGATAAGGACATGGTTATCACCATTACTGAAACTGGGGAAAGTATTCGTCTTGTTGATCAGTTTGAAGGGCGCGTGGCTGCATTGACCCCAGCTTATGAAGATTATGCAACAGGTGTATCACTGATTATCTTTGCTAATGGTGAAGTTTGGGATCGTGTCGATATGGCCTATGCGGTCGCACACCCTAACGCTGGTGACGATCATATTCAGGAATCTAATGCAATAAATGTACTCGATGGTGGTGCTGGTAATGACCTTCTGGAAGGTGGAAATCAGGGCGATATCTATATTTTTGGTCAAGGTTATGGTCAGGACTTCATTAACGATTACCGAACGGATTTTCTAACAACTACCCCCGATTTTGTAAAATTTAATGCTGGAATTACTCAAAGCGATTTGATCTTTACGCGTGAAGGGAAGTCCGATGACGTAACCATCACAATTGATGGCACAACAGACACGCTCACTATTAAAGACCAGTTTTGGGCTAGTTATCTTGGCTCTGATCCGGAATGGTTTAACCGCATAGAAGGGTTCTCTTTCGAAGACGGTAGCATGATGCTGTGGAGTGATGTGATTGAGCTTATTCCGCAAACGCTAAAAACATCTGGCGATGATACGATTTATGGCTTTTCCTATGAAGATACACTCGATGGCGGCACGGGTAATGATTATCTCTCAGGCGGTGATGAAAATGACACCTATATTTACGGTCTGGGGTATGGTCATGACACGATTGAAGAAGACGTTGATAATTTTTTAAGCGGCGCGGATGACCAAGTTGTTTTCCTTGCAGATATAGATCCGGGCACTGTGACTTTCTCGCGGACTGCGGATTCCGATGATCTGGTTTTCACCTTTGCGGATAGTGGAACACTCACCATCATCGACCAGTTTAAATATTGGAATTACGTACCCTTTGGGCCGAAAGGTTTGCAACGGATTGAGAGCTTTGTATTCAACGATCCTGCGCAAACCACATGGACATATGATTATATACAGTCCGAGTTGATCGATTTAAGCCAAACAACCGGCAACGATACGATCTATGGGTATGATGGCTATGAAGATGTCTTGGAAGGTGGCTTGGGCGATGATCATATTCTCGGAGGCTATGAAGGCGATACCTACATATATAATAGTGGCGATGGCAATGATATCATCGAAGACAACCACCAAAATCAATCACGTATTCCAGTAGGAGCTAATTCAGACAAGCTTGTCTTTACAGATATAGCGTCTACAAACGTGGCTCTTGAATGGGGCGATGGTGAATGGGACTTGAAAATCCGGGTTCTGAGCACAGATGAAACGATCAATATTGTTGATCAGAATAAGCGCTTTGCAACTGGAAGCCTGTATTACACTATTGAGGAAGTCGAGTTTAGTGACAGCGTTACATGGACGTCAGAGCAAATGCGTGACCTTTATTTGGCAGGTGCTGCAACGTCCGGTGATGACTATATTCATGGCTTTTAGAGGTGGTCTCGGTTCTTCGGCCAGCTTTGCGGCGAAGTTAAGCTACGATCGGTTGGTTATTGTC
>Ga0116162_10002789_pt1 | contig 10694 bp, 10 predicted proteins | sample AD_UKC105_MetaG_FD_89875 | JGI IMG/M metagenome (GOLD analysis project Ga0116162, IMG submission 89875) | Active sludge microbial communities of municipal wastewater-treating anaerobic digesters from Hong Kong - AD_UKC105_MetaG | ecosystem: Engineered > Bioreactor > Anaerobic > Digestate... | reverse complement strand
CCAAATGGCCACACCGGAAGCCATTGCATTTATGGCCAAAGAGGGGCGCGGCTTGATTTGTCTGGCAATGGACGGCGCTATGGTCGATAGGCTTAACTTGCCATTAATGGGACAACAACAGGAACGGATGCAAACGGCGTTTACGGTCTCAATTGAAGCCCGCGAAGGTGTCACAACGGGAATATCGGCGGCTGATCGCGCACTTACAATTCAAAAAGCAACAGCTTCGGACTCACGTCCCGAAGATATTGTAACGCCAGGCCACGTCTTTCCATTAAGGGCAAGGGCAGGCGGTGTTCTGGTGCGTGCAGGCCATACCGAGGCAGCAGTAGATGTCTCCCGAATAGCGGGCTTAAGACCGGCGGGTGTGATATGTGAGATCATGAAAGATGACGGCACAATGGCGCGTCTTGATGATTTAATTCCGTTTGCAAAATCCCACGGCTTGAAGATCGGAACCATTGAAGACCTGATTGCCTATCGCAGACAAACAGAAAAAATCATCGAACAGATTGCGGTTACAGATTTTAACAGCAAATGGAAATCTGGATGCAAACTCCACACCTATAAGAACATTCTGGATGATACGGAACATCTGGCAATTGTGGTTGGTAAAATTTCAAACAATGAGAATATATTGGTACGGGTACATGTCGAAAACACCATTGCAGATTTGCTGGGCGCAGATCTCTCCGTACTGGACATGGCAATGAAACGCATTGCTGAAAAGGGGGCTGGTATTCTGGTTCTTATTCGTGACCATAATCGCCAAAACCTGCTCGCCCCAAAACGCCCGCCGGAATATGGCATAGGTTCTCAGATTTTGTATGATCTCGGGGTGCGTAAAATGACAGTCCTGACCAATCATCCGGGCCCAGTGATAGGAATTGATGCGTATAATATGAGTATCGAAGGCTTTGAATCCATCAATGCCGATTAAATCTTGACGAAACAGGGGCTTTTGTCTTAAGACAGACCCCGCACAGCAAAAGGGTTATTACACATGGTACAGATCAATCATTCCGCGCACGACGCAGGTCATTTGAAATTTGAAACACCCCCACATGTTTTGGTTATCGAAGCGCGGTTTTATAATGAGATCAATGACCATTTGATTGATGGAACCATGGCCGCCTTGAAAAAAGTAAGCGCAACTTCAGAAATTATAACCGTTCCGGGTGCCCTTGAAATCCCGTCTGCACTACAATTTGCCGCTCAAACAGAAAAATATGACGCGTATGTCGTGTTGGGATGTGTGATCCGCGGTGAAACCACCCATTACGAGATTGTATCCAATGAAAGCGCCAGAGGTGTGATGGACGTGGCTTTGGCATATGATCTGCCGGTCGGAAATGGAATCCTAACGGTCGAGAATGTTGAGCAGGCTATGGACCGCGCCGATAAATCAAGACAGGATAAAGGGGGAGGGGCCGCAACAGCCGCACTCATGATGCTGAAACTGAAACAGAATTTCGAAGGAAAGACAGAATAAAAATGACAGAGGCAGCGCCTAAGGCAGAAACAAAAGCAAAATCCGGCAAAGGGTCTTTGAAGGCGAGAAAAACCGCCGCCCGATTGTTGGCAGTACAAGCCGTGTATCAAGCGTTACAGAACCAGGTGCCACCTGCCTCACTTTATGAGGAATACATACTGTACCGTAAAGGCATGGAAATAGACGGAGAGCAAATGGTAGAAGCAGATGTCCAAATGTTCCAGAATTTGATGTCAGGGGTTACAGATCGTTGGGGAGACATCCAGCAACTTATAAAACCTCGCACAGAGAAAATTGGGAAAGTAGAAAATCTGCTGGCCTCAATTTTGATTTGTGGTGCTTACGAAATACTTGCTCATACAAAAATTGATACTCCGATCATCATAAATGATTACTTGAATATCACAGTTGGATTTTTTGATGGCAATGAACCAAAATTAGTTAATGGAATTTTGGATGCACTGGCGAAAGAAGTAAGACAATAGATTTCCGAGTTGAAAAATCTTCATTGCGATTCTTTCTAGCGTGGATAATATAGGTACTTTCCTTTTTGAGAGAAATAGATATACTTTATCCATAAAGAAGCGTCCTGCTTCTTCTTTTTCTGGCTTCGTCTCGAAGCTAAAAAATGGAGTAATTATGGAATCTGCCCCAGTTTCTGATGAAATATACCAAATATTGGATTTAGCACGCTGGGCTCCCAGTGGAGATAATTGCCAACCTTGGCAGTTTGAAATTATTGATCAGTCCCATATCTGTGTACATCTTAGTTTAGATCCTGAAAATGTATATGAGTATAACAATGGGCAGCCAGCCTTCATCGCTGCTGGAGCCCTAATAGAAAATATTTCTATTGCCAGTTCTATATTTGGCAAAAAAATCAACATAGACCGAATTTATCCGGCAGAATCTAATCAAGTAAAAATTGATATTTCCTTTGCTGCTGGAGACAATGGTGCATCGGATGCCTTAGTAGATTGTATTAGAAAAAGATCCGTTCAAAGAGACGCTTATAAAAACACACCGCTACCTCAAAACGTAAGGCATGAGTTGGAAAGTATTCTTCCCGCTGAAATGGAGATAAGCTGGTATTCAGGACTTCATGATAAGCTGGGTATTATATCTGTATATATGTGCGCCACAGAAATTCGTTTAACAATTCCGGAAACATACAAAATTCATAACGAAATGATGGATTGGAAACATAAACGCAGTGCAACAGGAATACCGGTAGCAGCAACGGGACTTTCTGGTATGACGCGCCTACTTATGCGCTGGGTCATTAAGAGTCCATCACGAATGAAATTCTTTAATAAGTATCTCATGGGAACTTTAATGCCAAAGTTAGAGCTTGATTTTCTGCCAGGTGTGGCTTGCTCATCTCATTTTGCTGTATCATGGAAGCATCCACAAAAGAATGCACACACTATAGAAGAATATATCGAATTTGGACGGAGTTTGCAGAGATTTTGGCTGACACTTACTAAATACGATATGGTGATGCAGCCTGAAATAGCCCCACTAATTTTTGGTTTTTATGGAGCTAAAAATATAGATTTTACATCCGATCAGAAAATGAAAAAACTCTCCGTCACTCTTGCAGAGAAGGTTATGCAGTTTTATAAAAAGCCAGTAGACCAAATCCTCTTTCTAGGCAGAGTAGGCTTCCCGAAAACAGCTCAAGATGAAACAAAAGTACGCTCTGTAAGGAAACCTCTTTCAGAATTACTGATTTCTCGCACTGCAGAGCATTGTTAAGTATTTCCGCACTGCATTTGGGGAGTATTTAGAGGTCTTTCCTAGTGAATGCCAGCTAAGTCATTGATATTAAATGATAGTTAAAATCATCAAATTTTACCTAATTATTACGCGTCGTTAATTTTTGCCTGATATCCTTATAGATGAAGAAAAATAATAAGGGATAAGGGCAAAATGAAAAAAGGTATTCTTATACTTGTGGCATTGCTTCTCCTCGGTGGAATTGGGGGCGGAGCGTATTGGTTCTTCGGAAATCAGGCTCAAGCGTCTGTCACTCCGGGGGATCTGGATGCACAAGCGAAGAAAGAGCTATCGGATAAAGAAAAAGCAGAAGCAGATGCCAAAGTGGCTTTCGTCAAGATGGATCCCTTGGTCCTACCGGTAGTAAACGAAAAAGGCATCGTACAAGTCATCAATATCTCCATTACATTAGAGGCCGTTGATGCGGAAACAGCCAAAGAAATCGAAAAATTCTTCCCACGCCTCAAAGATGCGTACATTCAAGATATGTACGGTGTTTTAGGTCGCAAAGGTGCGATGGACGCAGGTGGAGTTGTTAATGTGGAAATAATCAAAAAACGCCTGAATCAAATCACTGTAAAAGTGATCGGTGAAGATAAAGTCAGACAGGTACTCTTACAAAATATACAACAAAGAAATGCCTGAGGACATAGCAACAATTCAAGTTTTAGTGTGAGCCCTAAACTCATCCCGCTTCGGCGGGGTTTCTTTTTTCTCAGGCAAGAGTTTCAAAAATCATTAAAGAAAAACAATAGGCTGCCCCTTGCACATTGCCCGAGTCAGGCGTACTCTAACACGTTGATTTTTCAGTAAATTTCTGCATTGCAGCAATTTTGGAGAGGTCAGGGGTAAATTCTTTCTAAAACCTATAAGGGGAGCACATCATGTCTCAAGTCTATCTATTGATCGCTTCTTGTGTAGTTTTGGCACTGATATATGGGCAGGTTAGCTACCGCCGCGTCATGGCCAAATCACCAGGAAACGACAGGATGCAAGAAATTGCAGCAGCCATTCAAGAGGGCGCATCAGCCTACCTTGCGCGTCAATATAGAACCATCGGTATGGTCGGGGTATTCGTAGCTTTGGTGCTTTGGGTGCTTTTGGGAACGCATGTTGCTGTTGGCTTTCTTGTCGGAGCAATTTTATCAGGGGCTGCAGGCTTCATCGGCATGAACGTCTCTGTCCGCGCAAATGTTCGTGTGGCACAAGCCGCAACCGAAGGCCGCGAGCAAGCATTGGACGTGTCGTTCAAGGCGGGGGCAATCACAGGAATGTTAGTGGTTGGCTTGGGTCTAATGGGTGTCGCAGGATATACTTACGGCTTAATGGAATGGAAATCTCTCCCAATTCGCGAAGTTCTGGAAGGGCTGGTTGGCCTTGGGTTTGGAGCATCGCTAATCTCAATTTTTGCGCGCTTGGGCGGAGGTATCTTTACAAAAGGTGCTGACGTAGGGGCCGACTTAGTCGGAAAAGTCGAAGCGGGAATTCCGGAAGATGATCCTCGCAACCCTGCCGTTATCGCTGATAATGTTGGTGATAATGTCGGAGACTGCGCAGGGATGGCAGCAGACTTGTTTGAAACACACGCAGTGACCATTGTGGCCGCGATGCTGATCGCAGCCAGCGTCTTTGACCAAGGCTCAGTCCTACTGGGAATGATGTTGCCTCTATTAATCGGAGCATTGTGCATCGTAGGATCCGTCGCAGGAACATTCTTTGTTCGCTTCACAAAATCAACATCAACAGTGATGGGAGCGTTGTATCGGGGCTTTATAGCATCGGCAGTCTTCTCCGCTCTATTGTTGTTGGCTTTTGTCGCCAAACAAATCGGGGTGGATGAAGGTCTGACATTAAGTAACGGAGAACTTGTCACAGGAATGGATTTGATGATCTGTGGTGGAGTAGGCTTAGGCGTAACCGCATTAATTGTCTGGATCACCGAATACTACACATCAACAGACTTCCGTCCTGTAAAAGAGATTGCAAAATCTTCTGAGACAGGTCACGGAACAAACATCATCCAAGGTTTGGCTGTCTCTCTTGAGGCAACAGCCTTGCCGGTTCTGGTGATTTGTGTTGGTATTTATCTGGCCTTTGCATTTGCAGGACTATACGGAATTGCAATTGCGGCAACCACAATGCTGTCTATGGCTGGAATGGTTGTGGCTTTAGATGCGTTCGGCCCAGTAACAGACAATGCGGGTGGTATCGCAGAAATGTCCAACCTGCCTGAAAATGTTCGTGTAACAACTGATGAGCTGGACGCCGTAGGTAACACCACAAAAGCAGCAGCCAAGAGATACGAAATTGTGTTTACTGCTCTTGTGTTACTGGTTCCGTTCGCCAGCTCCACAGAAGAGATCAAGCACTATATGCCTGACTTATCAGGACTAACGTTCTCTCTACAAGATCCGTTTGTTGTAATAGGACTGTTTATTGGTGGATTGCTACCATATTTGTTCGGAGCAATGTCTATGACAGCAGTCGGTCGTGCAGCCAGTTCCGTTGTCATGGAAGTTCGTCGCCAGTTTCGGGATATCCCCGGGATCATGGAAGGCAAAGCCAAACCGGAATATGGTACAGCAGTCGACCTCCTGACCAAGGCCGCTATCCGTGAAATGGTTGTTCCATCCTTATTGCCGGTTGGCGCGCCAATCATCCTCTTTATGGTCGTTTATAAAGTAGCTGACTTGGCATCGGCATTTCAGGCTCTGGGTGCTTTGCTAATGGGTACGATTGTTACAGGACTCTTCGTGGCAATTTCCATGACCTCCGGAGGAGGGGCATGGGATAACGCCAAAAAATACATCGAAGAAGGCCATCATGGCGGCAAAGGCTCCGAAGCCCATAAGGCAGCCGTCACAGGGGATACAGTCGGGGACCCATACAAGGATACATCTGGCCCTGCCGTGAACCCGCTAATTAAGATTGCCAACATTGTGGCAATTATTCTGGTAGCTGTTGTGGCGCAGACCATGCACTAATTCCTAATTGGATAAGATAATTAAAATCCCCGCAAAACAAAACTAATGCGGGGATTTTTTCATCTTGTGTGAACTCTTATCCTAAACTTCTTGCATTCGAAATTATAAAGCGCATGCGTGCTAACGTATTTTTAGTCTCGCCTGGCGTCATTGCACTTGTTGTTTCTATATTGCCAGTAGGGATTGCTTTTCCTTTATAGGGATCGTATTCCATTTTCTCTGCAGTTTCAATTCCACCTATAGCAACTAAATTCTCACCCGCCTTTTGAAACGAAACAGCGAAGCTTTGTCTTAAGCGGTTTAAACCAAGTTTAGGCGACGCTTCGATACCGGTAAGTGTAATTGTAAAACCTAAGTTAGAATGTCTGGTAACGCTTACTTGAGTATCATGAAGATGTTCCTGTTGACCAAGATGTGCACGGCCTAATTTTAGATTTTCTCCAACTTCTAACATGCCAAGTTGAGCACGAACGTCTGCTTCATTTGCAAAAGTTGCTACATCTGTAAAAGTTGCTGCTAACATTGATGACTCCTCTTTTTTAATAATATGGCTAGCTGATAACATAGTATTTTTATTATGTCAAACATTTTGTGGTGTTTGTTTTTATAGTGGTTTTTGGAGGTGGGGGCAGGTATATGAATGGGCATGACACGTTTATATACAGAAGAATTTAGTTCCGAACAGTTGGTTTGTTCCACATGCCCGCATTTTGAAGAATGTGGCTCATGCCAGTTGCAACACATTTCAGATGAGCATTACAAAACTTGGAAAGCTGATAGGCTAAAAACTCTATTGGCAGAAAATGAGCTGGAAATAGAAGAGTGGCTGGAGCCTGTATTTATTTCGGAAGGCGGACGCCGCCGCGTAACCCTCAACGCTCTACGCCACGAAAATGAAGTTTTTATCGGTTATAATAAATATCACTCCCATGATTTGGCACCGATAAAGAACTGCCTGCTGCTAACACCTCAATTACAGTCTATTGTAGAAAAACTTCCTCAGGCTTTGAAAAACATAGCACATAAAAATCACGCGATAGAATTATTGGTTCAAGAAGCGGACGGAGGCTTGTTCGACTGTGTGATAACGGGGCTTGATGAAACAGGCGCGCGCCAAACCGGATCAATTGCCGCAATGGCAGAGCAATGCGGATTGGCTCGCATCAGCTTTAGAAAAGATGCTTTCTCGAAATGTGAAACGCAAGTATCTCTAACACCAATCAAAAAAACCAACGGAGCAATTACTGTTGATTTACCGGCGGCAGCATTCCTGCAGCCTTCAGCAGCAGGGGAAGCTGCATTGATTGATGCCGTCCTTCAAGGGCTGTCGCGTCATAAATTAGGTAAGAAAGATAAAGTGGCTGATCTTTTCTCAGGCTGCGGAACTTTTGCGGGGCATCTATTGAATAAATACACAGTTCATGCTGCTGAAGGCGCCTGGGCTATGGCCAATAGCTTGGTAGAAGCAGCAAAAGGGCATGCCCGTTTTTCTGCCGAGGTTCGCGACCTGTTTAAAGAACCTATCGTCGGTCGAGAGCTTCGTGATTATAAAGCTGCCGTGTTTGATCCCCCAAGAGCCGGAGCAAAAGAACAAGCGCAAATGCTCGCAAAATCTAATCTTCCTGTAGTTATTGGAGTGTCTTGTAACCCGTCGACTTTTGCTCGCGACGCTAAAATTTTATTGGCGGGAGGCTACAAGCTCAAGACCATACAAATGGTCGATCAGTTTACATGGTCAACCTATACCGAGCTTGTCGGTGTCTTTGAGAAATAGAAGAAATAGTAATCAGTGATAAATCAAGGCATTCCGCCGGCTGTAGCAGCGGCCGATTCCGGAGATTTATTGAACTTCCCGATATTACCGAGCATTTGCTGGATAAAGGTATAGTCATTACCTGTCGTGGGCGTCGTGCGTTGAACGATTGGCACATCCTCGCGTCCGTCCTGTCGTTCAAGAATATTTTCAACGAACCCGTCTTCTGCGTTAAAAGTGACAACAACAATTTTTTCTTCAGTCACCTTCGGATCAAGAATGCCGTTTTTCTCCGTACGCCGCCCGATATAATACCACGTATTGTCATCAAAAGGAGCAACGGTTGTCGGCGATCCGATTTTTCGAATAACATCGTCCCGCGTATCAAGTCCGGGCAGGACTTCTTTCATTTGGTATTCTTCGAGAAGGTTGCCGCGTGTAGCAAGTTGTGGGGTGCATGCGCTCAAAAAGCCTGCCGAGAAGATCAGCAGGCACAGAATATAAAGGGGCAAATATCGATGATTCATCATATATGAATTAATAATGCGAACTAAGTGGGTTGGCAAGGGGCAGCTTTGGGCAGAATTCCTTGAATATTAGTATAGGATAAATCTCTTTTAGGAACATTGGTTATTTCTTCTATCTGTCGGATTAGCCTAGCCATATATTTTTGTCTTACATCATCATTATTAGATGAAAAGAGAGACTCACATCCTGGAATAAGTTCTATGAGTTCTGCGAAACTATCTGCAAGAAATGCTTCTATCACATGGCATTGATCCAATAATGTATTGAGAGTGGCAAGTATCGCGCTAATAGCCTCTGATTTTTCTGCATCTTCTTTAGATACCAGACCATCTTTTAACAAATTCTCTGCAAAATGTATTTTTTGTAAATATTCATTTTTGTCGTCATCCAGACAGGGGATATTTTGAGTAGGGCAACACTCCAAAAGATCGTAATATGCTAATTGGAATGATTCTTTGAATTTTTCAAACCCTTCAACAAAGTGATAAAAACAAAGTTTCATTTTATCTATAGGAAGTTCATGCTCAGGGAACTCTGCCTTCAGCTTGTCAAAATCAATTTGATCTAATGATTTTTCAAAATCTTCTATCAGTAAATTTAGCCTATCAAGCGAAGCCGTCATAGTTCGAACAGAAACAATGTACTGCTCGCCGATAGTGGATAAGAGCTGATCCACAATTGCTTCCATAGAAGCGGAGATAATGCAGCCTTTCAAATAAATGTCTAAAATATGGTCGCGCTGGCCAATTGGTGCGTTCGGAAAAAATCTAGCTAACATAATAGTGTCCCCGTATATAAATTCTTTGTGAGTTTTTTTCTATTTCTCTTACGTAACACTAGCAAAATGTTATGTCATCACAAAAAACACATGCTAAACCATTATTTACCATCAAGTATCTTCACTCTATCTAAATTCAGATATTGCGCCGCAAATTAGAAAATTCTTCCTCTTTTTGTTTAGAATTGGTATAGTCACGCACACCAAAAACCGAATAATTTAGCTGCACACAGCCAGCAGGGGAGAAGAGAAATGCTTGGATTTATAACGCGCCAAGGGCGCAATCGTCAAAGAGCTGCTCGCCAATTATACGCAGTGGTCATGGATCACTCCCGCAACCCTGATTTTTATGGTGCTTACAAAATTCCCGACACTTTAGAGGGGCGTTTTGAAGTGCTTGCCCTTCATGCAGGACTTTTGGTCAATCGTCTATCAAGGCCTGACATGGGGAAATATGGGCGAGAGATGGCCCAAACCTTCTTTGATGTCATGTTTCGTGATTTGGAATGGTCTCTTCGCGAAATGGGTGTCGGGGATTTAGGGGTTCCAAGACGCGTAAAGAAAATGATGACATCTTTTAAAGGGCGCACATTTGCCTATGATGAGGCCGCCAAGTCAGGAAAAAGCGAGATAAAACATGCCCTCATTCGCAATGTGTACGGCAAGGTTCTTGAGCCTCACAACTCCCAACTCGAGGCAATGGCAGACTATACAATGGATTGCATAAGAGCTTTAGACGAGCAGGGGCTTTCGGATTTTTATATGGGAGCTGTGTCATACCCTCTTTTGGATACGTTAAAGCTTGAAATAGAAGATAAAAACGCGATAGAACCACTACCTAATCTTCAGCAAGGTGAGACAGAGCATGGATACCAGCAAGCAGCATAGCCTCGATTGGGATCATTGGGTCAGGGCAGAGCATGTTCCTGAGGGTGGTCAGTGGGTCGTATTAGAAGCAACAGAGGAAGAGCGTGCCAATCTGGCAGAACGCCTTGATATTAAAGCGATAGATTTTCTGGAAGCAAAGCTTCATCTTATCCCTAAAAAATCAGGCTATATGTTGAAAATTGAAGGTTCTTTATGCGCGGATGTTCGGCAGGAATGCTCGATTTCTCTGGAAGAAGTTGGTTCTCATATAGAGGATGAATTCTTTGCTTGGTATGCCGATTATTCAAAAGCGGCGTCCTTCACACGCGCCCAGCATGAAATGCAGGCGCAGGTAGGTATGAAAGAAAAGCAAATTATGGAAGAATCAGATGATCCTGAGCCGATGATCAACGGTCAGGTCGATTTGGCAGACTTGGTGTGCCAATACCTGTCTTTAGCCATAAACCCTTATGTTCGGTCTGAAAAAGCATCAGAAACATCAGGAACTTATCT
>Ga0116162_10002786_pt1 | contig 10699 bp, 5 predicted proteins | sample AD_UKC105_MetaG_FD_89875 | JGI IMG/M metagenome (GOLD analysis project Ga0116162, IMG submission 89875) | Active sludge microbial communities of municipal wastewater-treating anaerobic digesters from Hong Kong - AD_UKC105_MetaG | ecosystem: Engineered > Bioreactor > Anaerobic > Digestate... | reverse complement strand
CGTCCCAGAGCTGAATGAACTTCAGACTGCCCGAGTTCCTGACGGTGTTCGAGTCCGCGCCTGAAACAGCTTTCTCGTAAAGCTTCTTATGCTCAATTTGCGCCTGAACAATCGACTGCAGGCTGCTCTTCCATCTGTAGTTCGCGCCTGCTCCTAACCCGGTCGTTTCGGTCTGATATTCAGGATCGGAAACATCCTCCCCTTCCCAGAAAGCCGACAGCGTTCCAGAAAGCTCGGGGACGAAAAGAACAGGCTCTGTAAAAGCGGCGGTTACAGATTGTTTCACGAACGACAGATCTGTCTTAAGGCTGAGCTCCTTATTCAGACCGAAAAGGTTCTTATTACCCGCAAGTAAACTTATATACGGTCCGACAAAGCTCTCATAACCTCCCGAAGCCTGAAAATAATACGGGGGATATTCCTCTACACTCACCAGAACATCAAGAGTATCCGCGTCGGATCCAGTGTCAGAAGTGTAGGACGAGACCGATCTGAATATCTTCTGGTTCCTCAGATTGCGCAGTCCTGAAGACAGTTCGAGCACTGAGAACGGTTCCCTTTCGCGCAGTTTCAGAAGTTTTCTGACCGTCCGTTCTTTTGTATTCAGATTCCCGGCGACGTAGATCTGACCGGTCTCAGCCATATTTTTCACTTCAGCTGTAAATATGATGTCAGCCTTAGAACTGTCTGAACTAAATACGGTCTTTTCTTTCACCTGAGCGTAAATGTGTCCTCCGGCGGCGAGCAGACCTTTTATTCTGGGGACCGCATCCTTTACAAATCCTGAATTGTACGGTTTTCCTTCGAGTTCCGAAGAAATTTTCTTCACATCCGGTTCAAACTGTTCCGGTATCCCTGCGAAACTGATGCTTCCGATATAAGTTCTAATGCCTTCTGATATATCTGCCGCGATCCTGACACTGTCCCTGTCCCTTGAATATTTCACGCCGGTCTTAACTTTAGCCGACAGAAATCCGTTCTGAACGTAGAAAGCCGTCAGGTTCCTTTCGTCGTCTTCCCATATGTCCTTACGGAAAAATTCTTTGCTCCTCCACCATCTTCTTACAACGCTGTTGAGATATTTTCCGAGTTCATCTTCAGTAAACGAATTATTGCCTGTGAATTTAATCTCCGATACGAGCGGTCTGATCCCTTCCGTCACATTGATCTGCACCTTCTTTTTCTGCCTGCCGCTCTCTGTTAAAAGAGTGTCGCGGAAATTCACTTTAGCGTCACCGAAACCCTCTTCCCGGTACATCTTTCTTATACCTCTCACAGCCTGTCTCAGCGCTACTGATCCTCTTCTGCCCTCTTTTACCTGCTCCGTCTGTTCCGAAAGCGCTCCGTCACCAAAAAATTCATTTCCCTCTATTTCAATTTCGTATTCAGGACCTTCCGTAATTGTAAGTAATATATCGGCTGTCCCTTTAAGGCTGTCTTTTCTCACTTCGTATTTTATTTCGGAGTCCGCATATCCTTTACCCCTGTAAAGAGCGCTTATCTTCGTAATATCGTTGTCAAGTTCGTCGGGTATCAGCCTGCCCGGTTCTCCGTAAAGAAAACTTCTCCACCAGCTCTTCATTTCCTTTTTCAGCCTGAGACCTGAAATATTATCATTGCCGGAGACGGAAATATCGCCTATAGTGAAATAACCGCCTTTATTGATCCTGATATTAAGAAGTCCGAGTTTATCTGAAATTTCCTCAACTTCCGTATCCACTCTGACAGAATCGTATCCTTTGGAATTGAGATAATCCTTAAGATATACTTTCTGCTCCGCGATCTTCGCGCTGTCAAGGACTGAACCGGGATAGACGGACATCCTATCTAAAAGTTCAGTCGAGAAGAACGGATAAATACCGTAGAATTTTATATCGGACAGCCTTGGAGCATCGACCATTGCCTGCATATCCGCTGAAGCTCTCAGGATGAGTGCCAGAACGAACATTGATATTAACAGTGCTTTCCTCATCGGAACTCCTTCCTGAACTGAGTCTCCGCACCGAAATTGCCGTCGGTCGATCTGAAGCCTGAGAAGATAATGTTTTCAAACATCTGATAGTCGGCAATCCCCTTCTGTATCATATCCGAACCATCATTGACGAGCGAATATTTCAGTATGAGCCTGTCCGATATCTTCTTGCCGACAGTCAGACCGTAACCTGCCGGAGCGGAGGCCGAGAAATCGTCCGGAACGTTCACTTCTATATAATCGAGCCCTGTCTTAGCCGCCACCTCGCCCGAATAAGCGCTCGAAAGCCAGTCGGCGATCAGCTTTTCCTTCGAAACAGGCTGGCCTCCGCCTGAAAGTTCCGAGGCTTTTCTGCCGAAGATCAGTATCGAGAGTATGTCGGCGTCGCTTTCAGCCGGGAGTGATGTAAGAGTGAATTTCGGGTTCGAGAGATTTTCGGTCACCGAAAGGAATATCTTATATTTACCGACCGCGGTCTCACCCTGAATATCGGCCGTCGGCAGAGCGCCGTAAACAGGCTCGAAATCGAGAACGCCCTTCGTGATCGTGAAGGTCCTTTTCTGGAACATAAGGAATCCGTCTTTGCGTATTACGGCTCTTCCGGTAATGACGGGTGCGGAAATATCACCTTTTATCTGCAGGTCGGGCTTAAGTTCCAGAAATCCCATATTGTTGTCCATGACCAGATCGCGCCTGCTTTTCAGCTTCAGATCTAGTGATATCTCAGGCGAACCTTCGTCAGTTGCAGCGGACTTTACGACCTTGGGGCCCGAACCTTTAAACATCCCGCCGAAGAGATCGATATTCTTATAATACAGAGCCTCGACGATCTCGAGCTCACCCGTCAGCCTGCCTTTCTCAGGCGTACCTTCGAACCTGATCTTCGAATTGAGAAGGCCTTCAAGCTGATCGGGATAATTCAGCGGCAGGGCGGTCGTTGAAAGATCAAGCGTGATCTTCTCTGGACTGTTGTTCAGCATCGAGATGTCGCCTTTAAGCTCGAACGTGCCTTTCTCAAGCATTCCTTTTATGCCTTTGACCGCCACTTTATCCTTCGATATGCCGATCTCTCCGCTGATACCGTGAAGTTTCTGGTCGGTCTCTTCGATATACAATCCTATATTGTCCGGTGAAATCGTACCTGTAATGACAGGAGCTGCAGTATTTCCGTCAATATTTATTCCGCCTTTAATGAAACCTTCCGAGTTAAGCAGCATTTCATTCGCGAAAGCCAGTGACTTTACAGGCAGAAGTATATCGGCTTTTATACCTATCCCGTTATTTTTATCCGCGAAACCGTTAACATCAATGAACCCGCTGTCGAGGAAATTCAACTTCAAATCTTCAAGAAGAAGTTTCTCTCCTTTCACTTTCGTAACGAGACCGTACCCCGACACATACCTCCTTCCGTCCATGTCGAGCGTGAGCGAATCTATCGGAATGTCTATTTCAGGCTGCGCCGGATTATCGAGACTCCCCTTTCCGTTGATCTTTCCTGTTATTGTCCCTTTAAGATGACCGTCGGAGTTTTCCGGAAGGAACGGAGAATAATCCCACTGATCGAAATTAACGCTGAAGCCGTACTCTTTAGTTTTCAGGTCGGTATGAGCTTTGATTATAAACCCCGGGTCGGCGGTCAGATCGGCATATTTGTTCTTGTAGCTGAAATCGATTTTCGTGTCAGGCAGTACCGTTTCTCCGGAGGAAATGTTTTTCAGCTTCAGACTGCCTTCCGCAGACGGATCGTCTAACTTCCCCTCCGCTCTGATCTCCGCTTCTACGACCGCAGTAGCTTTTCCCGCTATTCCAGTATAAAGTGAATCCGCTTTAATATTATCTATATTTATCTGAGCTTTAAAAGTTTGAAAATCCTTCATACTGCCCCAGATGCCGATCTTTCCCCCGCCGCCGTAAACCGACAGATCTTCAAGCGTAACTTCTTTCCTGTTGATACCGGCTTTTACTCCGATACTGTCGATCTCGACTCCCTGATAACTTACGGGACCCGTGTAAGCATGAAATTCCCCGATCGGAGAATCGGCGAAGCCTTTTACCCAGCCTGAGAAATTCACTTCGGTCGAAATGTCCGGATAGAACTTTTCCGATCTTATTCTGCTGCCGCGGAAAGTTATGTTTATCTCCGGATTCTTTAAAGGTTTAAGGTCTTTGAAAACTTTCGCCTTTCCTTTCAGACTGATTTCCGAGCTGTCCGTCATGACAGTCAGGTTCTTTATTTCGACCGAACCTTTGTCGCTGGCCCCGCCTGAAAGAGAAAGTGACGATATCTCGTATGCGTCCCAGCTGAGTTTTCCGGTATGTATATCCGTAACGGCGGTGAATTTTCCTTTGTTCCAGTTCACGTCCGCAACCAGAGACGCTTTCTCTTTCAGGCGGAACCTGTCGTAGCTGAAGGGGCTTATCTGCGTGTTTATCAGCGCGTCCGCGGTGATCTCTTCAGGTTTTACTCCTCTCCCCTTCAGCTCCAGCCCGAAGTCGAAGACAGCGTCGGGCATCCCGGGAACGTTGCTCAGGCTGAAGTTATCCGCTTTAATGACGAGATCGTAAACTGTCTTCTTAAGATCGGGCTCAGATGAGATCAGTCCTCCCGGGAACACCTGTGTAAGATCGACCGAGCCGTCGATCACGAAATTCTCCTTTGCGGATTTGTCTATCCTCGCGTCGAGAGTAAGAAGTTTTTTCTTATATACGGCCGCAATATCAAGTTTTTGGATATTCTGTGCGTAAATAACTCCGGCACCGTGCCTGACAGTAAAATCAGCTTCCGGATATTCCGCCCGGCCCGATACAGATCCCGCAATGACAAGCGACCCTCTGTCGTTTGAAAAAACTTCCGTCCGGTCAAGCAGTTTTTCCGTTTCTATCGCCGCCGAGAACTTCAGATCGAAGAACGGCACTTCGAACAGATCGGTCACCTTTCCGCCGAGCGTCAGGTCCATTCCTTCCGTCTTCAGAGCTGTCTCGTCAATAAACGCGTTCTGACCTTCGAGCTTAACGGAGAGTCTCTCGTCAGTCACAGTCTTGCTCAGATCGGGTGTTTTAATATGCGCTGCAAGCTGCTCCAGAAGAAGCGAATACTCTGTCTTTCTCACATCCGCCATGGCTTCTATCAGCCTAAGGCTGCATCCGTATTCCGAACTGTTGTCTTTATATTTAGCTGACAAATTTCTTATGGCAACTCTGCTCACGATGATATCGGGAAGTTCCGACTTTACCGTGTCAGCTTCAACTTTTTCTTCTTCAGGTTTATCGCTCTTTAAAGCCTCGATCTGCTCTTTTAAAACATCCGCGTCAATATCCGATACGATCAGCGAATCAACAATATACTTTCCCGAGAACATGGGCTTATACTGAACTCCCGTGCCGAAATAGCCTATCCTGACCATTCTTGCTTTTTCCTGATCGAAGACATCAATTCCTTTTAGCTCTATCCTGCCCTTAAATACGTTCAGGCTCAGATCTTCAAGGCCGATCTTAACCGGTGAATGTTCGTTCGCGATACTGACGATCTTATCCTTTCTCTACTGAGTGTTGATCAGAAAAAGCGCGAGCGAGACCGATCCTATTATCAGGATTATCAATCCCAGCACAGAGTAAGCCGAATATTTCAGTATCTTTTTTACGATCATCCAGTCCAATTCATTAAAAAGGAATATACTGCCAAAAGTTGCAATATTCAAGATATTCGGTTTTTTAGAACTCTTTACAGACCATCCATGCCGTGTAGGCTAAATAGACGCTGAGAAGCACAGCCGCCTCCCACCTGTCCAGTTTGCCTTTCTCTCCGGTGAACATGGCGGTAAAAAGGAAAGCTGTTCCGAGCCCGAGCATTAAAAGATCCGTATCGAAAGAAGCCGAATATTTAACTGTGCCGAACATACTGCTGACACCGAGTATCAGAAATATATTGAATATGTTCGAGCCGATAATATTCCCGACGGCAATGTCGTTGTTCTTCTTCAGCGCCGCGACGACGGAAGTGGCGAGTTCCGGAAGCGAAGTTCCTGCGGCGACTATGGTGAGACCGATTATCTTCTGACTGATCCCAAGCTCCTGCGCAATGTCAGTCGCGCTTGTGACGACCAGCTTTCCGCCGATTACGAGACCTGCAAGCCCGATAGAAATAAACGTCCATATTTTAGCGGTCGTAAAATTTTTGTGCCGCAGTTCTTCCTGAGCTGTATCAATGCCCAGCTGTTTGTACACATAATAAAGGAAAGCGGCGAACATCACGAGCAGGAAAACGCCTTCGAAACGGTTGAGCATTGCGTTGCCGGAATAGAACAGTTCGGAAGTCACGACGAAAAGAACCAGCGCCGCAAGAAACGAAAACGGTATCTCTTTCCAGACCGTGGAAGACTGAACTGCGAGCGGCACTATAAGTCCCGATATGCCGAGAATAATGAACAGGTTGAAATTGTTGGAGCCGATGATGTTTCCGAACACGATGTCGCTGAATCCGTTATAAGCCGCGAACACGTTCACTACAAGTTCCGGCGCCGAAGTACCGAAAGCCACCACGGTGAGCCCGATCGCAAGGTCGGATATCTTATGTTTCCTCGCCAGCTCCGACGCGCCGTCAACAAGCCAGTCCGCGCCTTTGACCAGCACGGCGAAACCGAGTATTAGAAGAAGTATTTGAACAAGCATGATAAAAAACTCCTGAATTGGATGGTAATATACTTAGTCATTCTTCATTTCTCAATACATTTATATTTGATTAGTTAGCTGAATTTCATTAAATTTAATAAAATTCCTAAGGAACTCACATGGCCCCTCAACTCTACAACATACTCATCTCCTCGTTAGAAAACAATTCTTTCATCCGCATGATCCTTTCATCACCCTACGATAAGAACGGTGATCTGAACAAAGTCACGGTCAGACTGATCGAATTGAAAGGTGAACGGGCATTGTCTTTTCTTTATACATATAGGACTAAAACCGTTACGAAGAATCACGGGATCGAAGAAGGCGAGGAACTTGCGGATAAGCTTTTTGGCGATACTTTCACGATGTGCGTGATCTTTACTACGGAATCGGATCATTCTTTCAGAAGGACGAAGAAAGACAAAATCCTGTATAAGAAATCCAAACCTGCTCACTCAGAAACGGATTTCTCGACAGTGCATAATCTGAAAAAGAAGCGTATGATAAATCTTGAGAACAATATCTGGCTCCAAAGGCTGGGCGTTGCTAAGGACGGAACGGTCACAGGCGGAATGAGCGGGAAGTTCAGGCAGATCAACAGGTTCGTAGAGACAATTGACGGACTGATCGACGGTTCTGATCTCAAAGGGAAAACCGAACTCACGGTTTTCGATATGGGTTCAGGTAAAGGTTATCTTACATTCGCTGTTTACGACTTTTTCGTCAATCAGCTTAAGATCAAAGCGGATATTACCGGGATCGAGTACAGACAAGACCTTGTAGACAAATGCAGTAATATCGCGGGTGAAGCCGGGTTCTCCGGTCTGAAGTTCCTTCAGGGAAGCATCTCCGACTTCGATATTCCCGCCTGCGACATACTTATCGCGCTTCACGCCTGCGACACCGCGACCGATGACGCACTTTTTAAGGGCATCAGCTCAGGGGCTGAAGTAATAGTCGTATCTCCCTGCTGCCACAAGCAGATAAGAAAGCAGCTTGAAATTACGAACGAACTCAGAGAGATATCAAGGCACGGGATACTTGAGGAAAGGCTCGCGGAAATGGCGACAGACTCTTTAAGAGCGCTCATGCTCGAGGCTAAAGGCTATTCCGTGAACGTTTTTGAGTACATTTCAGATGAACATACGCACAAAAATATAATGATAACCGCCGTTAAGCAAAAGAAAACCGCCGATCCTTCGGTTTATCTCGAAAAGATCGGCGGCCTCAAAAAATTCCTTGGTATAAAAAGGTTCTACCTCGAGGACCTATTCAATAACTCTTAAATTGTCGGTTTTCACTCTGTACCCGCCGGAGACCATCACGACGTTCTGATACAGTGTCGAAGTATCGGTGATCTTAGCCATGAACCACGGATAAGTTCTTGCCATTTCCTGATTCTTCGGCTTTATATATACGTCTCCTTCAGCATAATCCATAATAATAACCATCGTTCCGAGTTTGATCTCCGACGGCTGAGCAACTCTTGTTTTCCAGTAATATGAAGTCCAGATCTCATTTCCGTCTTCTACCTTCATGAACTTTCCTTCGTTCTTCGTTTCAGGTGCCGGAGCCTGTACCATTTTGGCGAGTTCTACCCCCATCCAACCGGATTCGAAAGCTCTTTCGGAAATAAAATAGTCGTCAGCCTGAATATAGTGCATATCCCCGGTTCCGCCTCCGTAAACTCCTCCGGCTGAACTTCCGCCGTGGTTCACTCCTACTCCCGTATTCGAGCTGATCCTGTTCGCATCATCAGACATGTCGGCTATTGTTCTTAACGCAGCTGCCGGACCGCAGCCCGTTATCAATAAAATGACCAGTCCGAATAAAATTGATTTTGCTGTTTTCATTTTACCTCTCCATGATTTTTTATGTAATTTAAACAAAGCTGAGATAAAGTCAAGTTACTTTAACGATAAAAATTTCATTAAAAATTATAGTAGAATTCGACATTTCAATTGTATATATTAACTGTAACGGATAAAAAAATTAAAATAGGGAGCCAACCATGCCAGACACTATAAGCTACAAAGAACTGGGACTTTCCAACACTAAGGAGATGTTCGCAAAAGCCATGAAAGAACAGTATGCGGTTCCGGCTTACAACTTCAACAACCTTGAACAGCTTCAGGCTATCATTTACGGCTGTATTGAGTCGAAGTCACCGGTGATCGTACAGGTTTCCAAGGGCGCGAGAAGCTATGCCAACTCAACACTTCTGCGCTATATGGCGATGGGCGCGGCGGCGATGGCAAAGGAAATGGGATCGAATATCCCGATCTGCCTGCACCTTGACCACGGAGATTCTTTCGAGCTTTGTAAATCCTGCATCGACAACGGATTCTCTTCAGTTATGATAGACGGTTCGCACCTCCCGTACGATGAAAACGTGGCACTGACGAAACAGGTTGTCGAGTACGCTCACGCAAGGGAAGTGTCAGTTGAAGGCGAGCTCGGTGTGCTTGCAGGTATCGAGGACGAAGTCTCGTCTGAGCATTCTCACTACACACATCCGGAAGAGGTCGAGGACTTTGTAAAAAAGACCGGCGTGGACAGTCTGGCGATATCGATCGGAACTTCACACGGCGCATACAAGTTCAAGCTTAAACCGGGTGAGTCCGTACCGCCGCTCAGGTTCGATATTCTTCAGGAGATAGAAAAAAGGATCCCCGGATTCCCGATCGTGCTTCACGGTTCTTCATCAGTTTTGCCGAAATATGTTGATATGATAAACCAGTACGGCGGTAAAATGGATAACGCTGTCGGAGTACCGGAAGAACAGCTGAGGAAAGCGGCGACATCGGCTGTCTGCAAGATCAACATCGACACGGACGGCAGGATGGTCGTAACGGCCATCGTCAGAAAGGTCTTCGTCGAGAACCCGTCAGAGTTCGACCCCAGAAAATATCTCGGACCGGCCCGTGACGAACTCAAGAAAATGATCATGGACAAGAACCGCAATGTCCTTGGCTCCGCCGACAGATACTAAGGAAAGAATAAACGCCATACAGATATATATCAGCATCTGATATCTGAACCCGGGTTCTTGATAACTCGGAGTGAATTATTTTAAGAAAATGTTTTTTTTGAGAAGGCCTTTACATTATATTCTTTAATGATAAACCGCTAAGGAGGCCGGCTGTAAAAAGAAAGCTTAAAAAAGAACTCGGGCTGATAGATATATTCAGCATATCTTCAGGAGCTATGATAAGCTCGGGTCTTTTCATTCTGCCCGGACTCGCCTATGTTCATGCCGGTCCGGGAGTCATTTTATCTTACATGATCGCAGGATTCCTCGCACTGACAGGGGTTCTCAGCCACGCCGAGCTCGTTTCGGCGATGCCGAAAGCCGGCGGAAGCTATTTCTTCGTCACCCGCAGCATGGGACCGGCGGTCGGAACAATAGACGGACTGATAGTATGGTTCTCTATATCATTAAAAAGTTCTTTCGCCCTGATAGGCATGGCTGCATTCACTCATCTTTTCATAGATCTCGACATTAATCTGACAGCTTTGACCCTCTGCATTTTCTTTACCCTCATAAATATCGCGGGAGTAAGGGAGGCAGGCAGGTTCCAGGTGATAATAGTAATGGCTCTAATATCACTTATACTGATGTATATCTACTCCGGAGTGAGCCGGGTCGATGTCAACAACCTTTCGCCTTTTGCGCCGCACGGGGTCCTGAGCCTGTTCTCAACGGCAGGAATGGTTTTCGTTTCATACGGCGGTCTTCTCAAGGTGGCTAGCGTGGCTGAAGAAGCAAAAGATCCCACAAGAAATGTTCCCCTGGGAATGATAATGTCTTTAGGAATTGTAAGTATACTGTACGCACTCGTGATCTTCGTCACGACCGGCGTTCTCGGTACAAAATTAGGTACGACCGTTGAGTCAGCCACGATAACCCCTATAACCGACGGAGCTTCTGCAGTGATGGGCCGATTCGGATATTACGCTCTCTCCGTTGCGGCGATACTGGCATTTGTCTCGACGGCCAACGCGGGAATAATGTCGGCGTCACGATATCTTCTGGCTCTGAGCAGAGACGAACTTATT
>Ga0116162_10002779_pt1 | contig 10729 bp, 10 predicted proteins | sample AD_UKC105_MetaG_FD_89875 | JGI IMG/M metagenome (GOLD analysis project Ga0116162, IMG submission 89875) | Active sludge microbial communities of municipal wastewater-treating anaerobic digesters from Hong Kong - AD_UKC105_MetaG | ecosystem: Engineered > Bioreactor > Anaerobic > Digestate... | reverse complement strand
TCTCGCTTCTTCATTTGTCGGGTTCTGTGAGAGAAAATAGGTTTCAAAACCTGAAATTCTGCTGCTGATAGAGGCATTTACATGAATGCTTATAAAAAGCCCGTTTATCCCCTCCCTGAGTTCCCTGTTGGCAATTTCCGCTCTGTCTGCAAGTTCAATAAATCGATCAGTGGATCGTGTTAATTTAATTTTAGTTCCGGCGAGTTTTTTCCTGAGTTTTATGTTAACCTTTTTTGCAACTTTAAGGGTAATTGTCTTCTCCTTGAGCCCTCCCTTGCCTATGGCGCCCGGGTCTTTCCCGCCATGGCCGGGATCAATAATGATAAAAGATATCTTCCCCTTTTTTTCCGGTTTGACGGTTTTTTCACCGCCTTTTTCAGGAGGGGTGTATTTACTGATTAAAATCTTATTGTTTTTCTCTTTCGCTATTATTTTATTAAAAAAAGTGTCAATGATTAAGAGGGTTGTACTTTTGGGTATGTATATTGTGCCGTTCATCCTGATTACAGGAGCCCGTTCTGTTATCAGGCGGTTATCCATTATAATGCAGGCGTATCCTGTTTTGTAAACCATGTAATGATTTTTATAATACAGACGTCCCTTCTGGAAAACGGGATCAAAACTGCTTTCTATACCGAGAGATGACGTAATCCGGTGAAGAGATATGTACTGTTCGCCGTTTATTGTTTCAACCTGAAGGCTTTTTTCCGCTGAAGCTCCGGTAAGAGAGAAAAGCAGAAAAAAGAGAACCAGAAGGTTAAAGAGTCTCCTGACCGGTGTAGTAGATTGAATATGTTTTAACATATAGGATAGAGCCTGTTATATAAAATATAAGGGTCAGGTAAGCGGTAAGGAGTTTCGCTTCTATCAGACCGAAAAGATCAAAACTGTATGATATAAAATATAGAACGCCTGTCAGGGCCATAAAAGCTACGCCGAGTTTCCCGAAAATGTTCGGCTTTACCTCAACATCTTTTCTATAGAAGAGAAGAAGGGCCGATATCACCACAAAGAGTTCACGGGCAATAATAACAGCAAAGATCCAGACAGGGAATCCTTTGTAAAATATAAGAGAAGTCCCGAGAATTATCAGGCAGATTTTATCCGCCACAGGATCGAGGAACTGCCCGAGTTTTGAGACCTGGTTAAAAGACCGGGCGAACATCCCGTCAAAAAAATCGGATAATATGACAACGAAAAAGAAGCCCAGCTGGCAATACGCAAATTCTTTATTCCCTGTTATGCTTTCAAGGTGCATGTAATAAACAATAAAAGGGAGTGCCGCAACCCTCAGTATTGTGAGAAGATTCGAAATTGTGAAAACATTTTCCATGAAAAGATATCTGATTTTCATCGGACCCGGACCTGTAAAGATTGGTTTATTCTGTAAATATATCGGATAGTATTATGTATTATGATATTTAGATAGAAAAAATAGATTAAAAGGGAGTTAAGTCAAGAGATTTTTATCATCAGTGGTATTGTTGTTAATAAAGGATTTTTATTGACAATCGGCCTGCCGGTTTAAATATCAATGGAAAGTTTCTCAGTAAACATTATTTTGAACTGGAAAACAGTCAGTATTAAATAATATAAAAACGGAACAAAATATGAAGAAAACATGTAAAATTGTCTCTTTTGCCCTCCTTTTATCAATGATACTATTTTTATCCTGCAAAGGGAAAGAAGGGGACGGAGAGGATTCTGAGAATCCTGAAAAACATGAAAAGAATCCTGTTGCAGTTGTTCTTACGCCAAACACAGCTATGAGGGTTGATCCTCTTATATTTACAACAAGGATTTCTCTGCTGAAGAAAGGTGAAGTTGCAGAGATACTGGACAGGTCGAGCGGGAAAAAAAATATAGGCTCAAAAAGGGATTACTGGTATAAGGTAAGGCTGAATAACGGGCTTATCGGATGGGTTTACGGTTCTAATTTAAAAATACTTGATGATGCCAGCAGGGGAAATATTGATTCATACCTGAGTCAGTTCTGGGAAGAGGAGACAGCTGAACTGAGCAAGGCCCTGCATGGTAAGTGGTGGAGTGTTAACAGGTTTAATGATTTTACCAATCACTGCCTTGAAATTTACAATGACGGGAAATATAAGTCGTATTACAAAGGTTCGTCTAAAAAAATAGAAGGTGAATATAACTTTGATTTTAATAAAAATAAGATTATTTTTCTCGGTGATACATCATTTTCAGGAGATTTAAGCTATGTAAGGAGGGGGGATGTCTATACTCTCTATAATGAAGAAGAGAAACATGAAATTAAATTTAAGATGATAAATACAAATCCTGAATCTGACGACGAGGTAATAAAAAGTCAGAAGGAGGATGACGATTCTACTGTGAAGAAAGAGGATGATGAAGGTTAGACTGAATAAATATCTGACGTTATGCGGTCTTGGTTCCCGCAGAAAGGTGGAGGAACTAATCACATCCGGCAGAATAAGCATAAATGGTGAGGTGGTTATCAACCTGGCTACCGTGATTGATGCGGAAAAAGACAGTGTCAGCTTTAATGGCGCGGTGCTGAGCCCTTCCGGTAAAAATTTTTACCTTGTGCTGAATAAGCCGAAAGGGTATGTCACCACGGTTAAAGATGAAAAGGGAAGGGCAACCGTAATGGATCTTATTCCGGAAAGATTTATAAATGCCGGGGTAATGCCTGTAGGCAGGCTTGACATGGATACCGAGGGCCTTCTTATACTTACCAATGATGGTGAACTTGCATACAGGTTAACGAGGCCGTCTTTTAAAGTCGCTAAAGAATATATTGTGGATATTGATAAACCTCTTGAAGAAGCGGACAGGAGAAAACTTGAAAAGGGATACTTTGTACACCAGATAAAAGTGAAAACCGGTGCCGCAACAGTAACTCTTCTTGATAAATCGGGATTTACTGTTAAAATGATTATAAAGGAAGGCAAGAAAAGACAGATAAGGTATTCCTTTAAAAATCTTGGCTACAGGGTTGTGAAGCTCAAGAGGGTGGCGTATGGGCCTCTTTCCCTAGGGAGACTTAACAGGGGAGAGTACAGGCTTTTAAAAGAGAATGAGGTTAAATTACTGAGGAGGAGCACGGAGCCTGCAGTAAAAAAAACAGTATAAAAAGGGCTGCCTTTTCAGACAGCCCCTTTTATTTAACCTATCGCGATGTTTCCTCTTTCCCCTGTCCGTATCCGGATACATTCATGAAGATCAAAAATGAATATTTTACCATCTCCGATTTCTTTTTCAGGAGCCGCCTTCATTATCGCTTCAATTGCCTTGTCAAGATATTCATCGTTTATTGCAATTTCAATCTTGGTTTTACGAAGCAGGTTGTCAACTTCGGTAACACCTCTGTATACTTCGGTTTCACCTTTCTGTCTTCCGCATCCGAGAACGTCGCTTACGGTCATAAGGTGAATTTCGTTTTTTTCAAGCTCCTGTTTTACTTCAAGAAGCTTGTGGGATCTTACAATTGCTATTATATATTTCATATTAAAGCCTCCATTTTAATCCATCAGTGTATAGCCTGCTTCATGGTGCTGAGTAAGGTCAAGGCCGATCTTTTCTTCACGATCTTCAACTCTCATACCTATGAGCGCGTCACTTATTTTGTAAATGATATAAGTGCCGACAGCTGAGAAGAGTACCGCAACAACAACGCTGATTGCCTGTACTGTGAGTTGCGATTGGTTCCCATAGAAAAGACCATCGGTCCCGCCGATGTCCTTTGCGGCAAATAATCCGGTAGCAAGGGCCCCCCAGATTCCTGCCATACCGTGTACGCCGAATACGTCCAGGGTATCATCGTATCCGAATTTGTTTTTAACATAAGTTACAAATACAAATCCCAGGGCACTTCCCCCTCCGCCGATTATTATTGACGCCATTGGTGTAACGAAGCCTGCGGCAGGGGTTACCGCAACAAGCCCTGCAACGGCGCCTGTGATTACACCAAGAACAGTTGGTGTTTTATGTATAAACCAGTCAAGAATCATCCACATCAATACGGCCGCGGCAGCAGCGGTATTTGTGTTTATAAATGCTGAAACAGTCTGGCCTTTAACCGAAAGTGCGCTTCCCGCGTTGAACCCGAACCAGCCGAACCAGAGAAAAGCCGCACCCAGAACAGCAAAGGGTAGATTGTGCGGAGAAGGGAGTGAGACCCCGCCATTTCTCTTTCCTATTAAAATTGACATTACCAGGGCTGATACACCGGCTGTTATATGAATGACAGTGCCGCCTGCGAAATCAAGCACTCCTTTGTCGTAAAGCCATCCTCCAGGAGCCCATACCCAGTGTGCCATGGGATCATAGATAAAAGTGGACCATAATACTATGAAAAAAAGAAATCCTGAAAATTTTATTCTTTCCGCAAAGGCCCCGACCATAAGGGCTGGTGTTATTACTGCAAACATCATCTGAAAACATACGAAAAGCTGATGGGGTATAGTCTGCCCCTCCAGTGGCTGAAGCCCGACTCCATGCAGAAAGGCCCATTCAAGTCCGCCTATAAGCCCCCCTTTGTCCGGCCCGAAAGCAAGGCTGTATCCGAACAGAACCCACTGTATAGATATTACAGCGAGTATTACCATGCATTGCATCATAATTGAGAGAACATTTTTTTTACGAACAAGACCGCCATAGAAAAATGCAAGAGTTGGTGTCATTATCATTACCAGAGCTGTAGCGACAATAACCCATACGGTATCTGCACCGTTAATCATATCAATCCTCCATAAAAAGTCAGTAGTTATTCCCTGATCAATTTGCATTAAATTATATGTTCAGGAATCGGTTCTGAAAAAGTTTATGGAATGATATTAGAATATTTAATTGAAGAGTCAAACTGATACGTTTTGAGTGTCTTTATTCGGTATATATTTTACTCCGTTGTAACAGATTGAAGGATCCAAATGTTTATCGTATAACGACTAACGGTAAAGTGTTACATCTGTATTAAATTTTAACAAAGCTGTTATCGTAAATTTAAAAAAAAAGACCGCCAGAAAGCGGTCTTTTTTTAATCAGGAGTTCTATTATTATTTCTTACCTTTTTTCTTAGCAGCTGGTTTAGCTTTTGCAGCGGTTTTCTTAGCAGCCGGTTTAGCTTTTGCAGCGGTTTTCTTAGCAGCCGGTTTAGCTTTTGCAGCGGTTTTCTTGGCAGCTGGTTTAGCTTTTGCAGCGGTTTTCTTAGCAGCCGGTTTAGCTTTTGCAGCGGTTTTCTTGGCAGCTGGTTTAGCTTTTGCAGCGGTTTTCTTGGCAGCTGGTTTAGCTTTTGCAGCGGTTTTCTTGGCAGCTGGTTTAGCTTTTGCAGCGGTTTTCTTAGCAGCCGGTTTGGCCTTTCCTTCAAGATTTTTCATAATCCAGTCTGTTATATCATGCATAACTTTTTCACGTTCTTCGGGAATTTCATTCATTGTTTCGTGATAAAGTCCCTCATACAGGTAAAGCTTTTTATTTGTAGAGGAGACGGCATTAAAAAATTCTTCGGTTCCTTTATAGTCCGCTATATTATCATTTTTACCGTGAAGAAGAAGTATCGGTTTTTTAATATTTTTGGCGTTTATTAAACATTCTTCACCCGCTTTAACAAATTCAACACTCCATCGGGCAGATATCTTGTTATGAACAAGCGGATCATTCTCGTAAGCGCTTACAACTTCCTGATCATGTGAAATGTCCTGAACTTTTAATCCGTTCGGAAATAAGAGTGAAGGAATCCTTGAGGAAAAGAATGAAGCTACATTTTTTTTCCATTCAGGGATTTTTGCTGTAACTGCAAGCCCGGGAGAAGACATGATAATCATGGATACATCATCAGGGTAAGTCATGGAATATCTGGCAGCTATAACTCCCCCCATGCTGTGTCCGAGAAGGATAATCGGTAATCCTCTATTCTCTTCTTTTATAAATTCAATAAAGAGTTTGAGGTCATAAACATAATCCATGAATGAATCTATATGGCCCCTTTTACCGTCGGATTTACCATGCCCCCTGTGGTCAATGGCAAAAGCCGATATCTTTTTCCCCTCAAGGCTTTTCAGAATATTGTCATATCTTCCTGAATGTTCGCCAAGGCCGTGAACAATGACGAGAACTGCTTTTGCTTTATCAACAAGCCACTTTTGAAAAAATATTTCAATACCGCCTTTGCCTGTGAAACTGCCGGTATCATGACTGTATGGACCCATATTTTACCCCTTTTAACCTGTGATATAATATTACAACTATAAAAAATTTTCCTTGTCAATAAATTATCGTCGGTTTAACGCCAAGTTGGATAAATATTTTAAGAGTGCTTAAGAAAATTATTTTATAGCAGAGATTTTTTATTGTTAATCCTGATTTCAGATTACTTTTATCGGCCCGTGAACAGTTCCATCAACAAATTGCCGCACATACGGGTTAAAACTGTTTTTGATCTCTTCGGGCTTTCCTGTCTGTATAATTATACCTTCATACAGCATGGCTATCCTGTCCGCTATCCGGAAGGCGGAACTCATGTCATGGGTAACGACAATTGATGTTATGCCGTATATATCTTTCATCTGTGTGATGAGTCTGTCAACAGCACCCCCGGTAATGGGATCCACTCCGGTTGTGGGTTCGTCATAGATCATTATTTCCGGTTTAACTGCAATTGCTCTTGCGAGGGCCGCCCTTTTCTGCATTCCTCCCGAGAGGTCGGGAGGGAAATGTTCGCCGATTCCCGCAAGTCCGACATTATAAAGTGATTCTTCCACTATGGAAGGGATCGTCTCCTCAGCCATGCCTTTCCTTCTCAGGCCGAAAGCAACGTTATCATATATGTTCATTGAATCAAAAAGTGCGGCACCCTGGAAAAGAATTCCGTATTTTTCAATAATCCTTCTTCTGGCCTCCTGCTCAGATCCGGTAAAGAGTTCACCGTCAACTGTTATCGTGCCTGAATCAGGCTCAATCATCCCAACCAGGTGCTTCATTATTACAGATTTTCCGGTTCCGCTTTTTCCTATGATGCACAGGGTCTCACCCCGGGTAATATCAAGGGAAAGCCCTCGCAGAACCCGGTTCTCACCGAAACTTTTATAAAGGTTTTCAATCGAGATCTTTATCATTCGGGCCACGCAATAAATCTTTAAATTTTATTTGCAGACTCTCAGGTTTTTCCCTGGTAGGGGTGCCGCGCAGCAGAGTCTGCCATGAAAATATTTAACAGCTCCCTGTAAAAATAGAGCAATAACATTTTAAACATATAAGATTATTCTAAGTGTGGATACTATTTTATCAAGCATTTCAGTGAAAAATGCTCGACAGTTGCCGATCGCCTTAGTAATTATCAGACAGGTCTTTCCAGATCTTGTTAAAATGGAACAGAGGCGGTTATTAATGAAGGATTACAAAAAAGAATTCATAGATTTTCTTCTTGAGATGAAATCTCTTAAATTCGGGGAATTTACATTGAAGTCAGGAAGGCTTTCCCCCTATTTTCTGAATACAGGTATGCTTCATACCGGTGAAGCTGTAAATAAGCTGGGGAGTTTTTATGCCAGTACTATTATTGACAATATAAAAAAGCCATTTACCGCGATATTCGGGCCGGCATATAAGGGTATACCCCTTGCTATCGCAACAGTTAACGCTTTGTATAATGAACAGAATGTAAATGTAGATTATTCCTTCAACAGGAAAGAGGCCAAGGACCACGGCGACAAGGGGCTTATAGTGGGCAAAACCCTGACCCCGGAAGACAGGATTATCCTCGTGGATGATGTAATAACTGCAGGTACAGCAGTGCGTGAATCGATTGAAATTCTTGAAAAAAACGGAAATCCCTCGCTCCAGGCAGTAATTGTTTCAGTGGACAGGATGGAGAAGGGGACAGGTGAAAAATCCGCCATACAGGAGATCTCTGAATCAACAGGGATTGAATTTTTCCCCATTGTTACTATTCTCGATATAATGGAATTTCTCAAAGACGATAATTTGAGGGATAAACATGGTATAGATCAATCTATGCTTGCGAGGATGGAGGAGTATAGAGGGAAATACGGCGTTGCATGAAACTCCTGAGTGAACCCCTTGTAAGCGAAGAGGCGGCATGCCCCTATCTTAAAGATAGGAAATGGCGCTTTTCGTATTTTTTTGCCACTGAGGTTGATGGCGAGGAGCTTAATTATATACTTTCAAGGGGATGGAGAAAGTTCGGCATGTACTACTTTAAACCCGTATGCAGGGGATGCAGGGAGTGTGTGCCGATCCGTCTGAACTGTGACAAACTTCAGGCCGCAAAAAGTCAGAAACGGGTCCTCAGAAAATGCGAGGATATACGGGTTGAATTCCGTGACCTTGAATACAGGGATGAGATATATGAACTCTACAGGGTGCATTCCCTGGATAGGTTCGGGAAGGAATCAAATGTTGAAGATTTTCAAAGCTCTTTTTATACTCCATCATGTCCTGCCATACAGTCAGAATACTATATAGGGGACAGGCTTGCCGGTGTGGGCTTTCTTGATGTTTCAACTGAGGCGTTAAGCAGTGTTTACTTTATTTATCATACAGATTTTTTAAAGTACAGTCTCGGGACTTTCAGCATCCTCCGCGAGTCGGCTTTTGCGGTTTCAATGGGATTCAGATATTACTATCTGGGGTATTATATAAGAGAAAACCGAAGTATGGCATATAAAAACAGCTTTCATATGAATGAAAAAATGGACTGGCTCACAGGCAGATGGCTTGATGAGATTGAATTTGAGTCCTGTGAAAAGAAAATTTTATCTTACCCTGATAATTGAGCAGATATCCCCGGTGCTGTCTGAGCCTGATTCGGGATTATAGGTATCAGGAAGCCATTCCCCGTCAATTATGAATTTATACCTGTAGATTCCTCTCGCAAGCCTTTTTTCAAGCCGCCAGATCCCGTCATTGCCCCTGCGCATAAGATCGTTTTCCGGGTTCCAGCCGTTAAAGTCACCTACAACAGATATTATGCGGGCTGAGGGCCTGAATGTCCTGAACATTACCCTGTTCCCTTTCATCAGCTTATATGTAACAAGCTTTCCTTCCGCGGGAGTATAATTCTCGGCAAGTGAAATATATGAGCCCTGCCGGTCGTCCTTCCTGAGACCGTTCCACGGATCATCTGTCCATAGGCCGTCAACATTGAATTTATATTCAATGCTGCCGGAAAATTCCGTGTTCGGAAGAAAATAGAACCATACGCCGTCTTTTCCGCGCTGCATATTTTTCACTTTCCATGATGTGAAATTCCCGCCTATGCCCACTTTAGCGGCTTTACGGTCTTTAAAAGTGAAAAGTGTGCCGTTAAGCATTACCGGTTTGCCTGAACCTATATTATTTACCATGACAAGCTTTATTATTTCAGGCGGTTTTGCCTCTTTAAGCCTGGTAAGGTTATAATACTGTTCAACCCTGGAATTGTACGGCATTGATGAAGTTAGTAATATAGCAAGCAGAAGAATTCCGTTTCTTCTTAAAGATTTCATTGATATCCTCTTAGTCCCCATTTTATTTATGGTATATATGTAATTTGTCGATATATACTGTGGAAATATTAATATGAATTTTTTTTAACTGGTATAAAATAGTTTTTTAACCGGTAATAATTACTGATATAGATATTTTAATGTAAAAAATTCAAAATTATATACCGCTGCAGAAGGCGGCGGGGTTAATAGAACTTTTTTTACCTGAAACAGGTTAAGGAATAAATACTGTTTTTAAATGAATTTTAATTGATTTTTAAATTAATAAAAATAATATCTGAATTATGTCTCTTAGAAAGAGGGCTTTAAATATTCATCCGGGATGATTAATGGCAACTAAAAAGACCGAAATCGACTACACTCCTGAAGAACTTGCCGAGATAGACAGGATTATTAGTGTTATAACAGAGGAACCCCCTGTTCCGGAACCGCCCGTGGCGCCGGTAAAAGAGGTGCCTGTTGCCGGTATTGAGGAGGAGTCATTCGATATTGAGCATTTTGACAGGGATATCCCGGCTGACCTGAGCCTGGATGAGGAACTTCCCGGACCGGTTGAAGACCTGCATGAACCTGCCGGTGGTGAGCCGGAAGCGATTGAAGACCTGTTTGAAACAGCCGGGGGAGAGCAGGAGTCGTTTGAAGATATCCTGGAAACCGGAGAGGAAATGCCGGAAATTTCTGAGCCTGAAATTGCTGCTGAAGATATAGAATTAGATGAACTGACTGATATCGGAGAAGAGGAGATAGAGGATATCACAGACCTTATTACCGCGGAAGAGGAACCCTCTGCAGATGAAGATGAGGTCTTTGAACTGGCTGATTCAGATATATCCTTTGTTGACGAGGTTGAGCCTGAAAAAGAAGCGTTTGATGAATTTGAAGATATAACGGACATCACAGAACCTGCTGAAATTATACCGGAGGGCAGGGGGGCTGATTCAATAGCAATTGAGAGTGACGAGGAGATGGATATTCCTGACCTTGATGAACTCTCTATTACTGAGGAGGCTGATCTCCCTGATGCAGAGGAAAGGGAAATTCCTGATATAGATTTTGGAGATCTTGATAAAGGCGGGGCGCCATCAGATGAGCTTGCCGGTGTGGATGAGATTGCTGAAGTGGAAGGCCCTGGTGATGTGGAGGCTATGGAGTTTCAGATGGAGGAAGAGGTTTCTCCTGCTGAAACAGAACCGCTGAGCACAATTGATGAAATCGAGTCCTTTGACGAGGGCGGTTTTGAG
>Ga0116162_10002774_pt1 | contig 10736 bp, 7 predicted proteins | sample AD_UKC105_MetaG_FD_89875 | JGI IMG/M metagenome (GOLD analysis project Ga0116162, IMG submission 89875) | Active sludge microbial communities of municipal wastewater-treating anaerobic digesters from Hong Kong - AD_UKC105_MetaG | ecosystem: Engineered > Bioreactor > Anaerobic > Digestate... | reverse complement strand
GTTATGGAACTGCCAGCCAAGATCCACGTTTTGATATGACATATTTTGCAGGACAACCACTAGGACCTGATGGTAATCCAATAGTAATGGCAGATGGAGAAACTTTGGAATACCACCCATCAGCAATCAAACTGGATCTATCTGGTGATACATACGAAAAAACAGCTGGGGCACGCATGAAAAAATATGCTTTTGATACTACAGCACAAAATGACGGTATGAAACCACATAACGATGCTGTTATCGCGCGCTACTCGGATGTATTGTTGATGATTTCTGAAGCCAAAGTAAGAGATGGTCAAGATGGTACTACTGAATTGAATGAAGTACGTGGACGCGTAGGTGCTTCTACAAACTTACCTGCTACTCTAGAGAATCTGTATGCAGAACGTATGCGTGAATTGGCATGGGAAGGCTGGCGTCGTAATGATATGATTCGTTTCGGAACATTCACTGATGCACGCAACGACCGTCCACAACTGACAGGCGAAGCAAATGGATTTACCGAAGTGTTCTGTATTCCTCAAGCAGTACTAGACTTAAATAGCAAACTAACTCAAAACCCAGGTTACTAAAAATAAGATTATGAAAAAATACATATCAATTCTATTAGCCATACTATTTATAGGTTTTACAAACATGTCATGTAGTGAAGATCCTGATAATTGGCGTATCGTTGAGAGCACACAAGCTGGGGTATATGTAGCTGGTGATGCCACTATCTATTCGGCAGTTGCTAGTGCAGCATCTTTTGGAGATGCAGGCATTGATCAAGGTGACGAGAGCATTGCTGCAGAATGGAATAGTAATCTATCCAGCATATATACTTGGTTAAAAGCGAGTGGCACTTTTACAATAACTATAGTAGATACAGAAGGACAGTCAGTAGCATATGGAGCTGGTACGACAGTTGATCCTTCAGCGACGTACACTACATATAACTTAGCAGAAGAAGCTACATTCAGTGTGGCTACTGATGGAGTTTACAAATTAATTTACAACAAATTAGATCATCAATTAACGATTATCCCTGTAAACTTATGTCTTGTAGGTGACGCGACAACTGCGGGATGGAGCCCTGCAGATGGTGCAACAAAAACACCAATGACAGCGGTACTTGATGATATGACTTCTATTGTCACATATACAATAAATAATGCGACAATGACTGCCAACAGTATGAAATTTGCTTTTGCAGGCAATTGGGGCTATGAATTTCCATATGACGGAGGTAAAGCAAAAGTACATACGAATCTTGGCACTCAATCAAGTGGTGTAAATATCAATGCATCTGCACAAGGCCTTAAAGCGGGTGGAGACAATTTTAAAGTGGAAACTTCAGGAAGCTATACTGTACAAGTTCAATTGAACCTACGCAACAAGCAATTTAGTGCCTCAGCAGTATCCAACTAAACAAAACGGTAGAGCACAAAGTTAACGATTATGAATTGTGCATAAAGGGCGGTTAGGTCTCGTGAGAGAGTTTTCCGCCCTGTTTTTATATAAAGTAGATTATATTGAAAACGTTTGCTATGTTATCTATAAAAAAGATACGCTATGTATTTCGTCTAATGAATAATAATTAAGATATTGTATACTGACTTAGAATACTAACCTAAAATTGCCATGTGCATTATGAAACGAATAGTTCATTTACTCATATTATCATGCATATGTAGTCTACTATTTGTAGCCTGCAAAGAACAAACAAAAAAATCATCCACACAAAAGACAGCCTTCAACAGACCACCAAGCTGGGCTAAAGATCAAATTTGGTATCAAATATTTGTAGAAAGTTTCCGTAACGGAGATCCTTCTAACGACCCAACTCCTATAGATCTTATTGGGGCACATCCAGGATATGTACCTGAAGGTTGGCATGTTACGAGTTGGGGACACGACTGGTACAAACCAGAAGATTATGCAAAAAATGTCATAGGTAAAAAAGATCCTAATGGTTGGCCTATGGATTGCTTTGGAGCATGGTCACAAATACGTCGTTATGGAGGAGACTTACAAGGGGTATTGGATAAAATAGCCTATCTTGATTCACTAGGAATTACAGCTATTTATTTCAACCCGCTAAACGATGCCCCATCCAATCATAAATACAATGCAGCCAATTGGCGACATATTGATCGCAATTTTGGCCCCAATCCCGCAGTTGACCGCCAAACCATGGCCAATGAACAGCCACAAGACACAGCAACATGGAAATGGACAGAAGCAGACAAACTCTTTCTTAAAGTGATCAATGAATGCCATAAACGTGGCATTAAAGTGGTCATGGACTATTCATGGAATCATGTAGGCACGCAGTTCTGGGCTTGGAAAGATGTGGTAAAAAATCAAAGTAACTCTGCATATAAAGATTGGTTTAATATCAAAAAACTTGATGATCCAACAACTAAAGAGAATGAATTTGACTACTCTGGTTGGGCCAACATGAAAAGTATGCCAGAAATAAAGAAGACAGTGCATGTGGATCAAATCAAACGCATGCAATATTATGAAGGTAACTATGCTTCACAAGCAGCTAAAAATCACATATTTGCTGTCACTCGTAAATGGCTAGATCCCAATGGAGACGGTGACCCATCGGATGGTGTTGACGGATATCGTATGGATGTGGCCGTAGAAATACCAATGGGATTCTGGAGAGACTTTCGTAAAGTTGTCCGCAGCGTTAACCCAGAGGCGTACTTAGTCGCTGAATGCTGGTGGGAAGTATATCCCGACCACTTAATTGATCCAGCCCCATTCCTACAAGGAGACATGTTTGACGCAGTCATGAACTATCGTGGATATCGTGCGGAAAGAGGATTTTTTGGACAGACTCCCGACCAACCTAAAGCAGATGCCTTCGTAGACAGTTTAAATAGTTTTCTGAAAGGCTTTCCTTTACCCAACAGCTATGCCATGATGAATGTGAACGGCACACACGACAGTCCTCGTCTTCTAACTTCTTTAGAAAATAATGACCGAAAATATAAAGTAGAATGTGAATGGAATCCTACCAATAAGTATAAAGTAGGGAAACCATCTGAGCGAGCACATATTGACGCACGTTTACTACTAGCAATGCAATATACGTACATTGGTGCACCACACATTTGGATGGGTGATGAGATGGGCATGTGGGGAGCTGATATGGCCTCATCACGCAAACCACTGCTTTGGGAAGATTATACATTTGAACCTGAAACGGTACTGGATGCGAAACATTCAATGACACCAGTAACTCCTGTTTTTGATCATCAAATTTTTGACTACTACAAACGACTAATAACTATCCGCAAACAATATCCAGTACTACGTCGAGGGAAAATAAAATACCTACTTGCCGATGATAGTAAAAAACTCCTAGCCTATAGTCGTTATGGTATTGCTGAAGAGATTTTGAACAAAAACGAATTGGATTGGTTACCTGCAAATACACAAAAAGATGAAGTTATTGTAGCATTTAACAAAGATAATCAGACGCATACAATCACGCTACCAACCCGTTCTGAAATGCTATACCGTGATCTACTTCAGCAGGACTTTAGTATAAAACGCATCGATAAAGAAACACTTGAAGTTGTTCTACCAGCTCAATCTGTTGTTATCTTAGCAACGAGTCCTACATACGTTGTACAGGAAGGGAAACTGGGATTGCTGCCACACCCGAAAAATTAAAAAAAGATGCTCCAAGATTTGCCTCTGCATTTCGAAAATATTTAAAAGCACATGTACCAAAGGCAAACAGTACCCAGACTATCAAAATGCATTGGACAATCTAATGCAAAGTACAGGATGGAAGGCACCATATTTTGAAACAAAAGTATTTCCTGGTCATGCACATATGGAGGCTGATTGGTGCAAACGATTAGAGAATCCATTTACATTCCTACTAACAGAATAAACGACTCTTTATTACATACAAAGGGCATGTCAATATCATATTGGCATGCCCTTTTCTTCTCTCTCAACAGCTTTTTATCAAGCTCTATAATAAAACGTTTTTCCCATTATCGTCATTAGAAATCAAGTCTTAAACCAAAATTTAGCAATAAGGAAGTTGCATGTTCATCACGATACGTTTCAACATGGCTATCATCGTCAAAATAATGGCTCACGCCTATTTCTCCAAAGACTCCCCACTGCTTCGTTAGTTTGTACTGTACCCCAAGCGCGCCTTCCAGGCCACACTGTATGCCGTGAACATCTAAGCTTTTATCCCCTATTCTTGCATCAACAGCACGTTCTATAATTCCTCCAAAAGCAGTATAACAAGTATACTTTGGGCGCAATAGCCAAGAATAATTCAAACGTAAAGGCAATCCAAGATAGTGAACAGTTTGAGTCATTTTCTCGTCATCCCGAATGTCAGTGAGGCGACTGCGTAACTTAGTATAGACCAAACCCGTTTCAATAGCCCAACGCTCAGCAAAAGAAATTGTGACACCTAGGCCAACTTTCACTGGAAAATCATGATCATATGCATATTCAGGCTTCGCTCTATATAATAGTGCGCTTTCAGGTTCTTCATATATTTTACCCACATTCGTATCAATATTCATAGGATTGAAGGAAGCAAGTGTATTGCCACCAACATCTGTCTTTTGATTGCTAATCATACCCGATGAAGCGATTAAACTTAATCTACATACACGTATATGTTCCTTTTCAATACTAGGATAATCATTATATATATTCGTGTATTTATGTACAGGATGCACATTGGTAACTGGTACTCCATCATTGTTTTCGGGAGTACTGTCTTGTTCTGAAGACTTCACTTCTGTCTCCTTGACTAGAGTGTCAGACGCCGCAAGTTCCACCCCTTCTGTCATAGCTATTCTAGAACACCTACTCTCATCCATAGATATAATAGTAGCAGAATTCTTGACTTTTCGCTGAGTACTATAATTGATTCGAGCTGACTGTTTAGAGATGGACAATCCTTTCGTTGGAGCAATCATCACAGAGTCAACAAAAGGTGTATCAATAAATAACGCAGTATCTTCATTATTGGCTCTACGTTCAACGTCAGTATACAACATGCCATCATTCCACAAGAAAACTAAAGCTAGCATTGCCACGGCCGATGGAATCAACCACGACCACAACATGATGCCTCGCTTAGGAGAATCAAGTGCTGACTCCAAACGAGTCCACCCTTCTAATGGCGGAGGCACTTCTGCCCCATCCATCTTATGACGAAGGCTATTTAGCCATTTATCATCTGATTGATGCCCTTGTTTGTTCATAATTCTTTTTCTTCGATGTAGTGATTGATTTTTTTGGCCAAAGCTGATTTGGCTCTTAGCAGTTGAGAAGATGATGTTTTTTCTTGAATTCCCATCATGGATGCCGCCTCCCGGTGGGAACATCCATCTAACAAGACTAAATTAATGACAGTACGATAGCCATCTGGTAATTCGCTAATTAAGTCGATTAATTCGGTAACACTCATCTGATTAATGACAGATGAATCGGTATATTCCTCTTCAAGATCTTGTAAGATATTGAAATCATCCTCTAAGCTATCAATTACCCATTTTTTTTGCCTACGTAAATACTGTAAGCATTCATTACGAGTTACTTGCTTTAACCAATTGCCTAAACTCCCGCTCTTTTGGTATTGGAACTTATCAATACAATCAAAGATATGTAAAAAGGCATCTTGAAGCATGTCTTCCGCTTCTGTTTTGTTACCTAAATACCGCAGACAAATGGCCATCAAAGCCCCTGCATAACGAGTATACAATTCTTCTTGAGCCCGACGCTTACGAGCCGCACAAGCTTGCGCAAGTGCGGCTTCAGTAAGGTCTGTAGAAAACGACATGCGACGTCGGGAAAAGAAATTACTCATTATGTTGAAATAAGCTCTACTAGTTTGTGATATAGTTTATATAATACACACAAATATCAATCTGTGTCGTAAATGTATCATATTTCTTTTGATTGTCCAATTTTGATTCTAAGAAACTAGTAGAGAACAGCTCTTAAACACACCTGACACTGGACTAATTTTGAGTAGCCTTATCAAATGTATACTCTTGTACTTCTTCTTTGTTTATAGTATTTACAAGAATTTTCAACCCTTTCTTACCAGTGATAGTTGGATCTAAATCACCTAACTTAAAACATACGACACCACCACTCATTGAACTAGAAGTTGTTGTACCATTGTTGTTCAAGCGCAATTCCAACACTGTGTAATCACCCTCTTCAGCTACATTAATTTTATTGACTACCAAATTTACTTTAGGAGTTGTAGACCCCTGAGGGAACTGGATTTGTGCATTAAAATAGCCTTTTGTAAGAGAAGAATTATCCTTCAAAAGTAACAATTTATCATTGCCTATTTCATCCTTGTTTTCTGCTGTCAAATCCACAACATCCTTTGTCAAGATTTTATTCAATCCACGCAACTTGATGTTATAATTGTATCCCTGTACTGCTTCTTTCAAGTAGCTAAAACGGATCACTGCACGATCACCATCTTCCATTTGAAGTGTACCTAGCAAGGTCTCTCCAATATGATATGTCTTTTGATCATCTGTTTTAAAACTAATAGCTCCTTCTTGAGGAACAACCGCAGTTACAAGTGCAACATATGTTGGTTCTGAATCACCATTATCACATGATTGTAACATAAATACTCCCATAAAAGCCATAACAAGGCTTGTCCATTTAATTAGATATTTCATCGTTTCGAATAATTATTTTAGTTTCACTTTGAGTTGAGTAACTAGCCGGCCAAGTTACCCACATCTCATTATTATAATACAACGAAAAGACAATTACTGCATAAACAAACCCACAATCTATTTTATACTTTTCATAAGATAGACTATCAGAGACTTTGGAAATCAAATCTTAATTCCTATTTTTGTATTCAAACCAATTTTAGTTTGGCTAATGAAAAACGAAATTTAAATATAAAAGAAAAAACACTATGATGGAAATTGGACAAAAAGCCCCAGAAATTCTAGGCATCAATGAAAACGGACAAGAAATAAAACTTAGTGACTACACTGGACGTAAAGTCGTATTGTATTTCTATCCTAAAGACAACACCCCAGGATGTACATGGGAAGCACAGAATCTACGTGATCACTATGATGATTTACGTAAAGCTGGCTACGAAATAATAGGGGTTAGTATCGATAGCGAGAAGTCTCATAAAAAGTTTATCGAAAAACATGACTTACCTTTTTCTCTGATTGCAGATACAGAAAAAACATTGGTAGATCAATTTGGAGTATATGGAGAGAAAAAGATGTATGGAAAAACCTATATGGGAACTTTCCGTACTACATTTATCATTAATGAAGAAGGCATTATCGAACGTATTATTGATTCCAAAAAGATAAAAGTTAAAGATCACGCAGCCCAAATTATATCTGGACAAGATAAAATATAACAAAATCCCGAGTTTATTTTTAACTCGGGATTTTACAGCTATTGATAAAATAATTTTGTATATTTGGGAGTAAAGTTAACAGTCAAAACTCTTTGTCATAATAGTATACATTAATAAGAAAACAATGAAGAGAATTTTACGTTTTATCGGTATTACACTAGTAGTCATCATACTAGCATTGGTTGCTCTTCCTTATGTGTTCCACAATCAAATAACACACCTAGTCAAAACAGAAGGCAACAAGATGATCAAAGGAGAATTTGATTTCAACAAATTACAAATCAGTTTCTTCAAACAATTTCCTCAAGTATCCATTGCCATGAATGGCTTTTGGCTACGTGGAGAAAATGAGTTTGCGCAAGATACTTTAGCTCAAATAGGGGAACTAAGTTTGACTGTTGATCTAAGTTCATTCTTTAGTAAACAATACAAAGTCAATGCAATCACTTTGAACGACGCAAAGTTTAAAGCAGTTGTAAACAAATCTGGAGTACCCAACTGGGATATTATGGTCAATGACTCCACTAATACAAAATCTTCTAAAGATACAATCACTATTTCCAAAAAAGAAACAGGCACATTCAACATCGCACTACAACGTGTACTGGTGAATAACTTGTCTGTTATGTACAAAGATATGCAGGCTGGTTCATCACAAGCATATAAGGATATCAATATGGACTTGTCTGTGACACTTCAAAATGATCACTACGCTTTACACAACAGTCATTTTGCGATGGGAGATCTAGGTGCAAACATAGACGGTTGGATAGCATTCATTAGTGAAAAAGAGATGGACTTTAATGTAAAACTTGATACGGAAAAAGCAACTGTCAAAATAGATGGCATGCCTCAAGTACAGGTAGCAGCAACTACACTAAAAGCCACACCAACTTTAATTACTTTACAACCTACTAAGATTAAAATTGGGGATTCGGATATGACGATTGACTGTACGATACACAATCTACTAAAGTACTTAAATCAGAATGGGGTATTAAAAGGAGAAATGAACTTACACTCTACACGTCTCAACCTCAACCAATTCATTTCAGATTCAGAACCTCAAGCGACATCGGAAGAAGAAAAAAAGGGTGACGCATCTAAAGACACGATGCAAGTTCTTGAAGTTCCCGAACGTATTGACTTCAAAATCAATGCTAACTGCCAAAAGATACTATTCCAAGATATCATTATGGAATCTCTTAAAGGACAATTAGCAGCAAGAAATCGCACATTGGCAATGAAAGGTCTTGTGTTCAATACAATGATGGGAAGTGCTCAAATGGATGGTATGTACTCTACTAAAGACAAAAATGCTCCTCAAATAGCCGCCAATCTTCAACTTAAAGACATCAGCTTTTTAGAAGCTTACAAGCAATCTGGAATCATTAAAAAATTGGCTCCTATTTTTGAGCATACCGAAGGTAGTTTCTCTAGTGATATGACTATAGACTTAAACTTCGACAAACATATGCAACCTGTCATGAATAGTGTACATGGGAAGGGATATATCGAAGCGAAAGAATTACAAATAAAAAAGATAAACGTACTAACCAAAATAGCTGAAGTCACCAAAAAACCAGAGCTTGCTCAATTATCACCTAAAAATTTAAAGGTGAACTTTACAATTGATAATGGTGTGGTAACTACTAAACCATTTGATATTGAGCATGCTGGGTATAAAATGACGATGAGTGGTAAGACATCGCTTGATCAAAAGATTGATTACAATGCAATAATCCAACTACCCAAAGGGACTAAGATTGCAGGTTTAAATGAAGTAGGACTTAAAATTGAAGGTACTTTTGAAAAACCAAAAGTAAAAATTGACACCAAGAAAGCAGTCAACGAACTTCTAAATAACTTGCTTAAGAATAAATCAAAAAATAAAGATGATAAGGACAAAAGCGATATCGAAAAAGGAGTAGATTTGCTAAAAGGTCTGTTCTAAACTTATAGGCCATCTAGCTGGGTAGTATATGAGAACATTCCGAGTAGTATATAAGCACGAGCTGGGAAGTATATAAGAGCGCGCTCTTATATACTTGCTAGGTAGGTTGTCAAGTATATGACAGCGCGCTCTTATATACTTGACAGCAAAGGGGCGCTTAATAGTAAGCATCCGCTAAACCACACCACATAATGACGTTCCCCCTACACTAAGGGGTCAACATGCTCAAGAATATGGTTAAATGAGAAAAAGTGATAGTCATGAGAATTTTTGACACGACTTTCTCACTCCTGTCCTTTTGAGGTCTATTTCCAGTTGGCAGGCAGTAAGCTGTGAAGATCTTCTTTGCTTTGAGTCATGTATGGAAGTTTTGTCATGACATGAGTTAGCCACTCTCTGATGTTGACATCGTTATGCTTGCACGAGTTGATTAGCGTAAACATGATGGCTGTGTTTTTAGCAGAGTTGTGGTTGCCACAGAATAGGAAGTTCTTTCTTCCTAGCGTAAGTGGACGTATGGCATTTTCTACCATATTGTTGTCAATGAGCAATGCTGGATTTTGAAGATATACTCTGAGCTTAGGTATCAAGCTATACGTATAAGACATGGCTTTGCCTAAGGTACTCTTTGGAAGTACCTTTTTATAGTTTTCTTCTATCCATGTTTCTAGTGCATCAATAATAGGTGTAGCAAGTCGTTCCCTTTCCTCTAGGATTTCCTGTGAAGAAAGAGTTTGCTCTTTGACTTTGGCTTCAATATCATATAGAAGGCTGATTTGAGATAATGCGTGTTGGGCAAGTGTTTTATTTTGCTTTTGGGCATCGAAGAACTTCCTTCTGACATGCGCCCAGCATCCAACTATGTGGATGTCATTTGCTTGTTTTTGAGCAATGACTTCATACGCACCGTAACCATCGCATTGCAAATATCCTTTGTAGCCATCTAATATTTTTATGGCCGCATCGCTAGATCTAGAACCTTTGTCGTAATCGAAGAATACAAGATTCTTTTCTGGTGAGCGTGCTACCCACATATACCGTTTGGCAGCCATGTGTTTGCTCTTATCAATAACAGGTAGCACTGTTTCGTCCATTTGGATGTAGTCACTAGCTAAGACTTCTCTTTTGACTAGGTCGTAAAGTGGCTCCAATAAGTTAGCAGAGGCACTATACCAATCATTGATGGTCGAAGAAGATAGCTTAACACCTAGTTGTTTAAACTGCTGAATTTGCCTATAAAAGGAAAAGTGAAAAGCGTATTTTTGCTGAATCACCTCAGCTAGTAAACTAGCTCCTGCCATACTTTTATTGACAGGTAAAAGAGGCATTTTAGCAATGGCTATAGCAGGATGTGTTTTATCATCTTCT
>Ga0116162_10002772_pt1 | contig 10740 bp, 10 predicted proteins | sample AD_UKC105_MetaG_FD_89875 | JGI IMG/M metagenome (GOLD analysis project Ga0116162, IMG submission 89875) | Active sludge microbial communities of municipal wastewater-treating anaerobic digesters from Hong Kong - AD_UKC105_MetaG | ecosystem: Engineered > Bioreactor > Anaerobic > Digestate... | reverse complement strand
GCGGCCGGGTTCTTTGGCAAGCTGGTGGTGTTTAACGCCGCAGTGGCCGAAGGGTATTACATTCTGGCAACGCTTGGGGTACTTACATCTGTTGTTGCGGCCTATTATTATCTGCGTGTGATTAAGGTGATGTTTTTCGATGAACCCGCTGATGTATTTGACGGGCCGATTCCGTTTGCGCGCCGGGTGGTTTTATTTGTCTGTATTTTGTTTGTGCTTGGGTTTGTAATTAAACCGAGCGTTTTTATTGCCAGTTCTTTCAATGCGGCGTCCGTGTTATTTGCGGGGTAGGGGCCTTGCATTGGGATATTCAGGTTTTTACAAAGCTCAATTCAACGCAGGATGAATGCAAGCGTTTGGCTGTCGATGGTGTACCTGAAGGCGCAGTTGTGCAGGCGATTCAGCAGGTATTGGGGCGTGGACGGCATGGGCGTATATGGCTTTCGGAAGAAGGTAATCTTGCGATGTCTTTTATTTTGCGTCCCCGATGCGAGATCGTAAAAATCGGGCAGATTTCCATTATGATTGGTGTGGCGTTGGCGCAGACAATTGGTAAAAAGGCTCAATTAAAATGGCCAAATGACGTGTTGGTTGATGGCCGAAAATGCGCCGGGATTTTGATTGATAGCGATTTGTCCGGGGGAGCGTTAAACTGGCTGGTTATCGGTATTGGTGTGAATGTGGCCAGTGCTCCTGAGATTGGTGCAGTGCTCAATGTAGATGGTGATAAGTTTCGTGATGCGTTGCTCGCCAATATTGCTCAGCTTTATATGCGTTGGCAGCGTGATGGTTTTGCAGATATTCGCCTGGAATGGCTGGCGCGTACTTACGAAAAAGGTATGGCGCTCAATGTCGGAGCCTTTGAGAGTCTTGATGAATTGGGAAATTTAATTGTACGTGATAGGCAAAACCAGTTACAAACCATCTCAGCGGGCGATGTGTTTTTAAAGGATCGAGACTATGCTGCTGGCGATTGATGTTGGAAATACCAATATTGTGTTTGCTGTTTTTGACGGCGGTATCATCCGTGGTGCCTGGCGGTTGCATACTTATGCGCGGCGGTGCGCTGATGAGTATGCGGTGTTCTTGCATCAGATTTTGGTGATGGATGGCCTTAGTTTTATCAACATTCATGATGTTGTTATCAGTTCAGTTGTGCCGGAAACACATTTTCATTTGGGGTGCTTTTGTGAAAAGCATTTGCACCTCGTGCCGGTCTTTATAACCAAGGATCATGTACCGATTACGATTGATATGGAACGGCCAGAGGATGTTGGCGCTGACCGGCTTGTGAATGCTTTGGCGGTGAATATGCATTATGGTGAGCGCATTGGAACGGGTGGAGTGATTGTGATTGATTTTGGTACGGCCACGACGTTTGACGTGATTAATGCGTCTGGCGCGTATGCAGGCGGAGCGATTGCGCCGGGGATTGATCTTTCGGTGAATGCGCTGCATAGCGCGGCCTCGAAGTTGCCTAAAATCGGTGTCCGTAAGCCTGCGCAGGCGATTGGAAAATCAACATCTGAGGCTATGCGCTCCGGAGTGTATTGGGGGTATGTTGGTTTGATTGAGCGGATTACCGGGCAGATTAGTGCAGAGCTGGGTGGTGAAAAGCCGTTTGTTTTGGCAACGGGCGGGCTTGCGGCGTTGTTTGAGGATGCAGGAGTAATTGATTTGATTGACCAGGATCTGACGCTTAAGGGTCTGCTGGCGATTTATCAGGAGATGCACGGATGAGCGTGGCGCGGGATCTTATGAGTCAGGATGGATTGTTTTTTATTCCGTTGGGAGGCAGCGAGCAGTTCGGCGTTAATCTGAATGTGTATGTGTCAGACGGGCAGATGTTGGCGGTGGATTGTGGTATTGGTTTTGCTGATGATCGATTTCCCGGGATTGATTTGCTGTTGCCTGATCCCACGTTTTTGGAAGAGCGGCGGGAAGCGCTTAAGGGGCTGATTATTACGCATGCACATGAGGATCATGTTGGCGCGGTGGCGTATGTTTGGGATCGGTTGCAATGTCCAATTTATGCCAGCCCGTTTACGGCGGCTGTTCTGCGCAAGAAGCTGGAAGAACAGAATGTGCGTCGGGTGAAGATTGAAATTATTACGCCAGGGGTGCAGGTGCAAATTGGTGCATTCGGGGTTCATTTTGTACCGGTGTCGCATTCTGTGCCCGATACATGTTCGCTGATTATTGATACGGATCATGGTAAGCTGGTGCATAGTGGAGATTGGAATCTTGATCCGGCACCGGTGACGGGTGCGGCGACGGATGCGGCGATTTTTAAGCGGGCCGGCGAAGAGGGTGTCTTGGCCTATATCGGTGATTCAACCAATGCAGAAGTGGATGGGCGCAGCGGTTCGGAAAGTGTTGTGGCTAAAGGACTTGAGGCCGAGTTTCGCAAGTGCGATGGCAAGATTGCTGTCACGACTTTTTCCTCCAATATCGGCCGGGTGATTAGTATTTTAAAGGCAGCTAAGGCTTGTGGGCGGCAAGTCGGGGTTATTGGCCGCTCGTTACACCGAATGATCGGGTGTGCGGCGGATTGTGGACTTTTGGACAAAAATTTGCCGGATTTTGTTTCGGAAGAAGATTTAGGCTATCTGCCGGATGATAAGGTTGTGGTGATTGTAACCGGTTCACAAGGTGAATATCGCGCGGCTTTGGCAAAAGTTGCACGCGGAGTCTTTAAGGGGTTTAAGCTGAATAAAGGGGATAGTGTGATTTTTTCGGCGCGCGCTATTCCGGGTAATGAAGTTTCGATTAATCAGGTGAAAAATAATTTAAGCGCCGCAGGCGTTAATATTATTACGCCGCGCGACACGAAAAACATTATTCATGTGTCGGGGCATCCGTGCCGCGATGAAATTGCCGATATGTTGCGATGGGTGCGTCCGCAGGTCGTCGTGCCGGTGCATGGGGAGCGGGTGCAGCTTGATGCACAGGCGGCGTTTGCACGAGATTGTCAAGTTCCCAAGGCGCTGGTGCCTTCAAATGGTTCGGTGATCCGTTTGGCGCCGGGCAATCCTGAGATTGTTGATCATATTGAAACAGACATTCTGGCTGTGGATCAAAAACGGATCGTCAAGGCGACGCACCAGTCCATCGCGGCGCGGCGGAAGCTGCAATATACCGGGGCAGTGCATATTTCGTTGGCTGTGGATGCGCGCGGCAAATTTCTGGGTGATCCGAAGTTTGAGATGCTTGGGCTTCTGGATCTTGATAATCCCGGCGAAGAGCAGATTGAAGACAAGCTTTATGATGAAATCCTGGATTTGCTTGAAGAGCTGACTTTTGAAGAGCGGCTGGACGATCATTTTATTGCCGAAGAGCTGCGCATCGGAATTCGACGGTTTTGTGACCATACTTTAGGGATTAAACCGAAAACCACTGTGCATGTATTGAGGGTTTAAAGCGATGGGACTCGTTACGGGCATTATCGTGTTTTTGTTGATCTGGTGGGTCAGCTTGTTTGCGGTGTTGCCATTCGGGCATGCGCGTGAGGTAGACGGGACGCCGGTTAAGGCGAATTTAAAGCGCAAATTTATTTGGACAACGCTCGTGGCTATGGTGGTTTGGGGAATTGTTTTTGTTTTGATTGAAGCAGAAATTGTAAGTTTTCGTGAAATAGCGAATGAGATGGCTTTAGAGGATAAGCTACGATGAGATGGTTTACAGGTTTGTTGGTGTTTTTTGTGCCGGTGGCTGCTTTGGCTCAGGATGCTTCGCTTGCAGTGATATGCAAGGCCTTGCCAAATTATAAAACTCCGGCGGGGGTTGAGTATGTGCAGGGCGTAGAAGGCGTTGTTCCGGCTGATCTTAATCCGCTGAAAGCGCCAATGTTGGATGTGGTGAAAATTCCGATTGATGTCATGCTGGCTGAGCGGTTTCAATCTGTGAAAATTCCGAGTGATCTGGAGCTTCAGCCTAATGTTGCGATGATTTCTATCTATCGTGATGGGCGCGTGGAGTATAACGGGCAGGATGTTTCGGGCCAGGCGTATAGTTTGTGCGGAAAATCTGTGGGGATTGTTGAAAAATCCAGGAATGGACAGGCAGGCGATGATGCCTTAAAGTCTCAGCCCGAAGTTATTGAACTGAAAGAGAGCGTCGAGGGCGAGGTTCTCGAAGGTCAGTATCCGTAAAGTCATAGAGGTCTTAATGAGTCAAAAAGCCAAAACCGCCATTACCCCGACGCGCGAAGAGAATTTTCCTGAATGGTATCAACAGGTGATTAAAGCTGCGGATTTGGCGGAGAGTTCGCCTGTGCGTGGATGTATGACTGTGAAGCCCTATGGCTGGGCGATTTGGGAAAATATGGTCGGGATTTTTGATCCGTGGCTGAAGGAATACGGGGTGCAGAATTGCTCTTTTCCGATGCTGATTCCGGTGAGTTTTTTATCGAAAGAGGCCGAGCATGTGGAGGGGTTTGCCAAGGAGTGCGCGGTGGTGACGCATCACCGGCTGGAGGCTGACCCGGATGGTAATGGGCTGCGGCCTGCGCCAACGGCAGAGTTGGAAGAGCCTTATGTGGTGCGTCCGACGTCTGAGACGATTATCGGCGATGCAATGGCGCGCTGGGTGCAGTCATATCGTGATTTGCCGTTGAAGCTGAACCAGTGGTGTAGCGTGATGCGCTGGGAAATGCGTACGAGAATTTTCCTGCGTACGTCTGAGTTCTTCTGGCATGAGGGGCATAATGCGTTTGCTGATCATGAAGGTGCCAAGGCCGATTGTTTGCATGTGCTGGATTTGTACGAAAAGTTCTTTACCGACGTGCTGGCTATTGACGGGTTTAAGGGTATCAAAACTGAGGAAGAACGTTTTCCAGGCGCTAATGAAACTTATTCCTTTGAAGTGATGATGCAAGATGGAAAGGCCTTGCAGGCTTCGACAACGCATGATCTGGGCACAAATTTTGCCAAGACCTTTGATATTAAATATCAGACTAAAGAGGGTGGTGAAGAGCTGTGTCATACGACAAGCTGGGCGTTTACGACACGGATGATCGGTGCGCTCATCATGATGCATGGTGATGATGACGGGATGATTATGCCGCCGCGCATTGCGCCGCAGCAGGTGGTGATTTTGCCGGTGTTAAAAGGTGACAATGATGAGGCGATCATGGCGTATTGCTCTGAGATTGCCGCGCAGTTGAAGGAAAAAGGTATTAAGGCCAAGGTTGACGCGCGTGATATGCGCACACCAGATAAGATGTGGGATGCGATTAAGAAAGGCATTCCGCTGCGCGTTGAGGTTGGTGGTCGTGAGATGGAAGAGGCGCAAGTGACGCATGTACGGCGTGATCTGGGCCGTGAGTCTAAAACCACGCAAAGTGTGGAGAGTTTTGTTGAAGATGCACGGGGGCTTTTGGATGCAATCCATGATGATATGTTGGCGCGCTCGCGCAGTTTTAGGGATGAAAACACGCATGAAGGGCAAACGCTTGCTGATATTGAGGCGTTCTTTAAGGCGGGTAAAACCGGGCTTGTGAAGGTGCCGGTGGCCGTGCTTGAAGATGTTGGGCTGGACGCGGTAATGAAAGAATATGGCCTGACGACGCGCTGCATGCCGTTTGTTGATAATGGGCGTACGGTTTTGATTGCGAAGGCGTATTAATCTAAATCAAGGAAAAAATAATGGATTTAACTTTTATTCTATATGCCGTTTTTCTTTTGGCTGTTGTTGTGCTCGCTATTTATCATAGAAATAAAGATCAAAAAAAAGTCATGAATTATTATGAACATGCTTCCGAAAAAGGGGATGAGGTTGCTAAAAAATCCTTAGAGAATCAAAAACGTATGATTGAGCTTTTGGAAACGATTTCCAAGAAACTGGATAAGTAAAATGCTTTCAACATTTGAACGGATGGTGGCGTGGCGGTATTTGCGCTCTAAAAAAGCCGAAGGCTTTGTCAGCGTGATCGCCGGGTTTTCCTTTGCCGGAATTATGCTGGGCGTGGCGACGCTGATTATCGTGATGAGCGTGATGAATGGTTTCCGTGCGGAGCTGTTTGACCGGATTTTGGGGCTGAACGGGCATATGAACATCTATTCCCAGTCCGGCCCGCTTTATGATTACGATTATATTCAGAGCCGGGTTGAGCCGATTTCCGGTATTAAGATGGTGGTGCCGATCATTGAAAGTCAGGCGCTTGTGTCCAAGGGGGGCAGTTCCAGCGGCGTATTGGTGCGCGGAATGGCGTGGAAGGATTTTGCGAACCGGGAAATTTTGCGCGATTCCATTACGCAAGGAAAACTTGAGGATTTCACCGGTAACGGGATTGCGCTGGGCGAGGCTTTGGCGCAAAAAATGCGTCTGCGGCCCGGCGATAAGATCACGTTGACTTCGCCACAGGTTAAATCAACGCCGTTTGGCTCTATGCCGCGCCAGCGCAGCTATACGGTGGCGCTGATCTATGATGTCGGGATGTATGAGTATAATAGCGGTTTTATCTTTATGCCTTTGGAAGCTGCGCAGAAATTTTTTCAATTTGACGGAGCGGTTACGGCCTTGGAGGTGTTTTTGAAAGACCCGGATGAATTGTCGGTGGTGCGCAAGGCGGTCTCGATGGTGATTGAGGGGCAGGCCGGGATTTATGATTGGCGTGATATGAATGCCAGTTTTTTCAATGCGCTGCAGGTGGAGCGCAATGTGATGTTCCTGATTTTGACGCTGATTATCCTGGTGGCGGCGTTCAATATTATTTCTTCGATGATTATGCTGGTCAAAGATAAGGGGCAGGATATTGCGATTTTGCGCACGATGGGGGCCTCGCGCGCCTCTATGATGCGGATATTTATGCTTACAGGCGCGAGCATAGGCATTGTTGGGACGTTGGTGGGCGCGGCCTTAGGCATCGCGTTTGCGCTGAATATCGAGAGTATTCGTCAGTTTTTGGAAGGACTGACGGGAACGGAGCTGTTTGCAGAGGAGATTTATTTTCTCTCGCAACTTCCGGCGGAAATTGAATGGCATGAGGTTGCGGCGGTTGTCGGCATGGCTTTCTTCTTGTCTGTGTTGGCGACGTTGTATCCTGCATGGCGCGCGGCGCGCATGGATCCGGTGGAGGCTTTGAGGTATGAATAGATGCATTGGTTAGTTTACGCACTTGTGGTTATTGCGGGCGGTTTGGGAATTCACAGTTTCTCAAAGCTGGCCAAGTCCTATATTGATCCGGTTTATACATTCCTTTTGGCGGGCGGCGTGTTTTTTACCATTTCTATTCTTACCTTTCTGATTATGGGAGGGCGTGAGCATATTGCGCAGACACCAACTAAAGGCATTATTTTAGCTTTGTGTACGGGAGTGGCTATGACAGCTGCTAATTTTGGGGTGTTTTTGATGTATAAAGCTGGCGCGCCGATGAGTGTTGCTATGCCCTTAACGCGTACATCTACAGCCATTTTGGCGGTCTTGTTTGGTGTGTTTTTCTTTGCTGAGAAATTAACGCTTGTGAATATGACTGGTGTTGTTTTCGCTGTCATCGGGATTGTTTTAATTACGCGCTAGGAAATGAGCATGAATAATCCACTGGATCAGGATGTGTTGTTGAAGCTGGAAGGGTTGGAAAAGACCTTTGAGCAGGGTGGGCGCAAGCTAACGATTTTTCGTGGGCTGGATATGAAGATTGAGGCTGGCGAGTTGGTGGCTTTAGTCGGGCAGTCTGGGACCGGGAAATCGACGCTGCTGCAAATCGCCGGGTTGTTGGACAAGCCTACGGCGGGGCGGGTGGTGATCAATGGCCGCGATTGCGTCAAGCTCGGGGAGCAAAAACGTACGGCCATGCGCCTGTCGCAGATCGGGTTTATTTACCAGTTTCATCATCTTTTGCCGGAATTTACGGCGCTGGAGAATGTGGCGATGCCGCAGATTATTGCGGGCGCGCGGGTCAGCAACGCCAAGGATAAGGCGCAAGGGTTGCTTCGTTCTTTGGGGCTTGGAAAGCGTTTAGAACATCGTCCTTCGACGCTTTCGGGCGGGGAGCAGCAGCGCGTGGCGATTGCGCGGGCGTTGGCGAATGATCCGAAATTGCTGCTGGCGGACGAACCGACGGGGAATTTGGACCCTGAAACTTCAGGCGAGGTCTTCGATATTTTGCTTCAGCAGGTGCGGGAACGCGAAATTGGCGCGTTGGTGGCGACGCATAATTTGCAACTTGCCGATCAAATGGACCGCGCGTTAGAACTAAAGGCTGGAAGAATTGTTCCCTTCGACTAGTATTTTGTTTCTGTGTCCTGCTAAACTCGTTCCATGAATCACTTCATTCATCTGCATGTGCATTCGGCGTATTCGCTCGCCGAGGGGGCTATCAAGGTTAAAGGCCTTGTGAATCGCTGCGTGGCTGAGAATATGCCGGCGGTGGCGGTGACAGATTCTTCCAATATGTTCGGAGCGATGGAATTCGCGACTGAGGCGACTAAAAACGGTGTGCAGCCGATTTTGGGGGCGCAGGTTCTTTATGGTGATGCGGAGCACCAACTGGTTTTGCTGGTACAAAATGAGCAGGGTTATAAAAATCTGTGCCGGTTGCTTTCAGATGCCTATATGGGCGGGGATGCAGCGAGCAAGGCGGTGATTTCGAAGGAGGAGCTTGGGGCATTTTCAGACGGGTTGCTGTGTCTTTCAGGCGGGTCAAAAGGGCCGGTGAATGACGCGCTGTTTCATAAGCAGGCAGAAAAAGCGGAAGAGGAATTTATTTATTTAAAAGAATGCTTTGATGGGCGTCTTTATAGTGAAATACAAAGGCATGGGTGGGCCGCAGAAGACGCAACGGAAGAGGCGCTGATTGAGCTGTCGTACAAGTATGATGTGCCGTTGGTGGCGACTAATGATTGTTATTTTATGGACCGGGAGGCGCATGACGCGCATGACGCGCTTTTGTGCATTTCTGAAGGACGCTATGTGACCGAAGAAGATCGGCGCAAGGTTACGCCGGAGCATTATTTTAAGTCTGCCGATGAAATGTGCAGGCTGTTTGCGGATTTGCCGGAGGCTGTCGCTAATACCGCCGTGATTGCGCAGCGTTGTTCGTTCTTGCTGGAACCAATTGCGCCGATTTTGCCGGCGTTTGATACGGAAGGCGGGCGCAGCGAGTTTGAGGAGCTTAAAGCGCAATCCGAAGCTGGACTTGAATGGCGTCTTAAAAATTTCGCCAAGGGCGTGGATGCGAAGCCGTATTTTGAACGTCTGGAGTTTGAACTGGATATTATTAATAAAATGGGTTTTCCGGGCTATTTCCTGATTGTTTCGGACTTTATCAAGTGGGCGAAGGAGCAGGATATTCCCGTCGGGCCGGGACGGGGTTCGGGTGCGGGCTCGGTGGTGGCCTGGGCGCTGAAAATTACCGACCTTGACCCGCTGGAGTTGGACTTGCTGTTTGAGCGGTTTTTGAACCCCGAACGCGTTTCTATGCCCGATTTTGATATCGACTTTTGTCAGGATCGCCGCGAGGAGGTGATTCACTATGTTCAGCAGAAATATGGCCGGGACCGGGTGGCGCAGATCATTACCTTCGGGAAATTGCAGGCGCGCGCGGTGGTGCGCGATGTGGGGCGCGTGTTGCAGATGCCCTATGGACAGGTGGACAGGCTTGCCAAGCTTATTCCTAATAACCCGGCAAACCCGGTGACGTTGCAAGAGGCTCTTGATGATGACCCGGATTTGCGTCTTGAAATCAAAAAGGATGAAACTTCAGTTCGTCTGATCGAGATTGCTTTGCAGCTTGAAGGGTTATATCGGCACGCTTCAACGCATGCGGCCGGGGTGGTGATTGGCGATCGGCCGTTGCATGAGTTGGTGCCTCTTTATCGTGATCCGCGTTCTGATATGCCGGTGACGCAGTTCAACATGAAATATGTCGAGCAGGCTGGTTTGGTCAAGTTCGACTTCTTGGGGCTGAAAACCATGACGGTGGTGCACAAGACACTCAAAATGGTGGAAGAGCAGACGGGGGAAAGGATTGATACGCTTGAAATTCCGCTTGATGACAAATCGACCTATGAGATGATGACCCGAGGTGCAACTGTCGGTGTGTTTCAGTTGGAAAGTGCCGGAATGCGCGAGGTTTTGCGCAAGATGCATCCCGACCGGTTTGGTGACATTATTGCGCTGGTTTCGCTTTATCGTCCCGGGCCTATGGATAATATTCCGACCTATATCAGTAACAAGGAAGGTAAGACCGAGCCGGACTATATGCATGAAAAGCTTCAACCTTTTCTCGAAGAGACGTACGGAATTATGGTTTATCAGGAGCAGGTGCAGCGGGCGGCTCAGGCTTTGGCCGGGTATTCTCTGGGCGGTGCCGACCTTTTGCGCCGGGCAATGGGAAAGAAGATTAAGGCGGAGATGGATGCGCAGCGCGAAATGTTCGTGAAAGGCGCGAAAGAGCATAATAATGTTCCGGCGGTGCAGGCTAATCAAATTTTCGATCAAATTGCTGCTTTTGCTGGTTACGGGTTTAACAAGTCACATGCGGCCGCTTATGCGTTGATTGGGTATTGGACGGCGTGGCTGAAATGCCATTATCCGCTGCAATTTATGGCGGCTTCGATGACGCTTGATCTGGGGAATACCGATAAGCTCAGTATTTTTAAGCAGGATCTGGACCGGATGGGGGTTGAGCTGCGCCAGCCGGATATCAATGAATCGAATGCGGATTTTAAGGTTGAGGGCGAAGGTGTGCGCTATGCGCTTGGCGCTTTGAAAGGCGTTGGTGAGGCGGCGATGCGTACG
>Ga0116162_10002771_pt1 | contig 10740 bp, 7 predicted proteins | sample AD_UKC105_MetaG_FD_89875 | JGI IMG/M metagenome (GOLD analysis project Ga0116162, IMG submission 89875) | Active sludge microbial communities of municipal wastewater-treating anaerobic digesters from Hong Kong - AD_UKC105_MetaG | ecosystem: Engineered > Bioreactor > Anaerobic > Digestate... | reverse complement strand
GGTCAAATAGGTAGTAAAATAAATAAATGCCATTGAAAAGAAACGGTAATTAGTATAGTCCCAAGCAACAATAACAACTAGTACTATCCAAAGACCGAATGATTTAATAAGCGGTAAAAGTTCGGTCAGAAGATCTTTTGCCGAAACTTTTTGCTTTGCTTGTTTTTTAGCTTTTTGGTTTGATTTTGCGCTCATTTGCACGTTTTTTCTGTAAAAATAAAAATATTAAGGCTATTGGCTAATCTATCCTTTTAATTTTTGCCCCAATATTATTTAATCGTTCCTCAATATTTTCGTAACCTCTGTCGATTTGTTCAATATTATGAATGGTACTTTTCCCTTTGGCCGACATGGCTGCAATAAGCAAAGCCACCCCCGCGCGTATATCGGGCGAAACCATTGTTGTTGCTTTCAGGCGATGCTGGTGGTTAAGTCCAATAACCGTTGCCCTGTGCGGATCGCAAAGAATAATCTGAGCACCCATATCAATCAGTTTATCTACAAAGAACAGCCTGCTTTCGAACATTTTTTGGTGAATAAGCACGCTTCCTTTAGCTTGTGTTGCCACCACCAAAAACACACTTAACAAATCGGGAGTTAATCCCGGCCAAGGAGCATCGGCAATGGTCATTATTGAGCCATCGATAAAGCTTTCTATTTCGTAATTTTCGTGAGGTGGAATATAAATATCGTTGTTGCGGAACTCCATTTTGATGCCCAAGCGCCTGAATTGAGCAGGAATAATCCCCAACTGTTCGATATTCACATTTTTGATTGTAATTTCGGATTTGGTAATTGCAGCCAAGCCAATAAAACTGCCAACTTCAATCATATCGGGTGCAATGGTATGTTCGCAACCGGTTAATGTATCGACACCCTCAATAACAAGCAAATTAGAACCAATACCGTTAATTATTGCGCCCATCGATACCAACATTTTGCAAAGCTGTTGAATGTATGGTTCGCATGCAGCATTGTAAATCGTAGTTTTTCCGGGAGCCATTACAGCAGCCATTATGATATTTGCCGTACCGGTTACCGATGCTTCGTCGAGCAACATGTAGGTTCCCTTTAGATTTTTAGCTGCTATTTCATATATTTTTTCATCGGGTCGATAAATGAAATCGGCGCCCAGGTTTTGGAAGCCTATGAAATGCGTATCGAGCCTGCGCCTACCAATTTTATCGCCTCCGGGTTGTGGAATATAGCCCACACCAAAGCGGGCAAGCATTGGCCCCAAAACCATAACCGATCCGCGCAAACTGGCTGCAAGTTTTCGGTATTTTTCGGTTTTTAACGTATCGGGGCTAACGTTTTGTGCACAAAAGCAAAAACAACCTTTCTTTTCCCTTTTCACTTCAACACCAAGTGCTTCGAGCAGTTCTATCAAATGAAGTACATCACGAATTTCGGGCACGTTGTCGATGGTAACTTTTTCGGGAGTAAGTAAAACTGCACACAACACTTGTAATGCTTCGTTTTTTGCGCCCTGGGGATACAAATCGCCTTTTAGGCGATAGCCACCTTCAATCTCGAATGTTGCCATTTTTTACAATCGTTTTAAAGTTGGAAATATATGCTATTGGCGTTTTTTTTGATTCTGACGCTTACCTTGCTGTTTTGGGTTTTTCTTTTTAGTATTGAATATTAAATCCTTACTGTCTTTAAGCTGAAAATCTTCCGGCACATCGATACGGCCTTTCGAAAGCTCCTGAAAGTCGGCCATTACCCGCTCATCGTCAACAGTTTCCTTATTCCAGGTCAGGTAGCATTTTTTCATGTGGTCGGCAATCATCTGAACCAAGAGGTCTTTATCTGCCCCCTCTTCAAATTCGGCAGTACGTTTAATCATTTTCTGCACAACAATTCCGTAATGCTTGTATTTAATTCTACCCGAATTGTATGGAATTTTATTGGGTTTTGCCCTTAGTACTTCCATATTGGGTAAAGCGTAGGGATAATCAATATCGAGCTTAAAATCAGCCATTATGCAAAGGTGGTCCCATAACTTATGCCTGAAATCTTCCACATCGCGCAAGTAGGGATACAAATTCCCCATCACATCGATAATTGTTTGAGCAGCACGCTGGCGCTCTTCGCGGTCTTCGATGGTCACCACGTAATCGACCATATTTTGAATATTTCTGCCATATTCGGGCAATACCAGTTTTTTTTGATTCGAATTGTAATCCATTAGTCTTTAATGATTCGTTATCGTGTAATTATTATTTCTAGTATAAGTTTTTACCCCAGTTATTCATGGATACTTCGGGCTCAAGAGTTGGACAGGGTTTGTTTTTGTCGAAGCCATACAAATTTAAGTAAACAATTTTAAACTGCAAGTACCTTTAGCGCAAAGCAGTAAAAGAGAAACAAATTATTGAAAAAAATAACTATTCAACAATTTTGAGGCGTGCAAATTTAAGCAATAATTGTTTTCGTCCGGCATTTTGGAACAAAACAGTTGCTTTTCGGCTCGATTCGTCCCCCTCGAGCCCAATAACTTTGCCACGGCCAAAACGCTGATGTTCTACTTCAACTCCAACTTGGATTTGCTCGGGGTTACTTGCAGCAAAAACGCCACCCTTATTCTGAGCCTGTTGCAAATTAGTAAGCCTGCGAGTTAACTGAGGCAGGGGCGGAGTTGGCGTACGCTGTGGCGGCATTTTTCGTCCAAAGGTTTTTTTATCGTCAATAACCAAATCGCTGTTACGTCGGTCAAAACCACCAGGTACAAACGAAGGCATGTTCATACTTGAAGGTAATTGCAGGTATTCACTGTCGATTTCGCCAATAAACCTGCTAGGCTCACAAAAAGTTAACTGTCCCCAACTGTAACGCTGGCGGGCAAACGATATCCAGGCGTTTTTCATGGCACGTGTTAAAGCCACATAAAACAAGCGTCGTTCTTCCTCGAGGTTTTCGGGCGATAAAACACCTGAAAAGCTCGAAGGAAAAAGCTTATCTTCAACACCAACTACAAAAACATTTTTAAACTCGAGACCTTTAGCCGAATGCACTGTCATTAAAGTAACACGGTTTCTATCTTCACCTTTATCGGTATCGAGATCGGTTATGAGTGCTACTTCTTCCAAATAATTTTCGAGCCGGTTGGGCAAGCCTTCTTCCAAGGCATTAATCGAAAAATCTTGTATTGCGTTGAGCAATTCCTGAACGTTTTCAAACTTGCTCAGGTTTTCGTGGGTTTTATCTTTATATATATCTTCGATGAGCCCCGATTGGCGTGCAACCATCAAAGCAACTTCGTATGCTGAGCTTTCAAGCAATTGGGCTTTAAAACTGTTGATCATAGCAACAAAAACGCCCACTTTTGCAATTGTACCTTTATTTATTTCAACATTGTAATTTGCAGGACTTTGCGCTACCTCCCAAATACTCACACTGTTTTGATTGGCTGTTTCTTCGAGCTTTGTGAGCGTTGTTTGCCCAATTCCCCTTACCGGATAGTTTACAATGCGCTTAAAAGCTTCGTTATCGTTACTATTTACAGTAATGCGCAAATATGCCAACAAGTCTTTAATTTCCTTTCGTTCGTAGAACGATAACCCACCATAAATTTTATAGGGTAAATTTTGTTTGCGCAATTGCTCTTCAAAAATACGCGATTGGGCATTTGTTCGGTACAATATGGCATAATCAGAAAACTGATCGTGATTGGTTAAACGGTGTTGGTTTATTTCGTTTATAACCAAAATACCTTCTTCGGTATCGGTTAAAGCCTGAATAACCTGAATTTTGTTGCCCACTTCGTTTTTCGAAAAAACATCTTTGTGCAACTGCCTTTTATTTTGCTTAATAATGCTGTTGGCGGCATTTACAATAGTTTGTGTTGAACGATAGTTTTGTTCAAGTTTAAATGTATTATAGCCCGGATAATCGTTTCTGAAATTCAGAATATTTTCGATACGAGCCCCACGGAACGAATAAATACTTTGCGCATCGTCGCCAACTACACAAATATTATTGTGGGCATCGGCCAATTTTTTTACTATCAGGTACTGCGAAAAGTTGGTATCCTGATACTCATCAACCAAAATAAAGCGAAACTTATCTTGATATTTCTTGAGCACATCGGGGTACTGATGCAGCAAAAGATTGGTATTGAGCAATAAGTCATCGAAATCCATCGCACCGGCCACTTTGCACCTTCTACTGTATTCTTTATAAATATCGACAATTTTGGGCATACGAATGCTACGGTCGTATTCAACAGCACCGGGACTGTTGGCATAAGCCGCAGCAGTTACCAAATTATTTTTTGCAGCCGATATTCGACCCAAAACAGTATTGGGCTTATACTCTTTATCGCTAAGTTGCATCGATTTTAGAATGCTTCGGATAAGACTTTTCGAGTCGGAAGTATCGTAAATTGTAAACGTTGAAGGATAACCCAGCCGCTCAGCTTCGGAGCGCAGTATGCGTGCAAAAATTGAGTGGAAAGTGCCCATCCAAAGGTACTTGGCCGTATTAACACCAACAACGGCAGCAATACGTTCTTTCATTTCGCGGGCGGCTTTGTTGGTAAAAGTAAGTGCCAAAACCGACGATGGATGATTGCCCATGCGTAAAACATGGGTAATGCGCGAGGTTAGCACCCTAGTTTTACCCGAGCCGGCACCGGCAATAACCAAACTGGGGCCGTTAATGTGTTCAACAGCTGCTCGCTGTTCGTTGTTTAAACCTTCGAGATAAGCATATTCCATAAAAATAACAGGTAATTTTTTTCGTTGAGTAAATAGTTCTCAATTTTTTGTCCTCAAAAATAACAGATGTGAAAAGATTTAAAGCCTATTCTACATTAAAATTTTAATTTTGTAGTCGAGTTACTTGAAAACAAATTGAAAACAGAAACAATTTTTCAAGTACAAATGAGTTATCATTGTTTAGAACAACATACTGAAAACATGCATAAAATAAGCTATTTCTTTTTAACAATTTTAGTTCTGACAGGCAGCCTTGGTATGGCTCAAGAACTAACATCGCCAAATGCCAATTATTCGAACAAAACCGATTTTGGTGATCTTTTTTACATTTTCTGCGCCAACGACGAAAACACAGCAATAGGCTCATTAAGTGCCGAGTCGCCTTTCCCTGAGCGATCTACTTTTTCATGGGAAAAATACGAACGGGCAACAAACAGTTTTGCAGCATACAATGGGAATATAAGCTCCGACACTTTATTCTCAACAGCATCAAACTTAAGCGATGGCTGCTACAGGGTAACCATTGAATCGAACGGAAGCTCGACCCAATTGAAAGCTTGGGTTTTACACAATTGGATTAAAGTTACCAAAGCCGAAATACCCGATTCGAGCTCAAACTGTAATGAATTTATTATATGGGCCGATTATGAATATGCGCCATTAACTGTTTACAACACCGCAAACGGGCAAGCAAGTACTGTTCGCAATGCGTCGAAGGAATTTACTACACGTTGGTACCAAAACGGCGAGTTGGTTCGCTCGTACATCTCGCCACGCATTGAACCACCAATAGCTTCAGACTCGCCTGTTACCTACGATTTAATTGTTGAAGATGAGTTTGGCTGCCAAGGAATTGGAGCTGTCGATTACATTTCGAAGGTTACGCTAGCTGCATTTACTGCCGACCCAATGAATGGCGAAGCTGTGCTTGAAGTTAATTTCACCAACAACTCAATCAACTATGACTCAACCATTTGGTTTTTCTACAAAGAAAGCTTTAATATATCGCAAGAAATAAAAGAAGCCGAAGGCCAACCAATTGATAGTGTTGACTTTATTCTATATGAAGATTCGCCCATGCACCGTTACGAAATGGCAGGCGAATATCTTGTACGGCTGGTTACTGTTAAAGTTAACGAAACGGGCAACTGCTACGATACCTTGTACATGGATCCCGGAACATTCATAAATGTTGACACAACTTTCATAAAAGTCCCCAATGTTTTCACACCTAACGGTGATGGTAAAAACGATGTTTTTGTTATTGAAACAACTTCGATGCGAAAATTAAATATCAAAATTTTCAATCGTTGGGGTGGAATTGTACATTCGTGGGATTACAGCAATATCGAATCGAGCGATTATACCGTTGAACATTCGGTATGGGATGGTAAAATAGGCAGCCGTATGGCATCGCCCGGTGTGTATTATTACATTATTGAATACGAGGGACGAAGTTTGGTGCAAAACGAAGAAGACCGCCGTTATGGACGCCCAGTAAAAGGAATACAAAAAGGCTTTATTCATTTATTCAGGGGAAGAGACTAATTGCTTTTCGGGAAATATTGCTTTCAATTGCTCAAGTTTTTTTTCCGATAAATTAAAGCGTACCTTATTCTTTAGCAGTAAATCCAATTGATTTTCGTTTACCATCGAAAAGAAATTATCGCCTTTTAGCGCAACGCAACTATCGATAAAATGATAAATACACTGATTGCATTTTGTGAAACATATTGGATTTTCATTTTGCATCATCAAACAAATAAAGGTTTTATACAAATAGGGTGAAACCTTTATGGCTTCACCCCTTAGTGATCTGTTTAAAATCTCCCCCTCATGAATCTCTCTCTACTTTTTAAACATAGATCCCTTTCACTAAATAACCAAACTAACTTCAACCTAAACTAAAACTATCTCCCATTCAATTTAAAACACCCAATCTAAATTGCTAATCTCCCTTTTAAAATCTTTTCCTCATTTAATTATTCAACACAAACCAAACGCGATGCCAAAAACACAACACACTCTAAAACTGACACTTATAAAATACGCCGTTATACACTTTGTTTCAAATTGGGACAAAACGAACAATTTTGGGACTAGCAATGTTTTTTTTGTGAAAATAAACTAACACTATGAACCGAAAAAAATACAAAATATTCGTTGTTGACGACAACTTTTTATTTCTGAAGGTATTGTACAAAACCCTCGAATTAAATGAGATGTACGAAGTTATACCCATTTCATCGGGACGCGAGTGCATTGAAAGGCTTAACGAACAACCCGACGTGGTAACGCTCGACTATACCCTACCCGATTACAATGGCAAAGAAATTCTTGAAATCATAAAGAAACAACTGCCCGACACTCAAGTAATAATTGTTTCGGGGCAAAACGACATTAGTACAGCTGTAAACTTACTAAAAATCGGAGCCTACGATTATATTGTAAAAGGAGTTGATACACGCGAAAAAATCACCATTTCAATTGAGAAAATAATTGAACGTTTCGAACTTACCAAAGAGAACAAAATATTAAAGGAAGCCATTTCGCATGAATACAATTTTAGGCAACTTATAAAAGGCAGCAGCAAATCGATGGAAAATGTTTTCGATTTAATGGGGAAAGCTGCCCGGAACAACATTACGGTATCGGTATTTGGCGAGACCGGCACAGGTAAAGAGCTTGTTGCCAAGGGTATTCACTATAATTCTACACGAAAAAACAAACCATTTGTACCTGTAAATATTTCATCAATTCCCGAAACACTTATCGAAAGTGAACTTTTCGGTTACGAGAAAGGTGCTTTTACCGGAGCCGACAGCAGTAAACCCGGAAAAATTGAGCTGGCGCACGAAGGCACACTTTTTCTTGATGAAATTGCAGAAATGAATTTAAGCACACAATCCAAATTATTGCGCGTACTTCAGGAGCGCGAAGTTGTAAGACTGGGCAGCAACAAAGCCATAAAATTCGATGTTAGGATAATAATTGCAACACACCGCAATCTGGTCGATCAGGTTCAAAACGGTAAATTCAGAGAAGACCTTTATTTCAGGCTGCTTGGGCTTACCATTAACCTCCCCCCTTTGCGCGAAAGGGGCAGCGACAGCATTATGCTTGCAAAACATTTTGCCAATACTTTTTGCGCCGAAAATAAAATGGAACCTAAAAACCTAAATGATGGTGCAGTTGAAAAAATCAGATCGTATTCGTTTCCGGGCAACGTGCGCGAGCTAAAAGCCCTTATGGATCTGGCTTGTGTACTAACCGACACCAACGAGATTGAAGACCATCACATCAACATTAACCCGGTAAACCTGAACCGCAACCTTCTTTCGCAGGAAAAAACACTACAAGAATACAACGAAGAAATTATTGAGTATTTTGTAAATAAATACAAGAATGTTCGTGAAGCAGCCAAACGGCTTGGTGTTGGAAAATCGACAATTTACCGTTACCTAAAAGCGAAAGAAAGTGACGTTGTTGATGGTGGCGGCGACGATGATTAGAAAGAAGGAGATGGGAAAACCTGAGTTTCTTTGGTTTTAAAATCGAAACGCAATAAAATCTCAACCGTTCCATTGGTATAATAACCCAAGTCGGTTAACGGATACTCGTATGAAACACCAATTTTAATATTCTCGTATTGGAAATGGGCATACGCCCCAACGGCATCGCTAATGCGGTACATAGCACCCAACCAAAACTGATCGGCATACATAAAGCTAAAATCGAAATCGGCAGTAAAAGGTGCCCCCGGAGCAACTATAGTTGCGACACCTGGTTTAAACACAAGACTTGGCGAAATATTGTAAATGTAAGCTGCATGAAAAAAGTAATGGCGCTCTAAGCGGCTGGCAGCATTTACATCAACTACATTACGATGAAAACGGGTACGCAACAAACGTGGAACCGAAAATCCCAGATAATAATTCGGAGCAAACCAAAACACACCAACACCAAAGTTTGGCATTAGCCTTGGCACATCGCCGTATGCTAGAATATAAGGATCGTCAAGGTGGTATCTGTCGAGTTCGGTAAGCCGGGGCTGCAAATAATTAAAGCCGGCTTTCAATCCAAAACTCAATGTTGTTGTTGACGATGTTTTAACCTGGTAAGCATAATCGGCAAAAAAGTTTGTAAAAGTAGTTGCGTGGGTATTGTCGTAGAGGAAATCGAAGCCACCGCCCATTTTACCCAAACTGTCGATTGGCATTGAATAGTTTAAAGCTGAAGTAAAAGGAGCTTTATCGAAATTGATCCACTGCTTACGGTTTACCGAAACCAACGAAGCAACACCACGCACATTTGTATAAGCAGGATTAAGCGACGAGATATTGTTCATGTATTGGGTATAAACCGGATCTTGTTGAGCTTTTGAAACAACAACACACAGCAACATTAAAGCCAACACAAAAAGCTTTAATGCATCATTATTCTGATATGTTATTCGTTTCGCAAACATCGTTTAATTGAAAATATAAATTATTCCACTTTGTTTATTTCGTCCTTCGTTGTACTCCAAAGTATAGTAATATGTTCCGCTTGGCAATGGTTTGTCGCCACCCAAACTACCTTGATTCGAATGGCCATCCCAATCGTTCATATAGCCGCGTTTAACGTAAACTACGTGTCCGTATCGGTTGTAAATGCGCAACATCGATTCGGGGAAATATTCAATTCCATCGATGATAAGCACATCGTTTTTGCCATCGCCATTTGGTGTAATTATTTCAGGCACCCTTAATTCCTCGATTACAAAAATAACTTTCCCCACAACAAAATTTCCACAAGGCGAAACCAATTCGTAGGTCATGCTATCCTTTTCCATTGTTTCGGGATTGGAATAATACGTGAAGGTAGAATCGCCAATTTGATCAACCGATCCAATTTGTGGCTGTGTAAAGTTTTCGACATAAGGCAAAAAGAAGCCAAAATCGTTTTGCAACACATTAAAATCTTTTGGTACTCCAGGCCAGGTTTTAACAGTATCGGTAACGGCAACAATGTTTGCCTCGGCGGGCAATTGAATGCTAACCGTTGCCGAAGCCGAATCGCCTTCGTTGTCGTATATGGTATATGAAAACTGATCGCCTTCGCAAATTAATTCAAATGGTGTGTAAACGAACCATCCTGAATCGGGGCTGTAAACCACTGTTCCGTATATGGGCTGTTCGTCGATATTCACATGGGTACGAATTGTATCGATATAACCATCGGGGTCGGGGTCGTAATCGTTATCGAGTGCAGTAATAATTAGCACCTGATCGAAATCGTTTTCAACCACATCGGCAACTGCAACTGGCGGATTATTGCGTTGAAGTACTTCGATATAAACCCAAGCAGAATCGGTTTGACCCCAAATATCGACAATTATATACTGCAATGAATCGGGGCCGTAGTATGTTTCGGTTGAACGGTAGAGTACCATTTTATCGGACGAAACATCGGCAATACCGTTTACAGGCATTGTAATAATATATAAGGAATCGATTGTGCAACGCTGATTGTCTTTAATGCTATCGTTAAGCAATACATCGAATTGGTTGTTGGCACTATTCTCATCTACACTTACTGTGTCATTTTCTGCAATCAAACCACTTAATACAGGGGTTATCCACACCATTGCTTCAGCGGTTTCACCATCGGCATCGGATATTTGGTAATAAAACCAAGCTTCGCACCAATTAATCGAATCTGAAAAAATTGTAAAAGTACTATCGGCATTCCAGGCAAAAGAAAACGAATCGCTGGTATTTGTGATTGCTTCGATAAGCAATAACTGGTCGCCATCAACATCAAAATCGTTGTTCAATAACTGCAAATAATGAACTACGGTTGAATCGGAAGGCTCATTCCAAACAATGGTATCGGGCATTGCCACCGGAGCATCGTTAACAGGAATAATTTCGACATACACCCTCAAATCGACAGAATCGCCATTTTCGGCATATAGCACCACATTGTAGTAATCGTTTCCGGTTGAATCGTGCATCGGGTTGTAAACAATACG
>Ga0116162_10002768_pt1 | contig 10746 bp, 9 predicted proteins | sample AD_UKC105_MetaG_FD_89875 | JGI IMG/M metagenome (GOLD analysis project Ga0116162, IMG submission 89875) | Active sludge microbial communities of municipal wastewater-treating anaerobic digesters from Hong Kong - AD_UKC105_MetaG | ecosystem: Engineered > Bioreactor > Anaerobic > Digestate... | reverse complement strand
GTTTTCTTCGATAGCCACATCAATAGGCATCATAATCTTATCCGGATAATTCTTGAGGTATTCTTTTGAATCTTCGACGAATCCCAGAAGATCTTTATCCTTCAGAAATCGGATAGTTTTCTCTCCGACATTTATTCCCGCTGCTATCAACATTACCAAGCCGGTCACTCCGGAAGTCAGGATTTTATCTGCGGTCCCGTTTTCAAGCACAGGCTTCATCATTCCGAACGCATCGGAGATTTTTGCACCGCCCAATACAAAAACAGCGGGTTTTTGAGCACCATGAAGAATTTTCGACAGTGCTTCGTATTCCTGAAAAAGAAGAGGACCGGCATAGGTCGGAAGTAATTCCTGGAATGCAACCATACTGGGTGAATTCCGATGGGCTGCGGAAAAAGCTTCATTCACATACAAATCAAACAACGGAGCAAGGTTACGGACTTCCCAGGTTTTGGTATATGCGGCGGCGTCCAATTTAACGTCTCTTTCGAAAGTAGAAACCTCTTCCGTCAGATAACGAAGATTTCCGAGGATTACGATTTCACCCGGTTTCAGTGCCTTGACTCTTTGGACAGCTGCCGGACCGCAGACGTCATCCAGATATTCCACCGGATGATCAAGATACTCGGATATTTTCTGAGCATGCTTCGATAGATCGGTTAAATTCTGATAATCCAGGGTATCACCTTGATGGGCGATGATGGCAACAGAAGCACCGCCTTTTAACAGCATTTGAATTACCGGTATCGTTTTTGCGATCCGTTCATCATTTACAATTTCCTTGGATTGGGGATCGAGCGGTGAATTGATGTCCGGTCGTAAAAGAACTTTTTTGCCTCGAAGATCTACTCCTTCGAGCGAGAGCATTTTTATTTCCATTTTCCCATTCCGAGATACGTATTTGTCTTACCGATACCTTCCAATCGATCTGTTTGCATTTCGCAGGCAGCTCGGACAGCATCCATCGTTTCCGGAATCGTGACAGATTCCTGCGGGATATTGATTGCAAACATAATCTCGTCGCCCGATTCAACAATACTGTCTGACCATAACCCGATTTCATACATATCGCCGCGCGGGTTTCCTAAATCACGGGCGTAGCGGAAGAAGGAAGCATTTCCTAAAAATCCGTCATCGATACTGACAACCCGAATTCGATCGTGCTTCAGAAACGATTCGAGCGCCATTTCTTTGGTGATCTTTTTATGACCGGTGGCAACAACCGTAATAATGTGGCCATGTGTCACAGGCGTATGAATCAGAATTCCGGTGGCGTCGATATGAGGCATGATCGTCATCAAGTCGACCGCCTGATGGCTTGGTGCTTTGTCGATTTGTAAAGCGTTGGTTAAGCCGCGATGATAATCGCCCGGATCGGCGACTCTGCGAACGATCGTTATGGCCACTTTTTTAATGCCATAATCTCTGTCGAGACAGTCAACCGCCCGGATCAAGCCGGTTGTGTTACAGGATGTGAGTTTCAAAAATTGTTTACCGATTCCTTTTTCATAGTTCGCATATCCGTGGAAGAATACATCGGCAACCGAATTCTTTTCGCCGCCTTGGAAAACGGCTTTCTTATTATATTTTGCATATAATTCTTTATTTTTCGCCCCGACACCGGCGCTGGTGGCGTCTAAGATAATGTCGCATTTCCGGACCAGTTCTTCCAATGTTCCAGAAACGGGAATCTTTAATTGCTCAAACTTTGCTCGGTTTTCTTCGGATGCCAAATACAAAGCATAAGGCATCCCTTTTTCTTTTAAAGCACGAATTGCCAACGTAGGCGCAACGTCGGCAACTCCGACAAGTTCCATATCTTTTTGTAACGCAACCCCATCAGCCAATCGTTGACCGATTACACCATAACCGCATACTCCAACTTTAACCATTTTTCCCTCCAATCAAAAGTATTACAAACCGGTAATATCCCGGATATATTTTCGTGCTTTGACGGCATATTCAAATGGATTTGCTTTTGCCGGGTCCTGTTCCGCTTCGACTACGATCCAACCTTCATATCCTGCTTCTTCAAGAATATCAAAAATCGGTTTAAAATCAACATCACCGTCCCCCGGAACGGTAAATACTCCGGCTCGAACGGCGTCCAAAAAACTCATTCTTTTTGCTTTGACTTCGGCATAGACGTTGTATCGCAGATCTTTCAGATGGACATGTTTCACACGATGAATATATTTTTTCAATATATGAACAGGGTCGATACCCGCAAAACTCAGGTGTCCGGAGTCGAATAAAAGATATACCAAATTCGGATCCGTCATTTCCATGATTCGATCGATCTCTTCTTCTGTTTGAATGCCGGTTCCCATATGGTGATGTACGGTGAAAAACATCCCCTTTTCGCGGGCAAGTTCTCCCATTTCGTTAAACCCTTTTGTGACGATTTTCCATTCTTCTTCGGTATAAATCGGTTTATTCTCAAGTATAGGGACATCAATTTTCCCTTGGATCGAATTTCCCTGTTCCGATGCACCGATGATCTTCGCTCCCAAATAATTCAGTTTGTCACGATGGCGGATAAAAGAAGCGATCGTTTCTTCGTAGGGTCTGCCGATAAGATAGCTTGAAAACCATGCGTTACAGATTTGTAAACCACGGACTTCCAATTTGTGTTTCAAGACAGCGGGATCAGAGGGAAATTTATTCCCTATTTCACAGCCTTTGAACCCGGCCAACGCCATTTCACTGATACACTGCTCAAAAGTATTTTCCGCTCCCAAATCGGGCATATCATCGTTTGTCCATCCGATCGGAGCAATTCCAAGTTTAACTTTCTCCGGATTAAGCATTTCTCCCCTTCCTAATAATCTCGAGCTTCGGCAATATGTTTCCGCATTTCCGCGTACGCTTCGTTTACAGATTGATCCTCGGCTACTTCCGCCACACCCACTCTCCACCAACTTTCAAATCCCGGAGTCATGCTGCCGGGAAGAACTTTAATATCGAAAACACAGGGCTTTTCTTGCATTTTAGAATTCTTCAATGCTTTTTTCAGCTCATCCGCATTATGAATCGTATATCCTTTGGCCCCGTATCCTTCAGCGATCTTTGCGAAGTTAATCGGAAGAATTTCTCCGTCCAACAAATCTGTCTCAGGATTACGTGCCCGGAAGACAGTCCCAAATGTTTTTGTTCCCTGATTATTTTGGAGACTCTCGATGCAGCCCCAACCTGAGTTATCAAAAACCATTATGTTGATTTTCAATCCTTCTTGGATTGCCATAAAAAGTTCGCTGTGAAGCATAATAAAACTGCCGTCACCCAAGAAAGCATACACTTCGCTATCCGGAGCCGCCATTTTTACCCCGACGGCTGCGTTTATTTCATATCCCATGCAGGAAAAACCATATTCCATGTGATAAGTACCGGGTTTTCCCGGGCGGAACAGCCTCTGCATATCTCCGGGCAAACTTCCGGCAGATCCTACAGCGATATCTTTTGAGCGCATGAAGCGATTGATTTCTCCCAATGCTCTGGTTTGCGGAATACCGTTTTTTTCTTCCGGAAGGTTGTAATATTCATTGACGATATCATCCCATTCTTTCTTGGCTTCGATAATTTCGTCCGTATATTTACTTTGGTAATTGAGATTCTTTAACTCTTTTCGAATCGCCGAGAGAGCTTCACGGGCATCCGCCAATATCCCTTCCGCGTCCATCTTGACGGCATCAAAAGAGCACACATTAATCGCCAGAATCTTGCATTCGGGATTTCTGAATCCCCATTTTGAATTGGTCGTAAAGTCGGTGAAACGTGTTCCGACACCGATAATCAAGTCGGCGTCTCTCGCAATTAAATTAGCGGCTTTGGTGCCTGTAACTCCGATCCCGCCCAGATTCAGAGGGTGGTCCCAAGCAATCAAACCTTTTCCTGCCTGAGTTTCACCGATAGGGATATTAAATTCTTCGGCAAATTTTTGTAAATCCTTCCACGCTTCACTATAGCGCACACCTCCACCGCAAATTAGCAGAGGCTTTTTGCTGTTTGAAATCAAGTCAATTGCCTGTTCCAATTGTCGATCTGTTATGGGACGGCGATCCATATGCCAAACTCGTTTACGGAAAAAATACTCCGGATAATCGTAAGCTTCGGCTTCGACATCTTGCGGCAAAGCCACGCAAACAGCACCGGTATCCGCGGGGTCTGTGAGAACTCTCATCGCATGGATCATAGCCGTCATTAATTGTTCGGGTCGACTGATTCGATCCCAATAGCGACAAACCGCTCGGAAAGAATCGTTCACTGTCGTACTATAACTATCCGGAAATTCGACTTGTTGCAGAACCGGATCCGGCTGCCGGCAAGCGAAAGTATCTCCCGGTAAAACGAGTAAAGGGATTCGATTTGCTGTCGCGGTACCGCATGCGGTAACCATATTCAAAGCGCCGGGGCCGATGGACGACAGGCAGGGAAGGATTTTCCGTCTGTTTTTCTGTTTGGCATATCCGATTGCAACATGTGCCATACCCTGTTCGTTATGCCCCTGATAAAATCGCAGACTGTGTCCGCCTTGTTCCAATGCCTGCCCGACGCCGGTGACGCAACCGTGACCAAAGACTCCGATCATTCCGTCAACGAACCGGTCTTCCTCACCGTCAAATTCGACATATTGATTATCCAGAAATTTAATAAGCGCCTGAGCCATTGTCAGTCGGATTCTCTTGATCATTTCATCTCCTTTTTATTGCTGTAAGACCAAAATTTTGCATCCGGTTTGGCAACCCATTCATGTTCCGGTACAAAGGTTGGTGTAATATATGGGTTTCCATCCAAATGACGTATCGCCCATAAATACCAAAGGGCATATCCGGGGTAAGTAACATGCGGATGAGTCATTCCGTTTTGAATCAGGACTGTATCATTTCCGCTTATTTTGAAAACATCATCACCGACTTCGGCGAATGCATGGCCGCCGGTCGGATAGGTTTTGTAATAATAAATTTCCGGCTGCGGATGAAAATGAGGCGGATAGGAACTCCATTTGCCGGGGAAACCGATCACTTCTCCGATTACCAAATTCGCATAGGGGGCGTTGTTGTAGTCAAATGTAGTTCGAACAATGCGCGTGGATGTTTCCTGCATCGTTCCGGCTCCTCTGAATTCATCCGGAGAATCCTTAGGTTCGTATAGCTTTGGATCAAAAATTCGCGAATTAACGGTTTTATTGACAGTGATTTCCGAATCTTCCGCCATTCCCGTTATCCTTACCGGAACATCAGCCGGCAAGTGCAATACCCAAGGAGCATAATCAAAACAATTCGGTCGATTAATTTTTATGGATGATTTATTATATTCGAGTGTTATTTCTCCGTAAACCAACAAATAAGCTCTTTCCAAAGCAGAGTTGTCTTCATAAATCTGTCCGGATTTTAGCCTTAAAATGCCAAAATCCATTAACATATCCGGATCGCCACCGATTTCTGTAATCGGATTATAGCCGAAATCGAATGGTTTTCCTTTGATAATCTTTTTACTCATAATATTATCCTTCCATAACCTCCGATATTTTTACAGGTCGATTTTCTTTCATCGATTTATTTGCGGCAATTGCGATTAGGATCGGACGTAATCCGTCATCAATATTAACTTCAACGGGTCGATCGTTCAAAATCGCATTGATAAAAGATTTTATTTCATCTCTGAAAGATTGCATATATCTTTCCAAAAAGAAGAATAAGGGCTTATCTTCGCAAACCGCATCTTTTGAACTAATTTTAACCATTGTTTCCCGATCGTTTTCGGATGCCGCGGCTCCGTTTGTTCCGAAAACTTCGACCCGTTGATCATAACCATAAACAGCTTTTCTGCAATTGTCAATAACAGCCATGGCGCCGTTTTTAAACTTGAGTGTCACGATTGCCGTATCGATATCGCCCGCTTTTCCGATTTCAGGATCTACCGTAACAGCACCCATTGCATAAACCTCATCAACTTCAGAATTTGCTTGGTAACATGCCATATCAAAATCATGAATGGTCATATCCAAGAACATTCCGCCGGAAGTTTTGGCATATTCCGGTGAAGGCGGTTCGGGATCTCTGGAAGTTATTCGGATAATTTGAATTTCTCCCAAGGTTCCGTCATCTCTGAGTTTTTTAATCTTTCTGAAATTATGATCGAAGCGGCGATTAAAGCCGATTTGCATTTTTACGGCGTTCTCTTCGACTAATTTTTTTGTTTCAAGTATTTTTGAAACAGTTTGATCTACTGGTTTTTCACAAAAAATGTGTTTACCGGCTCGGGCTGCTTCCATCGCAATATCCGCATGGGTATTGGTCGGAGAACAAATTAAAACCGCTTGAATAGTAGGATCATTCAAAATGGCATGATAATCCGCATATATGGCGGGAATAGCGAAATCTCTTGCGGCTCTTTCCGCATTTTCAATAAAGGGATCTGAAATCGCGACGATTTCTGCCTCGGGGATTCCAAATGCAATTGATTGAGCATGGACTCGTCCGATCCGGCCTGCTCCAATAATTCCGACTCGAATTCTATTCATAGGAACAAACTCCTTAGGGATAGTGAAAATAAAAAGTTTATCTATCTGTTATCTGTCAGTTGGCATTGTAAACGTTTACAAAACCTTCTTTTATCATAACATGGAAATAATGAATCGAATTACGAGAAATGTAATTGATTTAAATGAAATAATTCATATTGTCAGTAAATGAATTGAATCGACATCAACAACAGCGGAAAGAGTTATTTTCCTTCTGATCGATCAGCATGATATCAATAACGGTTGCTGATTTTTTCTTATATTCGGGTCAAAGATCGATATTTGATCCGGTGAGGCGTATCGGCTTCAATGCCGAGACGATTTCGTCGATCCGCTTCATATTGTGTATAGTTACCGTCAAAAAAGATGACAGAAGAATCATCTTCGAAAGCGAGAATATGAGTTGCGATGCGATCGAGAAACCAACGATCATGAGAGATGACAAGAGCACAACCTCCGAAATTTTCAAGCCCTTCTTCAAGTGCACGAATCGTATTGACATCCAGGTCATTTGTCGGCTCGTCCAAGAGAAGAACATTTGCCTCGCTTTTTAAAGTTAATGCAAGTTGAACGCGATTTCTTTCCCCTCCGGACAGGATTCCGACTTTTTTTTGTTGATCGGCTCCGGAAAAATTAAAACGGGCGACATAAGCTCTGGAATTCATTTTTCGATCGCCGAACTTTATTTCATCCTGCCCTTCCGAAATAACTTCCCATATTGTCTTTTCAGGATCCAAAGAGTCCCGACTCTGATTCATATATCCCAATTTAACAGTCTCACCGATTCGAATGGTACCGGAATCCGGTTTTTCTTCTCCGACGATCATGCGAAATAAAGTGGTTTTACCGGCACCGTTCGGTCCGATAATTCCGATGACTCCGCCAGGTGGGAGCGTAAAGGTCACGTGATCCATAATAATTCGGTTTCCGAAGACTTTTTGGACATCTTTCATTTCAACCACCAAATTCCCCAAACGCGGACCCGGAGGAATATACAGCTGTAATTCCTCATTGGCTTTTGTAAAATCCTGGGTTAAAAGTTTTTCATAGGAAGAAATTCTCGCTTTGGATTTGGCGTGCTGTCCTTTGGGAGACATATGGATCCATTCCAGTTCCCGAGCAAGCGTTCTTTGCCTTTGACTTTCTCCTTTTTCTTCCTGTTCCAAACGAATTTTTTTCTGTTCCAGCCAAGATGAATAATTTCCCTGATAAGGAATTCCCTGCCCGCGGTCTAACTCAAGAATCCAGCCGGCGACATGATCCAAAAAATAACGATCGTGCGTGACGGCGATAACCGTTCCTTTGTATTGTTGTAAGTGCCTTTCTAACCAAGCCACAGCTTCGGCATCGAGGTGGTTGGTGGGTTCATCCAGAAGAAGGATATCGGGTTTTTGGAGCAATAAACGACATAAGGCGACCCTTCTTTTTTCCCCTCCGGATAAAATGTCGACCGGAGAATCCCCGGGCGGACAACGCAAGGCATCCATTGCCATTTCCAAGCGGGAATCGATATCCCAAGCATCCAGTGCATCAATTTTCTCTTGAATTTTGCCTTGTTTTTCTATTAATCGATCCATTTCATCGGGACTCATGGGCTCGGAAAATTTGTTACTGATCTCTTCGAATTCTTTTAATAGGTTGATAGCTTCTTGAGCACCTTCTTCAACAACTTCACGAACTGTTTTTTTACTGTCAACCAACGGTTCCTGTTCAAGATAACCGATGGTATAACCGGGTGCTACAACGGTTTCACCGATGAAATCTTTATCAACTCCGGCAAGAATTTTTAATAACGAACTTTTTCCGGCACCGTTTAATCCGAGGACACCTATCTTTGCACCGTAAAAATAGGAGAGGTAAATATCTTTGAGAATAACCTTTTTATCATAATATTTTGAAACCCCGATCATCGAATAGATGATTTTGTTTTGTTCAACCGCCATCTTACCCCCCATTTATTTGGACTTTATACCCGAGCTTAATGAAATATTCCGCTATAAACTTCACCCGATCCCCTTGGATTTCAATGATGTCGTCTTTAACCGTTCCTCCGGTTCCCAATTTCTTTTTGATATCGGAAACAATCGATTGAACGGCTTGTTCGGAAAGAGAGATCCCTTGAATTATGGTGACTTCTTTTCCGTTTCTTCCCTTCTTTTCTTTCCGAATTCTAATCGTGCCATCATCGGAAATAATTTTCGAGATCTTTTTTGTCCGGCAGTGGCATTCTTTTTCCGGAAAATCGCATTCAGGACAGATGCGTCCTTTTTCGGTAGAATAGACGATCGGATTGTTTTCTTTCATAGGAGCATAATTATAGCAAACAAACAGGATCTTTTTGTTCTATAAAAGATCCTGTCTCAATCGATATGGAACAATAGTATTCGATAAACGCCGGTTAGCCCCAAAACAGAAAGACGATGGAGCCGATAAAACCGCAAAAACATAAGAAAATAATAACAATGATAGCAATGACAATCCATAACCAGATATTATTATTATTCTTCTTCTCCTCACCGGTTCCTTCCTCAAACACATCTTTCGGCAGTTCACCGGAAGGAGAAGTTTCAGGAATTTCAACCATTTTTCCTTCTTCGGATGCATCCTTTTCGATTCCTTCGTTTTCGGCGGGAATCTTCTTGTCTGAAATCTCCGGTTCTTGAATGAAAGGATCAGGGAGTTTTTCAAATTCGGGAACAGGATAGACTGAACCTGCGGCTGCCTCGTTTTCTTCCATCTTCTTTTCTTCAACTTTTTTGTTTTCTTCGAAAAAATCTTGATGAATATTGGCCGGTGATTCGATAATATTGCTTTGACTTTCCGAAGCGCCTTTTATTTCATTTTCTTCGGCTTGAGGAAGGGAATTGTTTGTTTCGGCGGTATTTAGCGATTGTTCTTTAGTACCGCTTTCAAGATTCTCTTCTTCGTTTGAAGAAGCCGCATTCATATTTACTTTTTTTCTAGAAACTTTCTTTTCTGCCATTTTCCCCTCCTTATTTATACATTAATAATAATCTAAAAACAAAAAACTATTAATCACCGAAAACGATTGAAGGATCGAATCGTTGAGGATCAATCTCGCCGGTCCAAGGACCGTGTTTTTCCTGTTTCATGGTTGTGATAATTCCGGCAATTTTACAGGATCGTTCGGGATCATACTTTAGCCTTGAACCGACATAAGAAGTAATACAGGTATCGCCCCTGCCTGTTCTGCCGGCGAGAGATTTCGGAGTAAAAGGTGCACGATAAAATTTTCCGTCCGCATATACCAGGACTTCTTTTGATTGGGTCAGAACAATTTCTTTCGGACCATATCCGGCTAAGATAACAGCGGCTTTTTCAAGATCATCGGTTCCGGTAATATGCTCGGCTTCCGCTTTATCGACTTTCAAAAATGTGACATGTTTCAGTCCTTCTTCCATATCTTTCCAAGGTCTGAAGTTGAGATCATTCCCTTCGGGAACTCTGACAAAGCCCTGAACATCTAATGCGATAGGTGCTTTTTCGGAAAGTTTGATTAAGGTAGGGAGCGTAATTTCTCCGGCGATAATCGGTGTAACCATAATGATTTTTGCATTTACATCCGGAATATCTTCGTAAGGAATTTCACCTGCGAATCCGTTCAGTTTGCAAATCCTTCGTTCCATGTCGGCGGATTGATAGATGTTGATACATCCCGAGGATTGCGGTGCTGGTTTCGCGTCAACTTCGATTCCGAGATCGGTCAGTTCTTTCAGATAGTGGAAATCATCCGGGTTCCCTCGTGTTGCGACACCGACTTCTAAACCGAGTCTGCGTAAGACGACGCTGCCGTAGTAGACGGCTCCGCCGGGGCTTTCGAATTCATTTCCGTCGATGACGATTTTATCTTTTGCGAAATGACCGACCATTAGGATGTCTAAATTTTTTTTCATTTGATATAAAACCTTTCCCGATATAATTTTTTATATTATATACTGTTTGGTTTGTGGCAAGTCACAAAGAGAGAGGGCGGAGAGGGCTTCCCTCTCCAGTTCCTTCCACAAGCGGCCGATTTCCATTTGTATATAATAATCATTTTGACAAGGGAAGGATGTGATTATTGGCAAGTCACAAAGAGTGGGGTGGAGAGGGCTTCCCTCTCCAGTTCCTTCCACAAGCGGCCGATTTCCATCGGTATATAAAAATTATTTTGACAAGGGAAGAATGTGATTATTGGCAAGTCACAAAGAGAGAGGGCGGAG
>Ga0116162_10002767_pt1 | contig 10746 bp, 5 predicted proteins | sample AD_UKC105_MetaG_FD_89875 | JGI IMG/M metagenome (GOLD analysis project Ga0116162, IMG submission 89875) | Active sludge microbial communities of municipal wastewater-treating anaerobic digesters from Hong Kong - AD_UKC105_MetaG | ecosystem: Engineered > Bioreactor > Anaerobic > Digestate... | reverse complement strand
CTGGATGGCACTTAGAGAAAGACTCACAGGAAGGGGAGAATCGAAAAAAAGAAATTAAAAGTCTGATGGATGATCTTTTTATGGACTGAGGACTCTACGGTTAGGGGTTGTATATCAGAGCCTCTTCAAGCGTCTCAGCTGATTTTTCCAACTCCCCTGTTTCGCTGTAAGCCATTCCAAGATTATATAAGAGCGTTTCATCTTGTGGATACTCTTTTCTCAGTTCTTCGAGGAGCTTCTTCCCTTTTTCTATTTCTCCGTTGTTCAAATACTCAAGTGCTTTGTTGATATCCATATCTCATCCCACCTAATTGTTTTCTTTATCATCATACTAAGTTTATCAGAGTTTATCGAAAATCTCTTTGATTGCATCTACCCCATCCTCCAGAAAATGTATGTTCTTGCCCTTTAAACCATCTTTTGAGATATTCCAGTTAAGATCATCGTATTTGGTGACGCTGAGAAAGAACACATGTAAATTAAAATCAATATTAGATATGGTACTGTTTGCTTTAATGCTATCTTTTAGTTGCGGAAGCCAAGTAGCCCAATTGAATTTTTCATTGTCATCAAATTTTTCATGCACCATCCCATGAGGTTCAATGAAAGCTATACTGTGCTTGTTGTCCACAATCTTCCATAGGATAAAATCGGGATAGAATCCCATTGTTTCAAAGAATCCGATGCCTTTTCTGGAAGGATTTCTTAGTAGGTATATATATCCTTGAGGCGTGAATTTAGTGATGTATTTCATTAAATAGTTGATGAATCTTAATTCACTTTCCTCCAAGTCAACAGGAGAAATATTGATAAAATTGAACTTATCATCCTTGTTCTTGTAAAGCAGAGGATTGAACAAGTGGCTGTTTTCAACAATGAACTGGATAATATTTTCCTTTTCGTATTTGAAAGTCTTCGTTGATTGTCTCAGGTCATCTGAAATAAATTCCATTAGTTTCTTCTTTAATTCGTTCATGTCGCTTTCCTTGTATACCTTTTGTTTGGTGTTAATTGTCAAAGTATACTCACTTGGAATTAAACCGTGAATATTGTTGACAGCCGTATACTGAAGATTATCCTGATACCAGTGTCGCTTTTCCGTCTTGTAGATCTTATCTAACATCAATTTTAGAAGTTGTATGGCATAATCCTCTAACTTCAGAAACTTATTAAAGTGACTGTCTTTATCCAACTTCAGAATATCAGGGGCACAGATAATATCGTAGTTGGCCTCGTTTTTCAGAAGTGCCTTCAAAGTGTTTTTATCAAAATACAGATTGTTATATCCCTTCAGGTCTCTGTATTTGAGTAGTTCTACATAAATTCTGTCATCATCAAAGCTGTTTACAATATCTGCATCCAACTTATTTTTATCCACGGTCAGTGTGCTATTTCCACCTGACGACCCAGAAGCGTATTTAGAGGAAATATACTCTATTTTTGGTGTTAAATCCAAGGTTACCGCTTTAAATACATGATCGGGCATGACAACAATAAATTTCTTTGAAAAGGACATCGCAGGATTTCCTGTTTCGATTTTCGGGTTTGTTTCCACGTAGGGTACATATAGCAGAGGTGTATCGGGAATGTTTTCTCGAATAGTGACAAAATACTTCTCATAATCGTCCAACCCCTCATCTTTCAAGGCTTCTTTAAAGGTCTCCATGTAATCGGCGTTTAATCCGAAGATATTCAACGTCTCCATGACTTTCAGATGTTCAGGGATGTCCTCTTCGGCTAAAACTCCTTCATTGTACAATGCCTTGCTTCTCTTTAGAAGATTTCGATACCCTCTTAAACGCACCCCACGACCAAAGAGCTGGATGATCTGCCCCCCCGCTTTTTTGGCAATGTTCAACAGCCCCATGGCGGTTACTCTGTATGTGTTCCAACCTTCAACGAACTTTTTAGAACCAATGAGAAAGTTGACTTTGGACTCTTTGTTCTCGATATTGTGAAACAGAGATTCTTCCATGTGAGCTGGCTGCCTTGTGATAAAATTGTCATTTTCATCTTCTTTTTCCACCAGTTTTAAAAATTGTTTCACGTCACCGATATTAATGACCCCGAATGGCTCATGTCCAAAGCTCAATGCAATCTCTCCTTCAGCCTTTTCTAGCTTTGTTAATTCCAGCTTACAGGCTAAAGATGTTTGAAAGAGTTCCGTTCGCATCTCCTGATATATCTTATCTATCAGTTGAACTTTTTCAGTTTCAGAGAGTTGTTCTTTTATTTTATACGACTCTTTTAAGAATTCAAACTTTGCCGCAAACACCGGGTGTCCTGTCGCATCCTCCAACGAGGACCCCTCCAGCAAAATTTGTCTAATGAGCATTTTGTGGCGCATTTCTTCTAAAACAAAGCGTGCCATGAGGGTAATCACGGTTAAGACATCGGAACTGGTCTTTTTCCCCGTTACACTGCTTCCCACAAAGATCATCAGAGGGGGTGCTATGTGAAATAATCGGATGTTCGTCTGATACTGCTTAAAGTAGAGTTTCTGCTCATAGAAGGAGAGCAAGCTGCCGGTAAAGTATTCCAATAGATTTATGTTCTCGTAATCGTCTTTATTTTTAAGGTTAAGAATATTATAGTCCTTACCAAATCCATCTTCGTAAAAAAACTTGTACCGGTAATCAAATATGATAGAAGTGGCGTAATCGTTGAAGACTCCGGTATCATCAGCGACTTCGCCAAATGTGGCACTGTATTCAAATGTAAAACCACCGTCTTTAACAAGTTCTTCACGATACGATTTCCAAACCTTTGCTCCCGTTGCGTTTCCCTTATGCCCTTCGTCCACAAAGACTATGTTCTTCCTGCCAAATGCTTGTACGGGAACGGTTTCACCGTCTCCGCTGGTCTCTTTTTCATCTTTGAATTGTGTGATGCGTATAATTTTCATGGGGAGCTCCGTTGACCACAATCCCAGTTTCAGACTTTGCATATCGAAGAGCTCGTTGTTGATGGAACTGAGATTGAGTTCCTCCATGTGTTGTTTAGAAAGTCCTTCGTTAGGAGTGATCAGCAGGATATTATCGAAGGGGATAGGATTATTGGACGTACGCAGATACCGCATGATCTGCAGGTAATTGATGTGCATGAGTAACGTTTTCCCGCTGCCCGTTGCTGACCAGTATGCCAGTTTCTTGAAGGAATCAATGGAAGGATAGGGATAGCCATTAGATGCCGTATAACCATCTCTTTCGTTCATCTCAGCAACGAAATCTGCAAACTCATCGAAATAGTTATCAAAATCGTTGAAGAACCTGTCCAAGTGAATTTCAGTGAACAGCACGGCCAAGTATTGAAAGTATTTCAATTCTATTCTTGCATTGCGATTTCGGTTAATGTGTTGTAGATATTCCTGAATATGTTCATCGTATCGGTCCAGATCGTTAGGTGACAGCTTCAAATTCTTCAACGTTTTCAGGGATTCGGTGAAATAGAACTGGGCGTTGTCACTGATGCCCTCACTGGTTTTCTTTATGATCGAACGGAATTCTTCCATGTTATCAAAGCCGAACAGAGAGCAGTAGTACTTGTTGAGTATCAGATAATTCTGAAGGTGTCGTTGGTTATTAGGCATCGGAACCATCCTGCCACATTTTCTCTTTGAATTCCGTGTCGATAGAAACAGCTTCAGCAAGAGTGGGACATCCGTTCATATAAACCGTGTCAAAGGATTTGTCCAACCCCTTTATTTGTCCTGTCAGATATTGGCGATCTTCTTCCGGTGAGAAATCCTCTGAGATGTTTCTCCAGATTACCAATACGTTCTTGTCGTTTTGTTCGCCTTCTACAAACATGTACCTGTTGTTCTTGTTATAACTCTGATAAATCTTATGGACATATATCCCACTCAGATAATTGAACGTCTCGACCAGGTCCACTTTCTCTTCCACCAGCTCATTATCTTTTTCAACCACAATTGTGTAGTCAAAAGGACTTTTAAATCGATCCAGATTTAAAAACACATTACTTTCTTTCGTTTCAAACTTAAACATCTGCTGCTCTTCGTAATCGCTAACGTCTTTGATGATTTGTTCTGGATGTACAAAGTCAATGTTGTTGAGAGTATCCTCATACTGTTCTAATCGTTGATATTTTATGATTTGCTTAGATGAACCGTCATTATCTTCTGGAGCGCCATTTTTCCAGTTCTCTGAATAGATAACCTTGGCAATTCTTGGTTTAAGGACAGTATCGAAATAGTCTCCCATCTCTACAAGGATGAATTTTCTTTCACCTTCATCTTTTTTATTTATATTTAAAACAGCGTGTCCGGTTGTTCCAGAGCCTGCAAAATAATCTAGAATTAGCGGAGATTCGATAGAAAAAGTACCTGAATCAATAGCGACAATAACTGTATATAACGATTTTGGAAAAGAAAAGAGGCCTGAATTACCAAAAAAATGAGTTAATAAATTTGTCCCATAGGTAGCAGCATTGAATTTTTTATTTGTCCAGAGACTTTGTAATAAGCTTCTTTTAGCTTCATCATAATATTTCCTAATGATTGTCATATTTTCAGTGCATTTTAGTTCCTTGTTTTCCCAATGTTCATGAACACCTGTATAACTTAAACTCCAGCATCTTTCTGAACCATCTGAACTTAAAGGATAAATTCTTAAATACCCATCCTCATTTCTATCTTTTGGATAATCTTCTTCTAAAGAAGGGGGTTTTTCGAAACCCATAATATCTTTCTCTTGAGAATCAACCAAAACAGCATAAAAACTATTAGGTCTACCGATTCTATAATTGTTTTCACCTGTCCCGCTTCTACAAAAACCTCTTTCTCTATAACCTTCTTCCATAATATTCCCTTTTAAAATATCTTTTCCTCTCGGAATTGCATATATATTATATTCATGTGTCTTTGTTACGTTAGTCCGTCCAGTGCCAGATCCTGGGTAATGATTTACCATAATCTGAAAAAATTCTCTGTCTTGGAGACATACTTCTAATAACTTATAAAGATTATGTAATTCATAGTCGTTTATAGCTATTGATAAATACCCATTTTTTTTATTTATTAAACTATCTCCAAACTGGAGCCGATTTTTCATCAAAGAAAGCCATGTGGATCTTTTATAACCATTTTTATATAATATTGGTGTTGCATCAGTATTATAAGGTGGATCAATATAACAACAGTTCACTTTCTCCTTATATTTCTCCTGCATCAGGTTCAATGCCTGAAAATTCTCTGACTTAATCAATATACCTATTGTCTTTTCTTCCACCCCTTCGATTTCAGATAAAATCTTATATTTAAAGTCCAAATCAAAGTGAGCGGTATCGATGCAGAGTGTAGGATTAGCTTTCAATATATCCTCTTTAGTTTGTTCTTTTTTATTCCACATGGTATTATCCTCAGGTTCTCTCATGAGTGCGTCTAAATCAAATGAATAACGCTCTTTCCACTCTTTTAATTGAGCCTCATTCTCTAAAATTTCTGGATAATACTGCTCGTCAATGTAGTCCAATGTAATGAGATAGTCCGTGGATAAAACAAACTTCTTCTTCAACCACAACTGCTTCTGGAAATCTTCAATCTCCCCCAAGAAAGCGATGATTTTCAAGGCTATTTTTTTAAATGCCTTCACACGAGTGATTTCCAAATGCATGTCCTTCTCATCGAGAATGTTATCCACATGTAGAATCTCATTTTTTATGTAAAAGTCCAGTTCTCGGCTGAGGAAAGCTTTCAGGTTCTTGTGAATAAAGTAATCAGTGGTATTCTTGGCCGTATACTTATACAAATGCCATTCAATTTCATTTTTCTCCGATGGTTGTTCGTTCTTAAGAATATGCATGTCATTTAAGAAAGAAAATTCAGGTCCTATATGTTTTTCAAGAATCTTCTGTGTGTTATAGCCATTCATGATCGTCTTTGCCCGACCCTTGCTGAAAGTTGAAAGCTTGTTACTGGCTGTTCGGTAATGATCGTTGTACACATTAAGAACTTCTTCTTGCTCCTCAGCCGTAAGAGGCCGATACCCAAAGTAAACATGCAGGTCTTTTGTTGCACCGTCATACTCCGAATCCAAGTAAATGAAATACTTTTCCTCTCCAAGGTTGTTGTTTTGCTCCGTTTCCATCTCTTCGACTTTCACCTCAAAATGAACCTTCCAATCGCCGGTTTTAAACCGGTAGTGCTTAAAAGTCTCCGTTGTTTTGATGTAATACTGGTCGCTGTTGGCCCAATGCAGATACACCTCTTCCCCGTTGTATGGAATGGCGTATTTACCATCCTGTGAATAACGCATCTTAGAAATGAAATCGCCCTTATCGTAGTACCTGGAAAAGAAATTCAGGATGTCATCGTAGATTAGTTCTTCAACGTGGCTTTCTTTTCTGGCTGTGTTCACCACGGCTTCCTTTTTTAGATATTGCTGAACCACCGGAACATCATGATACTTCTCCTTGGCTTGGTCAACTGAACACCCCAGTGTTTGTTCTATTTTATCTGCCAGCTCCTTGAGCTTGTCATGGGGATTGGCATCAGTTGCCACTGTTTCAATCTCATCTGTGATGGTTTCTATCAGGTCTTCTTCTATAAACTGCTGGATTTCCGTTCGTTTCATGTTCATGATCCGATAAATCCCAAAGTCCAACTCCTGATCATCAAACTGGAACAATTCCTTTAGCTTGTCCTGCATCTCCCGCATTTTTTCTTTTTTTCTATTCATGGCTTGTTGCTTTAATTCCTCCATTGACTATTCTCCCCCTGTTCTCTTCTATTATCTTGCACAACCCGTAAAAGAAACACTTGCCTTTGGACGGGCTGCAAAAGGGCGATCCCCATTTTCTTGCAAACTGCCCCTCTTCAATGGCATCACTGACTTCCCGTACTAACCCTTCTGTCTGTGTTAAGTCTTCTTCTGTACACGAAAACGGCACTCTGTGATTATCTTTAAACGTATAAGCGCTGATAGCTTGCACCGGTTCTTCGTAGATATTGGATAATGCCATCTTGTACATGCGTAGTTGCGTATCCACGTTCATTTCTTTTAATCCGTGTTCGTATCTGGATTTAAAATCAACAATTTCAAGCTGGTCTTGCTTGTTTCGTATGACCAAATCGACTTGTCCGTTGGTGATCATGTTGTATTGAATGTACGAATAGGGCCTCTCAACATCCACTACTTCTTTTATGTATTCTTGCATTTTCTTGTTATAGCGGCTTAAATCGGTAATTAACTCCGTCCGCCACTTCTCTTTCATTTTATCAGTTTTACAGTAAATATCCACAATTCGGATAGTATCTGAAGTTCTTATGGCTTTGCCTTCTTTCTTCATGATATGCATCTTCCTCAAACAATTATGGACAATAGACCCGTACAACTGGAAATACGTGGTGGGAGATTGAAAGCCGAGAATATCCACCAAATAAAACCGAAACGGACAGTTGATGTACGTGCTAATGGACGAAAAGGATAACCGAACCTTTTCCGTGGGCGGTTCATAATGCTCTCGCGCCTTCTGGATAAACGCATCCGGTGGAATAAAATGATCCACACCGATTTCATCGATAAAAACAGACGGTTTGTTATAATCATCGTCAACGGTACTGACTGCCAGTATCTCCTTGGCTCTGGACAACCCCACGTAAAAGCTACGTCTCAGTTCACCTGCAGCATCAAAATCCGTTTGATCCATCATGATTGCTTTGGGTATCTCTACCACATATTTGGGAGCGGGTGGGTCATAATTATAACGTCTGTTTGTGACACCTGCCATGATCACAACCGGAAATTCCAATCCCTTTGCCTGATGAATTGTCATCATTTGTACCGCATTTGGCGTGTCCTTATGAGGGGCATCCCTAACGGTGCTATCCGGTATCTTCAGCAAATTGGATAGAAACCCCTTGTACTTGGTCACATTCGTATTTAAGTCAATCTTATTGATCAGCTTGGATAATTCCGCCAATCTTTTTAATTCGAGTTCCTTGTCCTCATTGTAGTTGACAAACAAACTCGCATGATAACCGGTAATATCCAACAATCGATAGAAGAGTTCCAAGAAAGTATGGCCTTCTATCTTCTGCTCTTGTGCAAGGGCCTTGAGATCTCTGAATATTTGAACATCCTTATCTGAAATCCTCGAATTCACCATCCTTGCCACAGATACATCTTTTATCAGTGCATACTGATCCACATAATTGTTCAGTGTGCTAACGGTCTGTTCTTCCAAATTCAGCAGATTCGACTGAAGGAAGTTGTATCTGAACAAATGCTTTTTATCGTATTCACTGAAGGGGTATTCACAGACCAATCCCATTAAAATGATCATGTCTAAGACCACATCCTGGGCCAACAGCGAACTGTCCCCGTGAACGATGAATGGAATCCCGTAATCCTGAAATGCCTGTCGGATGGGACGAGAATGACTCTTCACACTCTTAAACAGAATGGCGATATCCTCATATCTTACTTCCTTGTTATGGTGCAAGTCAAGAACAAACTTGGCTAATGTGATGCCCTCTTCGTCTAATCCCTCACTGGTTAGTAAGATAGGTTTTGAGAATCCATCCTTGTTTGCCCTGACGTGTTTATCGTATATCCTATAAGGGGCCATGAATCGGTCAAACGTTTTCACAATCTCAACGGTAGACCTGAAGTTGATATCCAAAAACAACTTTTCCGCCTTAGGATACCGGACTAAAAAATCCCTGAAATTCTTCAAAGAAGCGCCTCGAAATCCGTATATGCTCTGATCTTCATCTCCCACAGCCGTCAGCTGATACCGTGGTTCGGCGATTAATCTGAAAATGGCATCCTGGATGGGGTTGGTGTCTTGATATTCATCGATGAGAATGTAATCGTACATGTGGCGGACGTGTTCTAAAATATCCGTATTGTTCAGCAACAGATGATAGAACTCCCGCTGTAACAATCCAAAGTCCAGTCGGGTGTTGTTGGCATCCAGCAACAATTCCAAGTAAATCCGATAACTCTCAGCGATTTTACGTTGCATCTTCGTACAGCCGTTTTGCCGAACATACTTTACCAATTCATCCGGATCCACATTATTTTCCGTGGCCTTGTTGTAGAATGTGACCAACTCTGCCGGATCAATGTCCCCGATAAATTCCCGCAGGCCAAATCCCCAATAATGCTTGTTGACAAACAGAAATTGGTCCAACTCATCCATTACTTCAAACAGATTCCCGAAACTTAATTGTTCCGGAAAGGTTTCCAGCATGGTACGGCAAAAGGAGTGAATGGTGGAAATTTGCATGTTCTCCACCTTATCTCCCAGATTCACCCGCAATCTCTCTTTTAGCTCATTGGCCGCTTTGATGGTAAACGTACTCACCAACAAACGATTGGGGTCGTATCCCAACTCATCAACCAAGTAGATAATCTTTTGGATAATCACCCGTGTTTTACCCGTACCCGGAGCGGCAACGATTAAAAGGGGTGTATCGATGTATTGAATGGCCTTTTCTTGTTGTGGGGTTAGTGAAATCATTGATGAGCTCATCTCCAATTAGTTTTTTTCACTGTCTATTCTACCAAAAATGAAACAGAAAAACGGCAAAATTGTTACATTCCAAAGAAAAGAGACGGACGCTTTTGCCCGTCTCTCTCAAATTCTATCGACAACTCTTTTATGTAATTGATTAAGAATTGTTCTATCAATTATTCTATTAAAAAAAGTAAAGTACCATTCAAACTTATATCATCTCACCAAATCTAACAAAGAATCGAAACGCCTGAAGATCTTTCTGAACTTCGGATAAATTTCGATGGCCTCCGCTGACGTTGTGTCCACTACTCCATCCCAGCTCTGCTCGGACAGTCTCTCCTTGAACCTGTATATCTCTATTTCCTGCTCCGCTTCCCGCTTCTCTGCCATGAACTGTTCACCGTCGAGTATGTCAAGCAACTCCGTCAGCTCTCGGACTTTCTCCTTTTCCGCCTCTGTCGGTTTAAAGTTCCCCATATCATAGAAGAACAGCAGATCATCCTTGAAGGAAACATCCAGTTTTTCTATCTCTTCCCTTGATGAATACTCGTTTGCGGTGATTTTCTCTATATATTTCTTCTTCTCATCTTGCTCACTTTTACGTACATACATTTTTTTAAGCTCATTTGAAAGTTCACTTTCAGACAGATATTTCTCGGATATCTGCAATGCCCTTTCCAGTTTTTCAGTATCCATAAATATACCTCCTTGTCATACGTTGTCGATTATAACACTAAGTAGAGGCGGGCATCCCCTTCCTGTTCTCCACCGTCCTAAAACTGCAATTTTCTCGTTCACCAACAACGGGCGAAATCCTGCAACACCTCGGGTAAAGGAAGAGGCACCCCTCAAAACAGAGAGGTGCCTGCAATCACTTTAAACCGCTTCAGCTGTGGTAATCTGACTCGCCTTCTTCAACAGAAAACTCTCAGCCATCTGTACGGTGTTTCTGATAATCTCCTCTGGAATATCCGGTCGTGATGCGATAGCGAACTTCCTGCCCTTTGTATACTGCCTGTAGATGATCTCAGGAAACTCCCCTTTAACGTGATCTACCTCGAATCCCTCATCGTTACTGAAGAAGCCATTAAGATTCTCTTCACACCAAGTTTGTATCCAGAACCACAGTGAATCCATGTCGTAGATTTCATGGAAGTAATCGGTGTACAAGAATCCCCCGTAAGGTTCCCAAGTTCCAGTGGTGATAATATAACCGTTGAGTAGCTTGAAGACAGACAGTCTCGCTCCTTCTGAACTCTTCTT
>Ga0116162_10002761_pt1 | contig 10758 bp, 5 predicted proteins | sample AD_UKC105_MetaG_FD_89875 | JGI IMG/M metagenome (GOLD analysis project Ga0116162, IMG submission 89875) | Active sludge microbial communities of municipal wastewater-treating anaerobic digesters from Hong Kong - AD_UKC105_MetaG | ecosystem: Engineered > Bioreactor > Anaerobic > Digestate... | reverse complement strand
CGTGCCATTGCTTTTTCCTCCTGCTTGTAGTACGAACAGGAGGTTCGTTTCAGAAATAATTTCTGGTAAAATAATAAAAAAAATCCGGGGTCAGAGCACATTTTATTTTGTATTCATACACCGGATAGTTGGGGGTCAGAGCACCAAAAACAAAAACCACCTACTCTGCCTTAACCAGCACCTCGAGAAGAGATTTCCCGGACTCATGAATGTCCTGGCTTATTTCCCAGACCATAACCCCGGCAAGACCGCTCTGACCCGCAAACCGTGCCTTCTCTTTCACCGTGTTTCTGTTATTAAAACAAAATGGACCGGCGTTATCTTCACCGGCACCAGGTCGATAAGTACGCATGATTGCAGCGTATGGCATGGCACGCTCTGGTTGATTCATGTTCCTGCCGTAAAAAGGAATCCCCAGACATATCTTCCCTGCTCTGACCCCGGCATTGACCTGCGCTTCAACATCACGCCGGGCCTGTTCCAGTGTCGGGCACATCCCGCGATGATCATAGCTCATTAGATGGAGGTAATCAACCGTATCATATATAACCGGTGAATAAACAAGATGTGCCGGAACGGTCACGATAAGGCAACATCCCCGTGCATGCATTATCGGAGCAAGCTCCTTCACCAAAACCTCAAACGCCCGTATCTTATCCGTAGTGTCAGGATATTCCCAGTCAATAACAATGCCTCTAAATGGTCCGCGGCAACATGCGAGGACATTCTTTATAAAAATTTTCCTGGTCTGAACAGAACGGGTCAGCTCATAAAAGTCTTTTCCTGTATGTTCACCCCCGATACAGAGGAGCAGGGTCGCCCCGGAAATGCTGTTGATTTTTTCCAGAAAAGGCAGGTCACGCTTAATAGTGGTTTGTTTTATAGTTCCTGAGTGGTCCGGGGCAAGGCCGAAATAGACTACATGAGTCATATTTTTTGCAGCGGCTGGAGGATAAAAGCGGACCTTCCATTCTGGAAGATAGCCCATTATTACATGCCTGTTTCTTTGCTCTGACCCCGAAATCAAAACTTTTTCATGAATTTGCTCTGACCCCCGAGCATCTCCCGTTGTTTGCCCTTTGATTTGCTCTGACCCCAAATTCTGCTCTGACCCCCCGGCGAAAACAAAAACAACCACCATAAAAAGAAGAATATGACTACAACTACCGATCAAACTGTTCCCGCTTCTCATGCACATGAACATTTTTAACTCACTCGCCGGTGCTGATCACGACCAGCATGTCCCTGGTGCTCAGAGCAAAATACATCTCCTTGGACGGGTTAAGCTCAACCCTCCGCCCTTCGAGGCGCAGGCCGATCACCGCGTCTCCCCTGACGCGGACCGACCGTTCAATTTCCCTGAAAGAGAGCTCCTTGCCGGCTATGTCGTAATACCCGGCGCCCCGAAACAGTATCTCTGCGCCTTCGGACGTAAACAGCTCGTCATACACCGCCTTGATGAGACGCTTGAGCGCGATCTGCGTCAGGGAATAACTGATGATCAGCGGGCTCACCAGGACCTCGTCCCGCCCGGTCTTGACCAGGTTTTCATTGTCAGGGTCGTTCAGTTCGATAATGACCTGCGGCCAGGCCGAAGCGTCCGAGAGCATGTCCTCAAGCAGGGTCATGGCCATTATGGTCCGCGCGTCCGATTCCTCGCCGCTTGAAAGCCGGTCATCCGCCAGAAGAATGATCGAATCATACGAGGAGAGGTCCAGAACCGAATAATCCGCCGCGTATACCGGGTTGCCCCTGTGGTTCCTGAGCCTGATCCTTTTCAGTGTTATGCCGTATTTACTGATGTGGTACATCCGCTCATCAACAGGCATGCTGCAGAAAACATCGATGTAAAAATGTTCATCCCGGTAGCTGTCGAATTCGGCAAGAAGAGTGGGGACCTTATAGTTCCAACCGATGAGAAGAATATGTTTCTTTTTCGGGGGGGATGATGCGGGAAATACCGGCGGCGCCGCATCTCTGGCGCGCTCATCACGGGCAACATCAACGGGCTCAGTGTCCCCGAACTCCTCGGCGATTAAAACGATGCTGTCATCATCGCGAAGCGCGCCGCCCTGCCCGGGCAATACGATCGAGTAGTCCCCTCCCCTTTCCTGAAGTATTCCCATGAGCACGGCCTTCGGAAAAAACCCGGGCAGGGACATCAACTCCTCGCCGGAAAGCTTCCCCGCCTCGCGGATATAGATCTCGTTGCCGCGGTTGCTGAGCAGCTCTGAATACACCTGCGAAAGCCCCCGGTGCCGCACGTTCTGCACCAGGAGCCTGTTCAGCATCAGGTTACTGGCGACAATCTCGAGATGGCCCAGGTAAAGGGACCGAAGCGCCGACACCTTCTGCAGATCCAGGATCTCGGTGACAATGAACGGGGGCTCCTCGCGCATGGACTGCGCCTCCCGCGATATTGAAAGCAGGACCTTAATGGTGCGCGTGTCGATGTTTTCAGCGCCGCCGTAGGCGAACGTCGCTGCGGGGATGATGACCACGCCGGCGTGGATGAAATCTACCCGCTCCAGGTGGTCCATGCGCAGCGGGGTGCCTGACCGCAATATGATCTGCCTCTGGTTCCACACCGGGCCCAGGACGTCCCTGAGCTCCTGCACCATTGCCTGGGTCACATTCTCAGCCAGAATGACAATGCGGAGCCGTGACCTGCGGATGAGCCTCAGAAACGGCGTGGCCCGTTCACCGGAATAGAGTATTTCCCTGGCTATTATCGGCGTGCGGTTGGTCCAGCCCAGGATGAGCACATGCCCGCGCTGGTTTATGGTGGTCAGGCCCATTTCAAGCTTGCGCATGGTCGCGTTAAGCCACTGGGTCATGATCGCGATGAGAGACCCCAGAAAAACGACATAGCCCAGCACGGTTATCGCGGTAGAGATGAAGCGCCTGGCAAGGCCATCGTCGTCCCCAAGGTAACCGGGGTCGCTCAGCCTGAGAAAGGCCCACCAGACCGCCTCGGGCAGGGACAGGCCGCCGCGGTTGATCAGGTACAGGACGCTCCCGCCGAGCAGTGATATCAGCACGATGACTCCCGCCATGAACAGGAGCTGGTTCCTGGTCCCGCCAAGGATGAAGCGCTCGAGGTAAAACGTTATCGTGCGTCCGATTCTTCTGAGCATATCACCCCTTCAGCCTTCAGGCAAGCTCCCGGTCTTTCTCTCCCTTGAGCCACATCACCTCATAAGGCTGAAGAATAAGCCTGAGGCCTCCCTGAGGCAGCGCATAGGTCATGCCGTTGATAATGTTCCTGAGTGATGAGTGGGCCGATCTAAAAAGGCCGCCGTCAACGGTAAGCGGCACCGGGGTATTGGCGACATTGGTCAGGGCAAGTATCTCTTCGCCGGACAATGCGTCGAACCTGAGCAGAGAGAAAACAGACGGCGAAAGATCAACCACGCGCTGTCGGGCGTGGGGATGAAACGCCTTTTCCCCGATCCTTTTATGTATCATGGATGAAAGCCTCCGGGACACCAGTGACGTTGTCGAACACCGGTCTTCAAGGGCAGCAACGAGTTCAGTCCTGCTCAGCACGTCCCTGTTGATGCTCCGCTTGTCGTCCTCCTGGATCACTGCCTCGATATCGTTGCGTGAACCGAGCAGGCCGTGAAGGTACACACCGGGCACGCCGATCAGTACCAGGGGGATGGAGCGGGCGGCCATGTACCGGTTGATCTGAAGCGCCTGGTCTTCCTCCTCCCGGTTAAGGGCGCTGAACGAGGTGATATTGAGTTCATACACGCTCTGGCTTCCGTCTTTTTCTTTTTTGTATGAGACAAAGCCGCCGTTTTCTAGCACCCGGTCCCTGAGCGAATCTATCTCTTCAACGGAGAGTATCCCGCGTGCGCCCATAATGCCGATCCCGTCGTGGCTGTCGAGAAAGTTCAGAAACGTCGCCCGCGGCGAAGGGTTCTCCAGCTTGGCCGCCCACCGGGAGAGCCTGTCAGATCCGCCGGTATGCAGCGCATGAAGGATGAGCGGCGGAAGGGCGAAATTGTACACCAGCTGCGCCTCGTCCGCGCCGCTGCCGAAATAACTGATGTTTTCACAGTGCGGAACGTTCGTCTCGCTTACCAGGGCGACATGGGGAGCGACCGCGTCAAGGATCACCCGGAACAGGCGAATGATCGCATGGGTCTGCCCCAGGTGCGCCCCGGTCGTACCCAGCTGGTCCCAGAGATAGGTTACCGCGTCAAGGCGCACGAAGTCGGCCCCCCGGCGAACATAATAGAGAAGTATGTCGAGTATCCTGATCAGAACGCGCGGGTTCTGGAACTTGAGGTCAATCTGGTCCGGGCTGAACGTGGTCCACACCAGCTCCTTCCCCCTGATGGAATAAAAGGGGGTAAGCACATCGCTGGTGCGCGGCCGTAAAAGCATCTTCAGTTTTTTTTCAGGGATCGCGCGCCCGGCCGGGTACGCGGTGAAATAATCGTTATAATCCGGGTTGCCGTTGAGAAACTCCTGGAACCAGAAGCTTTTTGATGAAACATGATTGAAAACGCCGTCAAACATCAGTTTGAAATCATCTTTAAGATCATTAATATCGTCCCATGAACCCAGGTTGGGGTCGACCTGCTTGAAATCCCTGATGGCGAAACCCCTGTCTGACGATGAAGGAAAAAAAGGAAGGATATGGATCGTGTTGAAGACCCCGCGCAGGTATTGACGGGAAAGCTCCGCGAGGGTCTTAAGCGGCTTGCGCTCCTCTTCCACAATGAGATCGCCGTAGGTGATCAGAATCACGTCCTTTTCACTCAACCGGTTCGAGGGGTCGAAGTCGCGCTCCCACAGGATCATTTCATCGGTCTTGTGCGCGTAGTACACCGCCATGATCCGTTTGACTTCAGTGAGCACCGCCGCGGCCTTCTTCGCTCCGTACAGCCCCTTGAGAAGGAACAAAATCTCGGCCTCGGTATCAGGGTCCGGCCTGAACAGCGGGCGGCTGTAATCAGGTTCAAGCCGGTGAAAGAATGAGGGGCGAAAAACTTTATTCATATCGCTTCCGGTAACCGGTAATAGTAATCAAGAATGAACTGTAACACAGGCTCGCTCTGAGCGCAATTATTTTTCATTCGCCCGGCGCGAGAGGATAGCGCTCAGTTTCACCGTAAGGCCTTCAGCAGTATAGGGTTTCTGAATAAAATCCATGATTCCCATGGCAAGGGCACTTTTCAGGACATCGTCTTCCATCAGGCCAGAAGCCAGAATCACTTTTACGCCCGGATCGATTTGGGTGAGCGATTTATAAACATCGATGCCCGATGAACCTGCCAGCGCGAGGTCAAGAACAACAGCGCTGACCGGCTGCGGCGAGGAGCGGAATTTCTCTATTCCCTCATCTGCGGTAAGAGCGGTCATGACCGAATAACCGCACAGCTCCAGCATGCCCCGGGCGATTTTCAACAGGGGCTCCTCGTCATCGATGACCAGGACCAGGCCCGAGCCGGGAACGATGCCCTGCCGCGCGGCATGAGAACCGGGAGCGGCATCACCGGCAAAGAGCGGAAGGTATACTTCGAACGTCGACCCGCTGCCGGGCTCTGAAACGACATCGATAAATCCTCCGTGCTGCTTAACGATATTGTACACCATGGAAAGCCCGAGGCCGGTCCCGCTGCCGGTGGCCTTGGTCGTATAAAAGGGGTCGAATATGTGCCGCCGCACGTCGCTGTCCATCCCGACCCCGCTGTCGCTTACCAGTATCTTTATGTACGCGTCGCCCGGCCGCGCATCGCTGTGCTCGGAACAGAACGCGATCCCGCACAGCACTTCATCCGCCCTGACCTCGAGAACACCGCCCTGCGCTTCACCCGTGCCGCGCATCATGGTCATTGCCTGGGAACCGTTCACGCAGAGATTGAGGAGCATCTGTTCGATCTGCACCGGGTCAGCCATGACCATGAGCGGCGACTGCCCTATTGAAAACCGCAGATCGACCGTTTTGGGGAAACTGTTCTTGCACAGGGTCATCACGTGTTTCATGGAAAGATTGATGTCGACCGGAACCGGCTTCAATTCACTTTTACGGGAAAGGCTCAACAGCTGCCTGGTCATTTCAGCGGCCCTCTGAGAGGAGGCCATCGCGGTCTCTATGTATTTCAGGATCGCGTCCTTCTGCAGGGCCCCGTCCTTGTCCATGAGCAGCTCGACCATGTTTATGCTGCCCATGATGCCGCCGAGCATGTTGTTGAAGTCATGGGCGATTCCCCCGGCGAGTGTCCCTACCGCGTCCATCTTCTGCGCCTGGATCAGGTGGGAACGGGTGCGCTCCCGTTCGGCCTCCGCGATTTTCTGCATGGTTATGTCAAGCGCGAATACCGCGACCCTGCTGACCTTTCCCGTGTCATCAAACACCGGGTAAAAATGGACCAGGTAAGTCTTTTTTTCAAATTCCTTTTCATCAACCTCGGGCAGACCCTCGTTAAAACAGGTATCAAAATAAGTGAGAAGTTTCTTCAGCGGGTCGAGTTCAGAGGCCGGCATTCCGAGCAGTTCATTTCTCGAACGGTGCAGGGCCCGTTCAAGGGCCGTGTTCACCACAAGCAGTTTCAGTCCCTCGTCAAGAAGAAAAGCGGGGCCGGGAAGCGCGTTGACGAATGATTCAAGCGTTGACCTGCTCCGCCTGATCTCTTCTTCGGCGAGGCGGCGCTCATGAATATCGGTGATGATGCCGCTGGCACCGGTAAAAACACCGTCAATGAACCGGGGCTGGCTGAAACTCTGGACCCAGCGCCATTCACCCGTGGGAGAAACGATACGGTAGTCGAACGGCATTTCAACGCCCCGGCCAAGTTCAACAAAACGCTTTACCAGAAACTCGCGGTCATCGGGATGAATAAAGTCGAGAAAAGACTTCCCGTACGCGTCATCCGGATTAAAATCGCCGAAGCGCTTTATGCCCGGGCTGATATAGGTGAGGTTTCCCGCGGCGTCAACCGTGAAAATGACCTCATTGATGCTTTCAACCAGTTCACGGAACTGCTTCTCGCTTGCCCTGAGCGCCTCGTCAGCCTCGACCTGGGCCGTGATGTCGATAGCGAACCCTTCAACAGCGGAAGGACTGCCGTTTCCGTCCCTGATAAGGACAAGGCGCTGTTCGAGCCATCTGCGGCTGCCGGATTGGTGAGTTATCTCAAACCTGAAAAATGGAATATCTTCACCCTGCATGAAACGAAACCAGAAATCATAAACCCTGTCCTTCGATTCCGGAGGAAGAACCCGGTCAGCAAGATCATTGGCAATGCCCTCTTTATCGAACGCGTAGCCGACTATCCCGAGCGCGTTCTCGTTGACGTATTCAAACTCAAGGGTATCGAGCGACAGCCTGAATATCGCTGCCGGGACATTTTCAGTGATCCTTCTTAAAAAAGACTCCTTGCTGGCAAGCTCCTGCTGTGAACGAATGAGCTCCGCGTTCTGCGCCTCGAATTCCTCGCTGCTCGCCTCAAGCTCCTCATTCACCGCCTGAAGCTCAACCAGCGCCCTGCGCTCCTGTGACAACGAAACATCGAGGCGGCTGATCAAAAGCCCCACAGACAGGCCGGCCATCAGCGACAAAAGTGATGAATTCACAATGAATATGCCCCAGTTGGAAAGCCCGTCACGATACGCCGCCTCCCAGTGAGGCATTGAAGGGCCCAGGATAACATACCCGGCCAGAAGCAGCACGATGTTCAGTGCGACCGAGGCAACAACAGCACGCCTTCCCATGAAAACCGAAACCATGACCACGCAGGTAAGCATCCACACCGGGCGGTTATAGCCCGGCCCGAGCACAATAAAATAACTGACCGTCAGCGTATACAGCAGGATGATCCAGACAGAGATCTTTATCCGGTATCCCACGCGCGGAAAAAAGACCCGGAGTATGAGCACAAACCACATTATAAAATTGAGCACAAACAGTACATAATGCCCGTGCGCGAGATACAGCGGGACCAGGGGTATCAGTGAAAGAGGAAAAACAATGACAAACACCGCGGAAAGGGCGTCAAGGAGCCAGCTTCTCCAGCTGTCAAGGTCGTATAACCGGCCATAGTCATCTTTTAATTTTGCAAGGATGTGAAAATTGATGTTCACCGTCAAACCCGTGTATGCGGGAGCGGGCCGTGCTCCTGTCCCGACGCCCCCTGTTTTCATAAAAGCAGCCAATAGTAACACATATCGGATTATTAATAAAGTAAAATATAACAGGTGAGATGGTTAATCACGGTTGATCTAAAAAGATTATTTCTTAAAATTGCATTGATTTTTTTGTTTATCAAATTTATACCGGATTTGAGGGATTGACCAGCGCATCTTCACTCATAAGGGAACCTCTATAAATTACATTTCGGATGTTCCCTTGTGGGCACAACCATTGGATAAATCAGGTTTTATCATTTTTCAATTAATGAAAAAACCTGATTTTTAGAGGTGCCCATAAAACAAAAAGCAGGGGGAAATTATGAAAAATAAAACGGCAGCCGCCATAATAGCATGCATTTTCATCAGCCTGTACCTATTCACCGGGTGCAATAACAGCGGTTCCAGCGAAGGCGCGTCAAGCACCTGGAAAAAAATCGACTGGAAGACCGCTGACAGCGGGGCCTATGCTAATTTTAAAGTTAACGGCCTTTCACCGTCATGTTCCAACGCGCCCGGCACCAGTTCAAGTGATTTCTATTTTTTCGCGCGCACCGGGAGCTCGAACAACCTCGTCATTTTTTTCAAGGGAGGCGGCGCGTGCTGGCACAAAAACAACTGTATCACGTACTCTACTGTTTACAACAAGGAAATCAGCGAAACCGTGGATGACCTCGAAAGCGCGACCTGGAACGTGGGCGGTTCCCTTGACGGCATATTCGATATCACCAATGAGGACAACCCCTTCAGGGACTGGAGCATGGTGTACATACCCTACTGCACCGGGGACCTGGGCTGGGGCGCGGGTGATAAAACCTACGACGGCGATGCCATCCGCCACCGTGGCCATGTGAACTTCCGCGTGGCGCTCGAATGGATCACGGAACACTTCGAGTCGCCTGACGAGATCATGGTGTGCGGCACAAGCGCGGGCGCGTTCAATGCCGCGTTCAACTTTCCCTTTATCAAGGAATCATTCCGCGATTCGCAGTTGTACCTGATCGGCGACTCCGGTATCGGCGTGGTAACCGACGAATTCAGGACCGATCCCGACAACGGAATTGTCAGCTGGTCCATCCAGCCGCCCACAACAGACACGCTGCCAGACGGGTCGACCTTTGATGACTTTAACAGCGCTGCTATTTCAGATATCACCATGAGCGACATCTACATCGCCATCGCGAACCATTATGATGACGCGGTCATCGGCCAGTACACCACCGAATACGACACGACCATGACCATGTTCTACAACATGATGATCGAGATCGATACACCCGCGAATTGGGCGAACTACAGCGGCGTGTGGTGTGACTGGGTCAGCAAGATGCATGATATTCTTGATGAGGAATACATGGACATATCTGTTGATGCAGATAACTTTCACTATTACATCGCGCCCGGCAAGGTGCACACCATTTTAAAATTCGATGATATGTACACCATGACCTCGAACAGCACTGCCCTTCTTGACTGGATCAACGCCATGATGGACGGCGGCAGCGCCTTTAATAATGTTGCGTGTACCGACTGCGAAGAACCCGATACTGAAACCTTTCCGTCATGCCCGTGAAACAGACGGTATTACCGCAGCGGCTCAGCGCTGAACATCGCCGCGGGTAACCATCATGGCAATGATATGCTGTAGGCGCGTATCGCGATACGCGCCTACAAATAAATCCTCCTCTTACCTTTTATATCCCTCCGTCACCGCTCCGTCTTCGCATGGAATATCCCGTGGCGGCCCTCTCCCCCCTGTTAATAAAAAAAGTCTTGACTGCCCGGCGTGAATGATTGATCACCATGCATTACTTTCAGGGCGGTAACACCGATGAACAGACTACGAAACAGAATAACCGGCATGCCTCGGGACCTGGCGCTGTTCTTCATGGCCGTGGCCCTTTTCGGGTTCTCGCTGAGCATTGTCAACGCGGTGTTCAACAACTACCTGAGCGAGACCTTTCACCTGGGTGATTTCCAGAGAGGGATGCTCGAACTGCCCAGGGAGCTTCCCGGCTTTCTCGTGGTGTTCTATTCCGCGATGTTCTTTTTTCTCTGCACCAGAAAGCTCGCCGCCCTTGCAAGCGTGCTCGCCGCCGCCGGCGTTCTCCTCCTGGGCGTGTACCCCGGGGGATATTCGCTGATGATCGTGTGGCTGTTCATCATGAGCTCGGGCCAGCACATTTACCTTCCCCTGAACCAGTCAATTGGCATGGAGTTCGCGGGCCCCGGTGGCGCGGGCAGGCGCCTGGGCCAGATCACCGGCCTGAGCAACCTCGCAGCGATCCTCGGCAGCTTCCTGATCTTTGCCGGGTTCCGCTACCTGGGATTCACGTTCGTGGTTTCGTTCTGCCTCGCCGCGGCCGGCTTCCTGGTCGCCGCCCTGTGCTTCTTTTCCATGAAGCCGGACAAACCGCGGCCGGTCATGACCAGGTTCACCCTGCGCAGGGAATACGGCCTGTATTACTGGCTGACCATCCTTTACGGGACGCGCAAGCAGATATTCCTCACCTTCGCGCCCTGGGTCCTGGTCACGGTCTTTCATCAGAAGACCGAAATTCTGGCAACGCTCCTCACCATCGGCGGGATCATCGGCATATTCTTCAACCCCCTCCT
>Ga0116162_10002757_pt1 | contig 10765 bp, 8 predicted proteins | sample AD_UKC105_MetaG_FD_89875 | JGI IMG/M metagenome (GOLD analysis project Ga0116162, IMG submission 89875) | Active sludge microbial communities of municipal wastewater-treating anaerobic digesters from Hong Kong - AD_UKC105_MetaG | ecosystem: Engineered > Bioreactor > Anaerobic > Digestate... | reverse complement strand
TGATCGCCCCGCTCAAGGTCATGACGTCGGGCATGCGGAAGGAACCGCCGATCTCCACGAGCTCGCCCCGGGAGACGATGACCTCCTTGCCCCTGGCCAGGCTTGCCAGCACGAGCATGACCGCGGCAGCATTGTTGTTCACCACCAGGGCATCCTCGGCCCCGAAGAAGGCCTTCGTGACGGGCCTGATGTGATCCTGCCGCGATCCCCTGGATCCCCGGTCGAGGTCGAACTCGAGGTCGGTGTAGGCCAGGGTCGCGTCCATGGCCGCCTGAACGGCCTCCCCTGCCAATGGGGCCCTGCCGAGATTGGTGAACACCACCACCCCTGCGGCGTTAATGACCCGCACCAGGCCGGTCTCCATGACCGCGCGGACCTCGGCGGCAATCTCCCGCGCCAGCTCGGGTGCGCCGGGACTCTTCCCGATTGCGCCCCTGCCGATGGAGGCCCTGATCAGGTCGAGCCTGTCCCGGAGCATCCTCTTGACGATCTCAGGATCATACGGCAGCCCCTGGAGCGCGGGCTCCCTGAGCACGGCATCCACCTTGGGGATGCTTCGGAATGCCTCGTTCACGTACTACCTCCCCCTTCTCATTATAGGTCCCCATCAGATGAACAACACAGTATTCGCCTCTAAAACATATGCAAGTATGCCATATACCGCAATACAGTCAAGAAGTGTACGGGAGTTTCTTGATCTCTATATCTCGGGTCTTATACGCATTATGGTTGTTTCGATATACAAATTGCACTTTCCCGGTTACGTGTGAATGAACTATTCTTGTTTTTGTATTCTCTTGCGCCGAAGCACCTTTCCCTATAAATTGGAGATAATAAGGGGGTACATTTATCCTGAAATTATTCTGCCTCCCGAAGAGAGATCCGGATGGTAAAACCGCAGATCATTGACCGCCACCTGTGCCATGGCAAAGACAAAGAGGAGAAGTACAAGGACCTTACTGCCCTGGACTATTGGTGGGGCCTGCGTGAACTCGCAGCCGATTTTGATCTCGCCAACTATGCCAATACCGATGGTGGTGAGCTTACACAGAAGCAGGAGAGGGAAATAGCCTACATCCAGCTCGTTCATTATACGGTTGAGGTGAAGCTTGCCGGTGCCTTTTATCAGATGGAGATTATGGAGCGACTTTTCTCCTCTCCTTTGAACGATCACTCCAGCCTTGACCTGCGGGTCTTAGAAGCTAAGGAGGCTTTCGACGCCCTGCATGGTGACCTTTACCAATCAGTATGCGCCATCTCCAACGAACTCTTCATGCTGCTGAACCGTGAAACATATACCCCTATCAAGGTGGATCGCACCAAACCCATTGCCATGAGTCCCTCAGACTTGAGGTACTGGCTCAAGCTTAATAAACATAAGGACTACATCAGAATCAGCGAAATGATCAACGATTGCGACAACCTGCTCGACATCCGCCATCATGCCACTCACTACGGCGCTGTACCGGTCTACGCCAATGCAAAGAATGGCATCCTGTACCTGCAAAAGGACTTTCATATGGGTGCCATGGTTACCAAATATGATCTGGGAAGATATTTGAAAATAGGCGGGGCCATGTCGTCACTGGTGGAGGCATCCCGGCCCAGAGCTCAAAAACTCTGCTCGCGAATAAACGATATCTATGGGTTCATCTACCTCTCAGATATATTTGAACAATTCATGGATGATAGAATGCTTGTTCTCAAAGAAAGCTATCATCCTTACTGGATGCAATAACTGCTATAGCGACAGTATCACCCATGCTTAGACCTTAATGATCCTTTACCAAGTTTATATAATAAGATGTATTCCTTATGTTCTCAAGATCAGAATCATTTTTCAGCAGATTCCAGTCACTGAATCCCTTCTCAACAGCCCGCATTAACCACTGGACTGATTCATTCACTCTGTCCTGTTTCGCATAGATACATGCAATATTATAGCAAACATCAGGTTGTTCTGGATTGACCTTTGATAATGCAAATAACACGTCGAGTGCCTTTTCATTTTCATTGTTGGAAGAATAGAGTATCGCAAGCCTATGAAGAGTGACAGGATCATTGGGGCTCACAGCCTTTTTCTTTTCTAATTGTCTGATATTTTGTGTTAATTTATCTTGATGCGTATGTGCAAGCTCTCTATACCGTTTAGCTTCCGATAGATCAGGATTCAATTTCAAGGCCAGATCAAACTGATTGATGGCATCACGCACCTTACCTTTCTTCATAAGGACTAAACCGTAGGAGTAATGGGCCTCAGGATCTTCGGGGGCCAACTTTGCTGAGAAGGCAAAATACTTCTCTGACATATTGAGATCCCCCTTTTCTGTATATATGATTCCAAGGTTATAGTATGCCCGCGCATCGGATGGATCAAATCGAACCACTGATGAGAAATGGCTTGCTGCCTCATCAAATCTACCAATTTGGGCATACATGGATCCGAGTTCATAATGGGCATCTATATTACTTGGATCGTAATGCAGGATCTCCGAGTAAAACCATATCGATTTTCCCTTCTCCCCGATTTCGTTATACAACCGACCAAGATTACTCAGTGCTAAAACATCATTCCGATGTATACGCAATGCTTCCTGATAATGAAAAATGGCCTCCCCTTCCGCCCTGTTGCGTGCATAAACATTCCCAAGATTCACATGGGCTACATAATTATCCGGATCGACAGCAAGGCTGTGGGAAAAAAGAGTAATGTCATTTTTCCAGTATCCAACCTGTCTCCATGCCATAACGGCTAAAACCGATACTATCCCTAGAACAGTGATGGGGATGATTATCTTCTGGTACCTCATGTTTTGCATAACATCTGCACACCCCCATACACAGATGATGAACAGCCCGATATAGGGGATATATGCCCATCTCTCGGCAATGGCTGGCCACAGTCCAGCCTGGATGATTCCGATTACCGGCAATAGAGAGCCAAGAAACCAGAGCCAACCTACGATGAGATAGGGGTATCTCCTCGCATTGATCATGACAACTGTTGTTATGATAACGATAAAAGTCAACGATCCCATGACCTGCCACATAGGGACCATATCAGGAAATGGGTAAAATACTGTCAGATCTATAGGATAGACCATTTTTTGCATGTAGATAATGTACGAAACTATGGCATTTTTTATCTTAAGGTCGATGGGGGTTATTTGTGTAGCTGCAATGGTCTTGGAGTATTCAAGTGAGAGCACGGTGGCATAGATGAAGATTGACGAAATAATGAACAATGGTACCTTCTCAATCACAAGTCGCGTCACATCATGACAGAACGTTCGCCAATGTTTCATACCGACTCCCGGCTTCGGCAGTTCTATCCTGCTTAGCGGCCAGTAATCGAGTAACAGAAGAACAAACGGCAGGGTCATCAACATCGGTTTTGCAAGGGAACCAAGACAGAATGGAACAATGACAAGCACATACTTCGTTATATCTGGCTTTCTAACATAGAAGAAATAGGCAATCATCGTGAGAAACCAGAATGCAGTGCTTAAAAGATTTTTCCGCTCGGCGATCCAAGCCACCGAGTCTACATTCACCGGATGTACTGCAAAAAGCGCTGCGACAAAGGCACTCCTCCATAAGGAGCCTGTCATAACTCTCATAGCAGTAAACAAGAGTATGGTATTTACGATATGGAAAAATACATTCATCAAGTGATGCATTCCTGGATTCAGCCCGAAGAACTGATAATCCATCATATGGGAAATCCAGGTAAGGGGATGCCAGTTGGTCCCTTCTCCCTGTTTGGAAAGGCTGAATGCCCATGAAATGCTTTCTACTGATAACCCTTTGTGTACATGATCATTATTTACAACATATAAATAATCATCCAAGGATATGAATTCAAAATCGTTTACCTGCCAGTATATGAGAACAATTAGAATTATAAATGAAAGAATGGCGAGAATGTCTATCTTATAACCTGCAAAGCGCTTCACGATATATCTTTTGTCGGTCATCAGGGTTCTTTCTGGATCATTGTCATAACCAATCTTCTACAAATCGATCTGTTCCCATAACCTGGACAGTACATGGAACTCCTTAATGATCTACTTGCCAGAGATGATATCAAAACCCCATAATATAACTTGAATTTACTCATTATTTATTTTTCACATCCCATGTCATTCACTAAAAGACAGGATGCTCTATCTACTGGAACACCATCTAACAACTGTATATCCTCTCTGATGAGTAAATAGCCTATCTGCTATAGAATTCACTGATCTTTTCAACAATACAATGTATATTATCTACACTCAACTCATAAAACAACGGCAACCTGAGCAACTTCTCACTGAGGTCCTCAGTGACCCTCATGCTTCCACCCGTCTTCCCATACCTTTTACCCGCTGGTGATGAGTGCAGAGGAACGTAATGAAATACCGCCATCATACCGTTCTCCTTCAAATAGTCTATGAGTCCAGTACGCTCTTCAAGTGACCCGGTTATCATGTAGAATATATGACCGTTGCCTGAGCAGTCTTTATCAACATATGGAAGTCTGATCATGCCCTTTTCTTCGAGTGGCCTCAGCAGGGAATAATACAGATTAAACATGTTCCGCCGTCTTGCAATTATCTGCTCCGCCTGTTCCATTTGTGCATAGAGGAACGCACATATGATATCACTAGGTAAATAAGAAGAGCCAATGTCCACCCAACTATACTTATCAACCTCCCCTCTGAAAAATCTGGCCCGGTCAGTACCCTTTTCCCTTATAATCTCGGCTCGTTTTAGGAATGTCTCATCATTCACCAGGAGTGCCCCGCCTTCGCCACTGATGATATTCTTGGTTTCGTGAAAACTCAGACAACCGAGATGTCCTATTGTGCCGAGATATCTTCCTTTGTATGTAGACAGCAGGGCCTGCGCAGCATCTTCAATAACGCAGAGACCGTATATTCCTGCAAGATTCATGATTTCATCCATGGCGCATGGAACTCCCGCGTAATGCATGGGAACAATTGCTTTCGTCTTTTCCGTGACAGCATCTTCGACCTTGTTCTCGTCCATGTTGAGCGTGTCAGGTCGAATATCTATGAATACAGGCACTCCCCCTCTTAGTACAAAAGCATTCGCAGCAGATACAAAGGTGAACGATGGCATGATGACCTCATCACCAGGCTTAATATCACACAGGATAGCCGACATCTCGATGGCGGCAGTACATGAGTGGGTGATGAGGGCTTTGGGGCATTTGAGCTTATCTTCAAGCCATGAATGACAGAGTTTCGTGTATGCTCCGTCTCCTGAAATATGTCCTTTGATAACAGCTTGAGCAATGTAATATAACTCCTTACCAGCAACAAATGGCTTGTTATAGGGAATGATGCTTCTTTTCATGATTTCCTTTCTGATTCCTATTATCCCTGAGCGCTTACCAGTATCCCCAACATGATAAACGTGATACCGATAACTTTGGGAAGGTTGATGGGCTCATGGAAAATAATTCCACTGAATACAAGTACCAGAACAAACGACATGCTCATAAAAGGGTATGCAAAACTCAAATCGAATTTCGTCATGGCCGCCATCCAGCACAATGCTGCAAGGAATGCGGAGAGGAATGCTGAAACAATCCAGACATTTCTGAACATGGATAAGAGAAAGGATAGTTTATGAAACCAGGCAGACGGCAAGGTGTCTACATTGGCCATCTGCCATTTTATGATCAATTGGCCATAAACGGTAAATAGTATTGTTCCGATAATATACAAGTACTTCATTAACGGCTCTTATTCAGGGAATGTTCGACGACTAACCATAATTACCAACCTCACCAAACCATTTATGGAAGGTGTAGTATGAAGAACATGGTTCAAATCCAAGGCGAATCCATACTCTCTGGACTGCCAGGTTTGTTATCTGGGTAGATGTAAGTACGGAGTATAATCCCTGCTGAAGGCACCACTTCATACAATGAATAAATATCGATCGATATACACCAAGTCCTTGGTATTTTTTCAGAACACCAGCGAGAATGATATGCCCTTGACCTGAGCTTTCCATCTTTACCGTTCCAAATCCAATAATCTTTCCTTCGTATTCTGCAACAAATACTTCATCCGCTGCACTGCGGGAGATACATGACTTGTAAGCCCAGTCAGTATAAACATCATCACATTTGTTCTTATCAAGTCTCTGATCTGCGTGGTAGTGTCCTTGATACCCTTCAAAAGCCTCAGCGGAAATTAAGCTGATTATGGTTTCTTCTCCGTGTCTGAAAGTTCGGATCATTGTTCCCGATACGGTATCAGGGGGAGGATCCTTTTCGAGGTTACATGAATAATATATGAGAGTATCCATGAGTTGAAAACCCCTGCTTTCCATCTCCTGTGCAAGTTTCAGATCAATCGTCAGACAGCGGGCTATAAGAAACTCTACTTTATTCCTTCGGCAAAACCTCATGATGTCTTCGAGGTCACCAGGTCTAACTTCTGTTACCTTTGCGGTTTTAACACCAAAGCGATCATGATCAATATCTGAAATTTCAATAGATGGTAACCCTTGTCTCATTGTTCTCCTCTGTCGCCTATTTCACTTGGTTCTCGTATTTCACGAATAACACAGCTGGGTCGATCCATTGACCTGAAATGGATCCTGGCAAGGTATTCTCCAAAGATCCCCAACATGAGGAGCTGTACACCTGAAAATATCGCTATGATGCTTGCAAGGAAGGTGAATCCTGCAACACTGCCCCCATGAATAAAATAGTTCCCTATTACATATAACAGTATCATGAGCCCGAAGAATGTAAACGAGAGCCCGATAATACTCGCAAGTTGCAGAGGCAGTGTGCTGAATCCAGTTATCATGTTCAGGGCATGATGAACTAACTTCAAGAAAGTGTAATTCGAGATCCCAGCCCTTCTCGGGTCATGCCTCACATGGACAGCTGTAAAACGTGATGTTCCCCAGGTGAGAAGTACGTCAAGTGATACAAAAGATCCACGGTAATCATCAAATGCATTTCGTACTTCAGCACGGAATGCTCTGAAAGCACTCGCCATCCGGGCGGTCTCAACTCCTACTGTGGCCTGGAGAGACGTCTTTGTAATTATTGAAGCAAGATCTCTCCACAAGCCATGTTGCTGATGCATGGGCGGTCCGTAAACCACATCGAACCCTTGGTTCAACTTGTCCGTCAGGTTGGGGATCTCTTCCGGGGGATGTTGCAGGTCATCATCTATTGTCACTATTGCCTCATATCTGGCAAGCCGAATACCGCACAGCAATGCATTGTGTTGTCCAAAATTCCTCATGAGATTTATTCCACGAATCCAAGGATATTTTTCTACAAGCGAGCATATGACTCCCCAGCTGTCATCCTTGCTCCCATCGTTCACAAGGATAAGTTCATATAAATCATAGTTTGCCACAAGGACGGGATAAAGCCTTGCAACAAGGTCCATGAGAATGGCGTCACTGTTATAGACAGGAATAACAATTGAAACATCCATATACAACCATCCCAGTATCATTATAACAATGTTTATTATTTTATGCCAACATTAGGTTGTTTTCAGTTAGTACACCTTTCATGGTCTTACTGTATATGGATTATTTCATTTTATTTTTAATGGGGATATAATTGAAAGTGTCGTCCATGTTAACTGGTATTCTATATGTATTTAATTTATGTTTTTATTTAACGAGTATATTTGCATGAAAAAATCGAAAAGAAAGAACCACGATATCATTGTTGATAAGACAGACACAGATACCACATTACAGGATATACGAATCAATAGACATGGTGTTTTGATTGCATTGGGGATTGTTACCCTGTTGTTATTATTTATTTTTCATAATTTTATAACAGGCAGATTTTACTATCTATTTAATGATATCGCGAGAGATTCAATCTTAAGCAATTTTCCTAATGCCCTGTATGTTTCAAGGTTTCTACGCACCGAAGGATTCCCCCTGTGGTCATTTGCTCAAGGTCTAGGTCAGAATATTATGGCTGCAAGCCTGTCTGACCCATTTTACTGGATCGTGTATCTTGCAGGGGATGCAAATGCTCCATATTCAGTAATCTGGATGGAGATCGTAAAGATAATACTGACCGCCGTGGCCATCTACCATTTCTTTAAACTCTGGGATTTTTCAACTGCCTCAACGATAATTGGTACGCTGCTCTATTGCTTCAGTGGATTCATGTTTGTCGGAGGTCAATGGTGGGTATTCTCAACAGAAGGCTGTTTTCTTGCCATACTTCTTTTAAGTTTTGAAAAATTATATCGTCAGAACTCGTGGTACCTATTCCCGCTTGCTGTTGCACTGATAGCAATACATAATCCCTTCGAACTTTACACCTCATCGTTATTTTTACTTGTCTACTTCCTTTTCAGGCATTTTTCATCCGAAAAACCTAAGGCAAACATATTTTTTTCTCTCCTAACTAAGATGTTCTTTCTAGGACTGCTCGGCATTATGATGAGTTGTTTCTCATTAACGGCAAACATCCAGCGAATCATCGACAGTCCACGAGTCGGCGATGACTTTTCATATTTTCACGCATTACAATCAACACCAATCTTTTCTTTGGAACACCCCGAACACTACATCACAGCTCTACTAAGATTTTTTTCCAATGATTTGATGGGTAATGGAATAACATATTCTGGATGGCACAACTATCTTGAAGCACCCTTGTTCTATATAGGTTTGCTTCCATTACTCCTTCTGCCGCAGATATTCACACTCTTCAAGCTAAGACGGTTGATTGTTTATATTTCTTTTTTCACGGTTTTCATCATACCGATCATCTTTCCTTATTTCCGATATGCATTTTTTCTTTTTTCCGGAGATTATTACCGTGCATTTTCTTTTTTTACATCACTTTCCTTTCTCTTCCTTGGTCTCATTGCCCTCAAGGAAATCGAAAATCGGAACACCGTCAACGTGTACATCTTGCTTGGAACATTTCTTACAGCCATGGTGATCATATATTTTCCCTACCATGCAAATATCACTAATATTAATATTTCAGATGGAACAGTTGCCTTTCATCAAAATACGAACAGGATGATTTCTATTAATCCGACACAGCGTTTCGCAATCAGCATTCTGCTTATTACATATACTGTATTTATTTTTCTTTTTAAATTTATCCGCCTAAGACCTTTGGTCAATATTCTTTTATTAGCTGTAGTTACAATAGAGATAGGATACATGAATGCAACCTCTTTAAATAGCAGGGCAGCATTATCCGATTGGGATATGACAGCTTTTACCGATGGATGCACAAAAGATGCCGTCAGCCATATCCAGGTTGCAGATAAAGGTTTTTATCGCATAAACATGGACCCGGAAGTTGTTTCCGATACCCGATTCCTCCTGAATAAAGCAAAGGTTCAAGGTTACTTCGGCACTACCTGCTATGATTCCTTCAACCAGAAGCATTATATTCGCTTTCTGAAAGAACTAGATGCATTAGTGGAAGGTTATGATGGGGGGACAAGGCTTTGCTACGGATTGATGACTCGACCTTTGTTATGGTCATTTGCCAGCATAAAATATTATATCGGGACGCACCACGAGCCGATGGAGCTTCTACAACTGGGTTTCAACCCTGTTAAGACGATAGGTAATATTGCAATATATCAGAACAGTAATTTCCTGCCCTTGGGTTATACGTATGACCAGTATGTACCAGCCAGCAAATTCCGGTCACTCTCTTATATTCAGAAACAAATCGTGTTACAAAAGGCTGTCGTGCTTGAAGAACCAATCCCTCCTGAGATCAAGCATACATTAAAGCTCATCGACCTTGTCAACCTTTCAAAGAATTATACAACAGACTCCTATGCTCACGATATTGCCGAGCTCAATCACAACATATTCAATATCATTCACTTCAGCCAGAATGACATTGAAGGTACAATTATGACAGGTGAACCCAAGATATTATTTTTTAGTATCCCTTTTGACAAGGGCTGGCGAGCAGTTATAGACAATACAACAATTGCACCTCGATTATGTAACATCGGATTCATTGGTTTCTTCTTGGAACCAGGATACCACACAATAAAGTTAACATATGCACCCCCTTACTTTCTCTGGAGTTTAACAGTGTCTGTACTGGGATTAATGATATATTTTGCACTCGCTGCAGTACATGTTTTATTGCCTCCACTCCAACGTCGATTGCAAGAGGGTGAGTAGTTGGTGTTGATACTCTTTCAATTCATGAAGTGGCACGATAGTATGAAAATCATTTCATACTATAAGCAATTTTTTTCTTTCATAGGTTAGGAGGTTCTTCGTTCAAAGTACTAAGGTGCTGATATTTTTTAAAAATCAATATGGTACTTTTATTGCATAAAATCTATAACATCTATTATATTTTAAATATAGTTTTAATTCACGCTGGGTTAGTGCTTATAATTGTTTGTTTGGCTCATATGAGGTTATATAGTGCTGAAGTGGTCGCAGAAAATAATACTATCAATTAGTTCGGAATGTCATCGTTGTAAATGTCATGACTATAACTTGATCTGGAAAGGAGGTGATATCCGGGGATACTCTTAGAAGAAACCTTTTTATTCAAAATATGTTAATCGGCACATGGGTAGACTCAATCATGGTTTAACACATTCTGAAACTTGTATAGGGGAACGTTATGAAGAGAGTATTGACGATTCTGGCTATTCTACTGCTGCCCCTTTCGGTATGGGCAATGACGCCTGTTTCCGATTCTGATCTTTCGAGTGTCACGGGCCAGGCCGGCGTGAACATC
>Ga0116162_10002756_pt1 | contig 10771 bp, 9 predicted proteins | sample AD_UKC105_MetaG_FD_89875 | JGI IMG/M metagenome (GOLD analysis project Ga0116162, IMG submission 89875) | Active sludge microbial communities of municipal wastewater-treating anaerobic digesters from Hong Kong - AD_UKC105_MetaG | ecosystem: Engineered > Bioreactor > Anaerobic > Digestate... | reverse complement strand
TCACCGAGAGCGGATTGTCCGATCTCACGAGGCCGGCAAGGACAGTACGATTCCTCGACGGCGAGTCCGGCGAGAGTCCCAGTGACGCGACCGTCGAGACGGGCGCCTCGAACCCGGGCTGAAGCCTTTTTATCGCGGAATGCGAGTTCGTGACAAAAGGGTTCACGGCCGGCCAGTTCCTGAGCAGCCCCATCAGGGCGCCGAAGCCGCATGACGAAAGGAACGAGTTCTTATCGTTCGGCGCGAAGAGATTAATTTTGCGCGCGTTCTTTAATTCTATTCCCATGCCTACATGCACGTGTTCGCCCGATCCGGCAACTCCGTCCACGGGCTTGGCGACGAAAATAGCCTCGAGCCCGTTCTTGCGGAACACCTCCTTGATCACATAGCGCGCGAATACCTCGTTGTCGGCGGCCTGCAGAAGATCGGAATACTTCCAGTCTATCTCGAGCTGCTCCATAACGTCATAGAGCCTGCCTTCCCTGCTGATCTTGCCTTTCACACCGCCCACTTCCTTGTGCCCCATCTCCGGGTCGATACCGTAGTTCTCCAGCATTATCAGCGCTTCCTCAAGGGATTTTCTGACCTGCCCTTTGGTCCTTTTCCAGTAGTGCTCCTTCAGTTCCTGACTCAGGGACAGCGCTTCTTTCGACACTTTGTCCATTGTCGTTCTCACCCAGAATTCTAGTTCGGTCCCTGTCGTGAAATATACTCCTGAGATATCGGAATATTTTATCTTCATTTTCTTTAAAAGCTGAGGGTTCGCCTTGAGGATCTTGAGCACTTCGTTCTGTACGAACTTAGTCGTGTTCTTAAGCACAGATCTCGAGCAGTAGAATTTGTCGTGATGTTTAAAAAATACCGGTATTCTGATAGTTCCTATCGGTTCGGGCCCGAAAATGCTGTCGTCGAAACTGTAGTCGACGAACCACTTCGCCTCTGTATCCACGATAAAGTCGATCTTGGCGTCGGAAATTGTCGCGATACCCGGCAGGTTCACGGAAGATCCGTCCGTCTGTACTCCGCCCGACATTATGTCGTCGAAATTTTTAAGAAAATAAGCCGCCGGTATCCTTTCGTCAACGTCGTTACCGAGAAAATCGATACCTGACAGTGATACGAATTTCACGTTCGGATGCATTCTTAAAAAGTCGGAGAGTCCCTTTTTGTTCTTCTGGCCCTCGGTCAAAAAATAAGGAATTTTGTTAAGCATCTTATGCTCCCGTATTTTGTTGTCGCAAATATAAATGATTAATGAAAAAAAATCACATCTTTTTATTGGTTTTTAATGGGAAATTAAATTGACTTTGAAGCGGAAATAGCTTAATTTCAGGTATATGAAAATGAAGGCTGAAAATGACTGAAACACTACTGATAATTCTTATAGTTATCGCGGTAATAAATCTGATCCTTATCCTGACTGCAAAAAAGTCCGGCGGCAGCGAAGATCAGCTGAAAAAGATCGAAGAGCTGATGATAAAATTCGACTCCGTACTTGAAAGGACCGAAAAATCAATTAAGGACGAATTCGCGAGGAACAGGACGGAATTCAACGAGATATCTAAATCTAACAGGGATGAGCTGACAGCCAACACGCAGAGAACGAACGAGATGCTCAGGCAGAAATTCGACGACCATTCCAAGCTCCAGTCCGACCTTTCAAAGCAGACGACAGATAATATTAAGGAGATCCGCGACGGGATCGAAAAGCATCTTTCCGCCATCCGCGAGGACAATAATAAGCAGCTCGAGGAGATGAGGAAGACGGTCGACGAGAAGCTTCAGAAGACTTTGAACGACAGGCTGAGCCAGTCGTTCGAAACGGTCGGCAAACAGCTGATCGCGGTCCAAGAGGGTCTCGGCGAGATGAAGACGATCGCGCAGGATGTCGGAGGTCTCAAGAAGGTACTCAGCAATGTGAAGATGAGGGGCGGGATAGGCGAGATCCAGCTTTCAATGTTACTCGAACAGATACTCGCGCCCGAGCAGTATGAAGCGAACGTTAAAACGAAGGCGGGAAGTTCCGACCTTGTAGAGTTCGCGATCAAGCTGCCCGGTAAGGACAATTCCGGAAAGTGCGTCTGGCTGCCTGTTGACGCCAAATTCCCCAAAGATATTTACGAGAAAATAGTCGATGCGTACGAAAAAGCCGATCCTGCCGAGATACAATCCGCGCAGAAGGAGATGGAGAATGTTATTAAGAAAATGGCTAAAGATATAAGTGATAAATATATTGACCCGCCAAATACGACCGATTTTGCCATAATGTTCCTGCCTTTTGAGGGTATCTACGCCGAAGTCGTAAGGAATTCGCTTCTGCTTGAAAACCTTCAGAGAGATTCAAAGATAATCGTGACGGGACCTTCTACCCTGGCGGCGCTTTTGAACAGCCTGCAGATGGGCTTTAAGACCCTCGCCATCGAGAAAAGATCAAGTGAGGTCTGGAAGACTCTGGGTGAAGTGAAGAAGGAGTTCGGGAAGTTCGGCGATCTGATGGAGAAGGCGAAGAGGAACATTCAGACCGGACTTAACCAGCTCGATGACGTGTCGGGTACAAGGACGAAAGCCATCAACAGAAAACTCCGCGACGTCACGCTGCTCGAAGCGCCTGAGAACAACAGCGGAACCCTGTTCCCAGAGATCGCCGCGGTCATACCCGCCGAAGACGACGACGATTGATCAGGCTGTTTTTCCTTTATCAGTATCCGGACGGTGCTTTATCAGATATGGAAGTTTTACGCTGAAAAGCGCGTTTATCATTTTTATCAGTAGGAAATACGCGGCCAGCGGAAGAATGACAACCTGGAACATGAACCTGCTGAAATAGAGTATCGTCAGATTCAGAAGATTTTTAGTAATATCCTTAATATTTCTCATAAACAGCATGAAAGTGTCGCTCATCTGAACGGCCTTGTTCTTTATGATCGCGCTGCCTGAAGAAATGGTGTCGAATATACCCTGACTTTCAGGTATGGTAAAATTCTGCGATTTCTGAACTCCCGTATCGTATATCTTCAGTTTGCCTTCGATCTCCTCAATTTTGTATTCGAAAAAACTGTCGAAAAGGTATTTGTTGGCGAGGGCGGAGACGGGCAGAAAGAACCTGACCGCAACTATTATCAGCATCACTTTGAGCATCACCGATCTGAATTTGTGCAGAAAATCCGTTCCCGTAATATTAAGTATCAGCAGTATGAACAGAATATACGAAACTATTACCGGTGAAATGAATATGAATATCTCATTGAGCACTTTTAAAAGCCCGAGGGACATTATGGCAGTTATGAGAAGGTCTGACAGCCGCTCCACAAGGTCGTCAACGGGATCTAGCACCTGACCCACGCTCAATGACAGCCCGACACCCGCCGGCTGAAGCTCAAGCTCGGATTCCTTCACCATCGAGACCGTTGAATTTATCACTGCGCAGGCGGCATAGGTCACTCCCGCCTTCGTGATCGTATCTTCGAAATACCGGTCCGTTACTTCGTCGGCGTAAGGTATCCTCACATCCCTCATAAAGAAAAGCGTTACGGCCAGTATCAGAATGAGAACGGAACCGGCAATTCTGCTTTGGAATAATTTCCTGAATTTTTCTGAATCTTCCATGCCGTCCTCACTTTATAGATATTCATTATCTTAAATTTACCCAATATTTTTCATAAAAACAAACTAATCTTATTTTCTTGACTTTACAGTATAAAATCAGTAAATAACCTGTATAAATTCTATTCTCTATTTAAAATATCGGAGGTTTGTAATGAAGGTTCGGGTTTTGTTTCTTGTGCTGATGTTTGCAGCTTTAACATTTTCCCAGCAGTTCACTGAGGTAACACCCGGTATACCCGCGACATATTCAGAAGATGGTGCCTGGGGTGATCTGGATAACGACGGCGATCTTGACCTCGTAACAGTTGGAGGTTATAACAAAATATACCGAAATGACGGAGCGGGAGTTTTTACTGACACCGGTTTTGAATCATGGGACATGTCTCAAAATATCGATCTCGGCGATTATGACAACGACGGGGACCTGGACATTTTGTTCAGCGGTGACCAGACATCTGTTTACAGAAACGATTCCGGCACATTTACATCATTATCTCTAGGTCTTCCCTATGGTATGGATTCCTATGCCGCCTGGGGCGATTATGACAACGACGGTGATCTTGATATTGTTCTGACCGGTTATCGATCGGGCTACTTAACAAGTATATACCGGAACGACGGTAACGGAGTTTTCAACGAGATCGACGCAGGATTGATGGGCCTTGAACATAGCACTGTTCAGTGGGTTGATTACAATTGCGACGGACTTTTGGATGTAATTTTAATAGGCAGTTATATGGCAAAAGGTTATAAGACGATCCTGTATAGAAATGAAGGGAATGGGATATTTACAGACATAGGCTCAGACCTGCCCGGTGTTTATAGTCCTTCAGTAGATTGGGGCGATTATGATAACGACGGCGATCCAGACCTTCTTTTGACAGGATACAGTTCTGTTCCTGCAACCATAGTGTATAGAAATGACGGTAACGGGATTTTTACGGATATTTCAGCAGGACTGTACGGAGTGTACAGCGGAAACGCGGAATGGGGCGACTTTGACAACGACGGATATCTTGATATTATAATAACAGGGCTACACAGCGGTTCTCCATCTTACGAATGTGTATCAAAAATTTACCGAAATGACGGAAACGGTACATTTACTGATATTTCAGCAGGGTTGTACGGGGTGGCTTACGGAAACGGGGCATGCGGCGATTATGACAACGACGGTGATCTTGATATTTTTATTACGGGAAGATACTATACATCCAGCTGGAACTATGTAACTAAATTGTACCGTAACGACTGTACAACCCCTAATACTGTACCGTCTAAACCGACAGGCCTATTCACCGAGATCGTAGATAACTCACTTCATTTTGAATTCTCGCCGTCAACGGACGCGGAAACTCCGCAGGCAGCTCTCACTTACAACATAGACATTGATCTTGACGGCGCAAAATATCTGTCAGGTATGTCTGATCTTGCTGACGGCTACAGAAAGATCGTTAGGGAAGGGAACCTCATTTACAGGACAGATTTTTCAACGCTCATGTTTTCGAACCTGCCTCAGGAAGCTCAGGAAAATCCGGAAGAAAGAAGAAGCATAAGCTGGAAGGTACAGGCGATAGACAACTGCTTTGCGGGTTCCGAATTCGCTGCGGACAGCGTCTCCATACCTTTAGTTTCGCCAAGGAACCTGATCCTCCAGAATAATTTCCTTATGACCGAATTCGACCTGCTCAAATGGGAATTTGCATGTCCGGATACCGTTGATCATTATGTGATACAGATTGATGAAGACAGTCTTTTTCATTCTCCGCTGGAACATACTTACGCCATAGCCAAAGCAGATAAAGAAACAACCTTTCTTTCGGTACCTGTACAGGATTTCACCGGCTATCAGACTATGAGGTCGCACACAACTTACTTCTGGAGAGTGAAACCTGTATATATAAACGGGTCGTTAGAAACTGTATTTACAAAAATACCGGCATCTTTCATTTACATACCCTACGATATTACACCGGGCACTCCGCAGAACATTACTATTTTGAAGAACGAAAATTATGTTATTCTGACATGGCACGCAGTGGAAGTCAAACAGAAAGGCCTAACTTATAATGTTTACAGCTCGACAGACCCCTATGCCGATTTTCCATGGGGATACACTCTGGAGCAGTCCGGAATTACAACAACAGCGTGGTCTGAGCCGATATCAGAAAATAAGAAATTCTATGTTGTAACTGCTTATTATTCGCTGCAGTAAGGATTTAGTTCAATATTTCGAATTCTTTTACGAAAACGACCTCGCAGGCGTGATCGCCGGTATCGGTCCTGGACATCGAGCTTTCCCAGTGCCATCCGTCCGGACGGTTGATCCTGACGAGGTGACCTCTGAACCGCACGATGCTGCCTGTTTTTACGCTTTTTATAAGACTTTCTATGCCGTCATCCGCCGGTATAAGGTGCATATTAGCGGCATTGTGCTCTATCTGGTCTCTAGGTATGGGGTACTTCCTGCATTTCCAGTAGAACCACCTGTTCCTCTGGGATATTTTTAGCTCCGAAAGAACTTTATCGTCAGCCATAGGTCCCCAGCCGAGCGCCAGATCGACGGGAGCGAGCTCAGCTTCAGTTCCCAGCCAGTACCTTTCTCTTGACAGTACACGGGCGGTAATTTCAAAGTCTGCGAGCGGAGTGATCAGAAAGTCGTCCCCGAAAGTAAAGACCTTCGCTTTAGTGGCGGTCTGTCTGGGCTGTTCCTTTGCCACCTGCCCCTTCCCTTTGTGCGTTACCGGTCTTCCGTCGTACCAGTAGTAAATGCCGAACGCTGTCAGGCCGAGTATGAGGATAAATTTGATGTTCATGTTATAAACCCGAGATAGTTATCTTTGTTAACCTGAAGGAATTCACTTTCGGGATAGTTTTCAGACCACGATCTTGGAGCTTTGATCTTTTTCGGGTTGAGTTTGAATTCGAACCCGTAAAGTTTTCCGTCTCTTTCTTCCACCAGGTCTATTTCCTGCATATCGTACGTCCGCCAGAAATAGTTGTTCGAATATATTCTGTGATACGCCTGTTTTTTGAGCCTTTCGGTGAAGAGAAAATTCTCCCATAACTGTCCCGCGTCGTTCCTTAAATTGAGCGGCTTGAAATTATTGGTAACCGAATTGAGGACCCCGTTATCCAGAAAATAATAACGGCTGCTCTTAGTGACCTCTTTCCTTAAATTCCTTGAAAATCCGCCGACCTTTTTTATAATAAAAGTTTTCTCAAGAAGATCAAGGTATCTTTCTACTGTCTGCTTTGCCAGATCCAGCGAATTACCAAGTTCCGTCAGCGAAACTTCCTTACCGATCTGAAATGATATCAGCATGAGAAGATCAAGAAGTTTTCTCGGATTTTTCACGTTTTCCAAAGCCAGAATATCTTTGAAAAGATATGAATTCCTGAGTTCTTCAAGCAGTATTTTTTTACCTTCATAGCTGTTTTCTGTGAACACTTCAGGATATGTACCGTATATAACAAACTCTTCGATCCTCCTTTGAATTTCAAAATCCCCGATGAAATCCGACGCTTCTATCATAGAGACCGGAAAAAGCGTGACAGTGTTTTTTCTGCCTGTTAGAGGTTCTCCGATCTTATTGGACAGATCGAAGGAAGAAGAACCGCTCGCGATAACTTTTATTCCCGGTACGCGGTCAACGAGGATCTTCAGTCCCGTCCCGATTTTCTGTATCATCTGAGCTTCATCTATAATAACGAGATCGAACCTGCTGAAAAAACCGGTTATTTTCGCGACGCTTTCCGACTCGAGCAGCTCTCTGAGCTCCCTGTCCTCTCCTATTTCGTAAAAATACTTTCCGCTGAATTTTTCTGCGAATTTTTTTATCATGGTCGTCTTTCCGGTACGCCTGGGACCGTAAACTACCAGCACTTTTCCGCTTTTCAGGTTCTCTTCTATCCTGCCGTCATAATATCTTTGAATATCCATCAAAACTCCAGCAAAACAATTCTAAGGTATAATATAACACCGTATTGCAAATTAGGCAAATTAATTTCCCGTATTTTGCTTAATTAGGGAAGTTGACTTTCCGAATTAAGATCAAATGATGTATTTTATTTTTTTACTTGACCCTCCCGCGGCTGTAATGTTTATATTTATCCCAGTAAGCTTACAAAAGGAGACGGACAATGCTCAAGATCGGTGAATTCTCAAAACTCTGCAGAGTGACGGTGAAGACCCTGCGCTACTATGACGAGATAGATCTCTTAAAGCCGGATACGATCGATCCGGACAGCGGTTACAGGTTTTACCGGCCGGAAAAACTTGCAGCCGTATCGGAGATACAGTCGTTGAAGGACATGGGTTTTTCGCTTGAGGAGATCTCGTCTTTTCTGAACGAAAGGCCCGGTCACGCGGAATTGCTGGAGATACTCGAAGTCAAAAAGAGTTCTCTCGAATTCAGCATTGTCAGGGAACAGAACAGCGTATCGCAGTTAAAAAAATGGATAGGCGAACTAAAAAAGGAGCTTAAAATGGAAAAAGTTACAATAAAACAACTTCCCGACATCATCGCGGCGACATACAGGAAGGTCATACCCGACTTCAATTATCTTTATACGATGGCCCCGGAAATGGGAGAGAAAATGAAAGAGCAGGGGGCGGTCTGTAGCGAACCGGCATACTGTTTCAATATCTATCACGATCCGGAGTGCAAAGACAGGGACATTGATGTTGAGATAGTCGAAGCGGTCGTCAAAAAGCTGCCAGACAGGGACGGTATTGTCTATAAGGATATGAAAGGTTATAATAAAGCGGCCTGCATCTATCACAGAGGACCGTACGAGAATTTCGGCAGGACGTATTCGGCGGTATTCAAATGGATAGAAGATAACTGTCTCGAGATCATAGGACAGCCGAGAGAGTCCTACATAGACGGGATATGGAATAAGGAGGATCAGAACGACTGGCTCACTGAGATACAGGTGCCTGTTAAATGAAATAAGGGCGGATTTACCGCCCTTCTTTCAAACCTCTCGAATTCGAGAGGTTTATGACAATATAAAACAGAGGGCGTGTCAAATAGTGAGCCGCTCTAACATTTTTGATATTTTTTCTGATTAATTATTTCCTGATATTTTTTTCAGGACTTCCCTGAAATGTTCAACCGCTTCCCTGTATTTTTTTTCCGCAACGTTCGGAGTATAGTCCTTGGTCTCAACTGAAACTTTACCGGATTCCTTTACAGCCCAGTAGAATATCTTCTTCCTTTGATCGAATACAGATATTATTTCCATCGCGTTCCGGGGCATTCTGTATTTAAGCTCCAGACTGTCGGATATAAAGATCATTTCGTTATATCCGCCCGTTTCGCCGGTCACGCCTTTGCTTTTTACGATTGTCAAAAGGGAATCGAAATCAGCTATACTGAAAACCGTGAGACTGTCCTGACCGAACGCCGCACCCGATAGAATCAGTATGACCGATAAAATTAATTTCATAAAAATTTACTGTGATTTATCTTTCTTATCCAATAACTTTCTGATCTCTTTATCAAAATCCGAGTCGATCAACTGTGTTTTATTGAATTCATCATATTCAGAATATGCTTTCTCTTCCGCTTCCCTGTGCGATATCTTTCCTTTGCCTTCAAGAACTTTGTACTCATTGAACTCCAGAAATCTGTTCACTGAATCTGCGAGTTTCTCCATAGTCAGTACATTCCTGTTCTCAATTATTCTTTCTATGTAGTCGAAATATCCTGAAACAGCCCTCTCAAGTTTTCTGATATCTTCTTCAGGGAGATAGTTTTTAGCGATTACAGTATCGGACTTCAAAATCCTGCCTTGGGGGGCGTTCTTCCATGTAGTCATCCCCATAAAAGGCTTACTTTTATCCGCCCTTGAACTTATTATTTCCGCAGCGGTCTGCCCGGTAATAGCATAATGGAATTTGTTCTGAACCGCCGAATAGAATGTTTTTGTGATATCCGATTTAGGGTCGTAATCTATGCTGCACTCTGCAAAAATATCAGTTATCTGCTGATATATCCTTCTTTCGCTTGTTCTGATCGAACGGACTCTTTCCAGCAGTTCTTTAAAATAGTCTTTACCGAAATATCTGCCGTTCTTCAGCCTGTCATCATCCATTGTAAAACCTTTGATGATGTATTCCTTCAGCCTTTCGGTAGCCCATATCCTGAACTGAGTCGCTTTAAAACTGCTTACACGGTAACCTACGGCTATAATTGCATCCAGATTATAAAACTTCACCGATCTTTTTACTTCTCTTCCGCCTTCAATTTGAACTGTTTCCAAAATGGAAATAGTTGATCCTGCTTTAAGCTCTCCTTCCTGATAAATATTATTCAGGTGCTTGGATATCGCCGGCACATTCACTCCGAACAATTCCGCAATTTTCACCTGTGAAAGCCAGATATTTTCATCCTTCATGAACACTTCGACTTTGATCTTGCCGTCCGGTGTTGTGTACAGAAGAAAATCCGTCATTCTGTCAGTCGTTCTGATCATATCATTCTTTTTACTCATCTTTTACGCTCCTTTACTCCACTTTTACAATTTAACGAAATATCTTCAGATATTCCACATCACTTTTCCGAAATATAACAGCAGAGGCGTGTCATATCGTGACACGCCTCAACTTTTTCGATATTTTTTCTGATTTATTCTAGAACTTTCTGCTTTCCATAAAGAGCTGGTATTTCACGATATCGGCTATACTTAAAATGTGCGACTCTTTGGAATATACCGCCACTAGAGTACCGCTCCCGCTCCTGTAGTAATCCACGGTATCCGACGACCTTTCCGGAACCCTTTCGAAGTCCTTGCCCAGATTGATCAGCAGCAGAGCCTCGATGTCCATGCCGTCCAGAGGAACGTTCGGGAGACCCACATACGTCTTAATGGTCGAAGCACCCGACGCCGTCGGTTTCACAATAGCCTCGAACTGCCCCGGAGCTTTCATCTGATAGCTGATATACACCGACCTGCCGTCCTTCATGATCGCGTTCACCAGAAAACCGTCCATATAATAATAATCGCCCATACCGTAATCTTTGAGCAGTATCACGCCGTACCTTTTCTTGAGATCATCCGAAGACTCGTTGATCCGCGCCAGCACCGCCCCGCAAAGAACAAGAAGCATAACAGAAACAAACCTGACCTTCATAGCCGACTCCTTATTTTAAAACTT
>Ga0116162_10002755_pt1 | contig 10771 bp, 10 predicted proteins | sample AD_UKC105_MetaG_FD_89875 | JGI IMG/M metagenome (GOLD analysis project Ga0116162, IMG submission 89875) | Active sludge microbial communities of municipal wastewater-treating anaerobic digesters from Hong Kong - AD_UKC105_MetaG | ecosystem: Engineered > Bioreactor > Anaerobic > Digestate... | reverse complement strand
TTCGATCCTGCCGCAGTGAAAGATACCGTGTTCATGGGAACATCGGCGACCGCTCCGCCGGAGCAATATGGATATGGACAGACCGACGCGCGTTCCGATCTTTATTCGCTGGGGATACTGCTCATCTTTCTGTGTACGGGACGATATGAAAGAACAGCGCTGACCGACATGCCGTCAAGCCTCCGCAAAATTGCGGAAACCTGCACCCAGTTTGCGCCCAAGGACCGGTATGCTTCGGCGCTTCGGATCAAGCGGGCGCTCCTTGCACGCAAACGGGTCTGGCCAAAAAGGATTGCTGCCGGCACCGCTGTTTTATGCGCAATTTTCGGAGCTTTTTGGATTGGCCGCGCCACTGCGGGCGACCGATCATATCCGGATTCGTCCGCACAGGCGGAATCATCGCCAGTCACAGCGCAAGAAGCCGCGGCAGCCTCCGTTTCGGAGGACGGTACGGTTCGCTTTGCGTCCGGTGTAATCGAAGGATTGGTACGGGAGAAACTGGGCAAAACGTCGGAGGAAACGGTTACGGCAAGCGAGCTGGCGACGATTACGGAATTGAGCGTGGTCGGCGTTCCTGCCGAAAATGCTTCAATGCCCGTTGATTTTGTCGGCGACCAGGTCTATCTGGGCGGAGAACCGATTACACGCGGCGAAATCCAAACGCTGACCGATTTGTCGCTGATGAAAGGGCTTGAGACACTCGTACTCGTCTATCAGCAGATCGACGACCTTTCTCCGATCGAAGAGCTTCATCTGACTTCCCTTACGATTATCGGAAACTACGTGAGCGATTTAACGCCGCTTGCCAATATGGAAACGCTGCGGAACCTGGACGTCAGCTACAATCCCGTCGAGGACCTGTCGCCTTTGGAATCTCTCCAGCGGCTGGAAACATTGCATATCGAACAATGCAACGTGACGGATCTTTCGGCGCTTGAGAGTCTCACCAGCCTGACGACCGTCAACGCCGCCTATATCCCATGCTCCGATTATTCCCCCCTGCTTACTTTGCCGCTGCTCCGCTCTGTCGAAATCACCGGAAGCAGCGCGCTGGATGTTGCCGAGGTTTCCGGCAATCAGAACATCGAAGAACTCATCGCGATCAACTGCGGGCTCACCAGCTTGGAGAACCTTCAGTTCATGCCCAGTCTCGAGCGGCTGGAGTTGAGCGAAAATCAAATCTCGGATTTGTCGGGTATCGAACGGTATCAAAACCTGAACAACCTGATCCTGCAGAATAATCCGGTCGATGATCTGTCGCCGCTGATTGCGCTTCCCGCTCTGGAGGGACTCAATTTGCAGGGCGTGGACGCGGATTTATCGCCGCTTTTGAGCATAGCTTCTCTTGAAAAGCTGGTTTGTTCGTCCGCTGTGCAGTCCCGCATCGACCGAATCAAAGAAGATGCGGCGTTTGAGATAGAAATTGCCGACTGATCACAATCGCAAGGGAGAGACCGCAATGGAACAAGAGGATAAGACCCCCCGGGGAAAGGAAACGTCCCGCAGATCCGGCGACGATCCGGCTTTTTCTACCGAGGCGATGCTGAGCAAACTCAAGGAAGCGCATGAAATCGACAGCTTCCTTGAGGAAAACAGGGACGCATTTTACAGCAGCACCATCCGCGACTATTTTGAAATGCTGTTTGAAAAATACGGCATCAGCAAGAAAGACGCCATTGAACGTTCCAATATCGAACGGGGATATGCGTATCAAATCCTGCGCGGCGAAAAGTGCGCCGGACGGGACAAATACCTTCGCCTTGCGGTCGGTATCGGACTGACATTGGACGATACGCAGCGGCTTCTGACCATCACGCAAAACGGGATTCTTTATTCCAAAGTGCTGCGTGACGCGATCCTTATCTTTGGCATCAATAACCATTTTGATATCATAAAACTCGAATCGCTTCTGGAAGAAAAGCACGCAGACCCGTTGGAATAATCATAAGTCGCCTGTACCCAGCACCTTGAACAGCACCCCAAAAAACGGACAAAACATCGATTTTTTCTCATTCAGTCTGGACTGCTGTTTGGCGGACATGGGAGTGTGCTAAAATATCGGACAGCATGGTAAGAGATTATAATAGGGATTAGGAGGACGAAACCATGCTGAAACAACGAACCCAATACGATGATGAATTCAAGAAAAATGCGGTTAAACTAAGTTATGCAAGTCCAAAGCCGGTGCGAGCTGTCGCAGACGATCTGGGCATAGCAGCAAACCTGCTGTACAACTGGCGCAAGAAATATACGGCGTCAGGCGAGAAAACGCCAATGGCCACAATGGAGGAAGATCTCAAGGCGCTCCGGCTTGAAAATGCAGAATTAAAAATGGAGCGCGACATGCTAAAAAAGCAGCGGCCTACTTTGCGAAGCTCCAGAAGTGAAATCTTGGATACTTAAGTCCTATGCAATGGCTAATGCGCTGGAATCGAGCCCTTCAAACATGTGTTGCTTAACAGTCTGTCCGAAATTGTGTTGTATTCCCAACTCAACCGGTCACATTAAGAGCACGCTGACCGGAAACCATTGCGTTTTCCCGCTGATCGACGGAGAAATTATCTGCGGCGGAGCACAGGATATCTATCTTGTGGAATTCGACGGGCCTCAGCTGAGACGTATATATGTTGAGACGATCGGAGAGTGACTCATACAACATCGGCTTATATGATAGAGTCTGCATGGCCGAACCACTGTTTTGAATAAGACTGGATTCGGCCAATGAGGTCAGGCTAGGGCGAAAGTGGAAAAGTCGATTTTTAAGCGGCTTCAAAATCTGATTATCGGGTTTTGAAGCCAGCATCACGTCTTAAGTTTAAGTGCGCTGTGTGATAGGAACTCATTGGAGCCCTTTCACCAGCGCTTTTTTATGCCGTCGGTATTTTCCGGAACTGATATCCTGTCTTTGGAGAGTAGTTTATTAAACAGGCTGGGTTGATTTCGTTTTCCTCTCACTTTTGTGCGGATAGCGGCTTGGCGATTGCTATTTCGGACAATTCGATTTGATATATTGCTATTCTATGGTTGTCAATACTTTCTAAAAAAACAATATTGGTTGACAACAGAATACAATATGGATATAATACAAATACATACAAAACATAACAATATAAGATGAGTAAGCAATGGACTATCACACATGAACAACTCCTGCCTTGATTTTGAACGAAACGATTGCCGGTTACTCTGCTTTCGATGAAGAGTATAGCTACGTAAAAGGGGCAATGTTTAGCAGCAATGATTCGTGCGTACGTTCAGTATAGGAATTAAATTGCAAATATTGCGACGCGAAGATTTCTTTGGAGGTTGTTTGCGAGTGATTCAAAATACGAAACGTGTAGGATGCCATTTTTATGTATGCTCCGAAACATCGACAAAATGTACGAGGCGTATAAAACGCCGAATTTCTCAATTAGGTGGTGCAATGTGAAAAGGTATGTGTTGAAAAGAATTTTAATCGCGATTCCGACCTTTATTGGGATTACGATACTGGTGTTTGGGCTTTGCTACACTGCCTCGGGTAGCCCACTGGAGCTTCTGCTCAACAACCAAAACATTTCGGAAGCCGAGGTATTGCGCCAAGCAGAGAAATTAGGCCTCAACCAACCGGTCTATATGCAGTATCTGTTATGGATGAAAAACTTCCTTTCGGGAAATCTTGGCATTTCATACCGAACGAGCGGTGAAGTTTTGCCCATGATTATGAACGCGCTTTGGCCGACGGTACTGCTAACGCTTTCAGCCGTTCTGGTCGCATGCATCATTTCGTTTCCGCTCGGCATTCAGTCGGCTTGTCACCAAAATGGAGCCTGGGATAATGTTTCTTCCGTTTTTTCGTTTTTATCAACCTCGACTCCGAGTTTTTTTCTTGCACTGGTTTTTCTGTACCTGTTCTCGGTTCAATTGGGAATATTACCGATCGGCGGAATGTACGATACGGGTAAAAGCACTTCAATACTATCCTTGCTGCGTCATCTAATTATGCCGGCCACAGTACTGGGAAGCACCATGGTTGGCAGCCTGATACAGTACACTCGAAGCAGTATGCTGGAAGTCATGCGTGAAGATTATGTGCGTACGGCGTATTCGAAAGGGTTACGTAATCGCGTCGTTATATTTAAACATGTGCTGCGCAACTCGTTGATTCCTGTGGCCACTTATCTCGGCATGGAAATACCGATGTTAATTGGCGGCGCTGTTGTTACAGAACAAGTTTTTTCCTGGCCGGGGCTTGGCAATCTTATGCTTAAATCCATCAGCGCGCGCGATTACCCTGTCATAATGGGTGTCACCATTGTTACCGCAATCGCTGTGCTTGTGTTCAATCTATTGACAGATTTGTTTTATGGGGTGCTGGATCCTCGGATCCGGTACAACTGATCGATAATAAAACCAGATAGGGAGGTGCTGGGTTGAGCCAAAAAAAAGCGGGATTCCGCAACTTTATTAAACGCTATAGCAGAAACAGACTGGCGGTATTTGGTTTTTTTACCTTTATCTTAATCGCGTTGGTCGTATTGATATTGCCTTCGTTTCTGCCCTTTACAGAGTCGCAGATCGACGCGACCGCATTTAATCAAGCCCCGGGTGGTAACCATCTGCTGGGAACCGACGATGTCGGCCGGGATGTGTTAGCAAGACTGCTCTACGGCGGGCGCGTGTCGCTGTTTGTGGGCATCATGTCCACTGCTATCAGTGTAATCATTGGCATTCCGCTGGGCCTTTTGGCGGCGTTCTATCGCGGAGCTCTGGAGACGATGGTTATGCGCGCGTCCGATATTTTCATGACCATTCCATCCACCATTTTGATTCTATTCCTCGTTTCTATGTTTGGTCCGTCTATCGTCACGGTTACAGTCGTCATCGGCGTGCTCGGATGGACAAAATTTGCACGGCAAATATACGGGACAGTGCTGAGCGTGCGTGAAAAAGACTACGTTGAAGGTGGAATCGCGATCGGAGAAAAAGACAGCCGTGTCATTACGAAATATATTCTGCCCAACGCAATTGCGCCGATTTTTATATCGATCACGTTCCGCATTGCATCGGCGATTATTCTCGAATCGTCACTTAGCTTTCTGGGTATGGGCGTTCAACCGCCCGCAGCCTCTTGGGGAAATATGCTGTATAACGCGCAGTCGATTACGATCCTGAAAAGTCGTGCGTGGATGTGGCTGCCTCCGGGATTGATGCTGATGACGACCATACTGAGTATCAACTTTATTGGAAACGGCCTGCGCGACGCATTAGATCCCAAGACTTCGATCCGCTAAGCATCAAGTTTATTACATTCATCGCCGAATGAATGCGATAAATAAAATAAAAAAGGAGTATAGAACATGAAAAGAAAAGTATGCTTTCTTCTTGCAATTGCCTTAGTGCTGCCACTTGCACTAGTTGGTTGCAGTACCAGCCCGACCTCTTCAGAAACAGCTTCTTCGGAAACTACATCTTCGACGGAGACAACGACATCCAGCACCGTCGAGGCTACAGGTCCGAAGGATGAAGTCGTCACCATGGCGATCATCTCCTCCTGGAACACCTTGAACATTTATAATACGTCCGGCAACTATGGACACTGCGTTGCCGACCAAATGTTTGAGCGCATGGTCACATGCAATCATGACGGCGAATATCTGCCACGGCTTGCGAATTCGTGGGAGATGTCTGCGGACAACACGAGCATTACATTCTATATGAATGAAAATTGCACTTGGCATGACGGTGAACCGCTCACCGCCGACGACGCAGTATTCACCCTGCAGGCAGTAACCAACGAAGCCGTTGACAACTATTACCGCAGCGAGTTTAGCATACTTGCTGGTACCGACGAGAATGGCGTTTGCGCAGACCCCGCCGCGTTGGGTGCGGAAGCGATTGATGAATACACGCTTCAGCTAACCTTTAAGTCGGCAAAAGATCAAAGCACAATCCTTAGCTCCCTGTGCAGCTTCTTCTATATCTTGCCTCAGCATATTCTGGACACGGGTAACTATGCTGATATCAATACGTCCGATTTCTGGTCGGCTCCGATTGGCAGCGGCCCCTTCAAATACGTGAAGGACACGGCGGGTGAGGAACTTGAACTGGAAGCCAACACGGATTACTATCTCGGCTGTCCCGATTTTAAAACGCTGGTCGTCAAGGTAGTTCCCGCCAGCAGTCTTACTGCCGGATTGTTGAACGGCGATATCGACGTGGTCGGTGCCGGCAGCATTCCGCTTTCCGACTGGGAGACCGTAAAGTCCGCCGACAATCTTGTTGCCGCATCTGTTCCCGGTTATTCCTATCAGTATATGGAGTTTAATCTTTCTGAAGGTGAAACATATTTCCAGGATCAAGCGGTGCGTGTTGCATTTGACAAGGCAATTGACAAGCAATTGATCGTCGATCAGCTGATGGCAGGCGAGGGACAAGTGGCCGTCGGGCCGATGCCTGAATATCACCCGTATTTTAACAGTGATTTGGTAGGCAACAGCTATGACCCCACCGCGGCAAAGAGCGAACTGGAGGCCGCCGGATTTGATTTCACAAAAGAATACCGACTTATCGTTCCGCAAGGAAATCAGGTGCGTGAGCAATCCGCCCTTATCATCCAGCAAAATCTGGCCGATATTGGCATCACTGTTACAATTGAGACGTATGATTTCCCGACTCTTCTGGAAATGATGCGCAATGGTGATTTTGATCTCGGACTGTTAGGTGGCGGAAGCAATATCGATCCTGCTGAGAGTGCTGTTATTGTAAAACCGGGCAGTGCCCAGAACTATTCACTGTTAACCGATTCCAAATGGTATGATCTGGCCGAAGCCGGCAGCTCTTTGGTAGGCTTCAGCGAGCGCAAGGCGGCGTTTGACGCTTACCAGGCGGCTTTGGTGGAAGACCAGCCATACATCTGGCTCTATCATCAGAACAACCTGTGGGCGCACTCGACCCGTTTGGTATCCATCCCGCAGGATGATTTTATTTGGTACAACTACGAAGTGTGGACCTGGGAACTCGCCGACTGATGACAGGCAGATATCCCGACACACTGAGAAACAATGTCGGGGATTAAAAAAGTAATGCTTCAGCGGTACATTCGAGGCGACGGCTGCACGGCCGTTTGTCTGGCCGTGCAGACCGTCCTGCATATCATATCCTTTCCGAAAGGACAGGTTTAAGCTATGCAGCAGGATTTAAAAAGATCGCTCCAAATTTGAAACACGTACAACGGACACGGAATTGCGAAATGAAAATGGTTCAGGAGGGCGTCTATGAAGGATGATGTATTGTTGGAAGTCAGTGGGTTGAAAACCTATTTTTTCGATCGCAAGGGACAGGTTCCCGCGGTGGATGGCGTTGACTTCACCCTGCATAAGAATGAAACACTCGGCATCGTTGGGGAATCCGGATGTGGGAAGAGTGTAACCTCCATGTCGATTTTGCATCTGCTGCCACCCAAAGGTAAGATTGTGGAAGGCAACATTCGTTTCAAAGGCCGTGACATTACTCACTTATCGGACGAGGATATGACGCGGGTCCGCGGCAAGGAAATCGCAATGATCTTTCAGGAACCAATGACCAGTCTTAATCCGGTCTATACCGTGGGATATCAGATTCGTGAAATGATCCTGCGCCATGAAAAGATGTCGAAAAAAAAGGCGAGGGAAAAGTCCATCGAGATGCTGCGCCTTGTTAATATACCGGCACCGGAAAAACGGGTTGATGAATACCCGCACGAGCTATCCGGAGGCATGCGACAGCGGGTCATGATTGCGATGGCTTTGGCCTGCGATCCGCAACTGTTGATTGCTGACGAGCCAACCACTGCGCTGGATGTGACGATCCAAGCACAAATACTGGATCTAATTCGAAATCTTAAGAAGAAAATGGACACTTCCGTCATAATGATTACCCATGATTTGGGTGTTGTGGCGGAAATGGCCGATTATGTCCTTGTTATGTATGCGGGAATGGTTATGGAATATAGCGAGGTGCACAAATTATTCAAAAAACCCCTGCATCCCTATACACAAGGGCTTATGCGCGCACTACCCAAGATGGGTGAAGAAAACAAAAAGCTTTATACCATAGAAGGACAGGTTCCCAGCCTTTACGATTTACCGACGGGATGCAGATTCTGGCCACGGTGTCCATACGCTATGGAACGCTGCAAGGCCGAAATGCCTGCACTGTACGAGGTGAACGGGTGTAAGGTGCGCTGCTTCAAGTATGAGAAAAAGGAGGCGCCGGGAAATGAATCAGAACCTATTAGAGGTTAAAAATTTAAAGAAATATTTTATAACTAAAGGCGGTTTGTTTTCCGGCCCAACACGGTATGTGCGAGCCGTGGACGGGGTTAGCTTTTCTCTGAAAGAGGGCGATATTTTCGGTATCGTGGGTGAGTCCGGCTGTGGAAAATCCACGTTGGGTCGCAGTATTTTGCGGCTGATCGATGCAACCGACGGAGAAATTCTATTTGAAGGAAGGGACATCCTTAAATTAAGCAAGGAAGAAATGCGTCTGCTTCGTCAGAAGATGCAGATAATTTTTCAGGACCCGGGCGCCTCTCTGAATCCTCGCATGACGGTAGGCGAAATCATACAGGAACCATTGGATATTTTCAGCGGCAAGAATGAAAAAGAGAAGGAAATGAAGGTTCTTGAGTTGATGGATATGGTAGGGATCAACCACTCCTATATCTCTCGCTTTCCGCATGAGTTCTCCGGCGGTCAACGGCAGAGAATCGGCATCGCCCGGGCGTTGGCGGTCATGCCAAAGCTTATTATATGCGACGAACCGGTCTCTGCGCTGGATGTATCCGTCCGCGCGCAGGTGCTGAACCTTATTAATGAACTGAAACAGGAATTCAACCTGACGTATATCTTTATTTCGCATGATCTGTCGGTTGTGAATCATATTTGTAACCAGATCGCAGTTATGTACCTCGGACGAATCGTTGAAATTGCTGAGAAAAAGGAGTTGTTTGAGAATCCCACGCACCCTTATACGCAGGCGCTGCTGTCGGCAATTCCGATGCCCGATCCTTCTTTACAACGTGAACGCATCATCTTGCAAGGAGATGTACCTAATCCAGCCAACCCGCCTTCGGGATGCCACTTCCATCAGCGGTGTCCCTATGTCACGGAACGTTGCATAAGGGAAGTGCCGCAATTTACGGAGGTGGCGAACGATCATTTTGTAATGTGTCATTTGGTGGACCAGCCTTTAAACAGCTGAAAGGAGCAAGGGTATGAACAAAGAACAATTTGTAATTGAAACCATCGAGTCGAATCGGGATCGTTACACGGAAGCGGCGGGGCACATCTGGGATTACGCTGAAACCAGATTCGATGAAAAGCGCTCCGCAGACGAATTGAAAGCCATCCTGCGGCATGAACAATTCGTCCTTACGGACGGCGTTGCCGGCATGCAGACCGCTTTTGTCGCGGAGGCGGGACAGGGCCGGCCGCTGATCGGCTTCCTTGGTGAATATGATGCTCTGCCGGGTCTTTCGCAGCATGCGGATTCCGTTACCCGTAGTCCTATCACACCCGGCGCGCCCGGCCATGGATGTGGTCACCATATTCTTGGCACCGGTGCGATGGCGGCAGCAATAACGGTAAAACGCTATCTTGAAGAAAACAATTTGCCGGGTACGATTCGGTTTTATGGCTGTCCTGCCGAAGAAGGAGGCGGGGGTAAAATTTATATGGCCCGCGCCGGTTTATTTGACGATGTTGACTGCGCCATCACATGGCATCCGGCGGATGATAACAATATTTGGTCGATGAATTTTATGGCCATACAGAGTTTGCGTATCCACTTTAAAGGCATCTCCGCTCATGCGCCTTCGCAGGTGCATATTGGACGAAGCGCGTTGAGTGCGGCGGAGCTGATGAACGTAGGCGCAAATTATTTACGCGGTCAAGTGCAGCGTGATGTTTGTATCAACTATGCTTTTATCGATGCGGGCGGCGTTGCACCTAACGTTATCCCAAATTATTCGGAAGTTGTTTATAACATTCGTGCAAACAATCATAAACGGGCGATGGAAACCGCCCGCAGAATCGACGAGATTGCACACGGTGCGGCCATGATGACGCGCTGTGAAGCGGATGTGGAATATACAGGCGGCCTTTCGGAGCTGATTCCAAATCGTACGCTCGAACGGATTGCCTATGAGCAATTTGTAAAAATCGGACCAACTCCGCACACGATGGAGGACGAAAATTTCTGCCGCGAAATACATAAATCTTTCCCGGAGAATGCCGAAGAAAGCACATTTTCCACCCTGGAATATTTATATGGGCCGGAAGCGGCGCCGCTGATCCCACAGATTCGTGGAAAGGTTATCAACGACGTGCTGTATCCCTACAAAGCGATACCACATGCAAAATATGGTTCCACGGACGTTTGCGATGTCAGTTGGTTTACTCCCACGATACAACTGACGACCGCCTGCTATGCAAAGGATACTCCCGGGCACTCCTGGCAGGAGGTGGCACAGGGTAAAAGGCCACTCTGTTACAACGGAATGCTGACAGGTGCTAAGGTTATGGCGCTTACCGGTATCGCCGTGGCTACCGATGGCGAGGCGATGCGCGCAGTGCGCAGAGAGTTTACCGAAGCAATGAAGGATAAGACTTACGAGTGCCCTATTCCAGAGGATTTAAAGCCGGAAGCATCTTTCTGAGCGGAGAGAATATTATGGTGAAAGTGTTAGGCCTCGGGGACAATGTCTGTGATATTTATCTCAACCAAGGGGTGATGTACCCGGGCGGTCAAG
>Ga0116162_10002752_pt1 | contig 10776 bp, 7 predicted proteins | sample AD_UKC105_MetaG_FD_89875 | JGI IMG/M metagenome (GOLD analysis project Ga0116162, IMG submission 89875) | Active sludge microbial communities of municipal wastewater-treating anaerobic digesters from Hong Kong - AD_UKC105_MetaG | ecosystem: Engineered > Bioreactor > Anaerobic > Digestate... | reverse complement strand
TGTATAGCTTCCCACTGGAAACGGGACTAACATCAAAAATTTACCGTTCAATTTTTTTCTTCAATTGAAGGTTTCAAATGAAAAAAAAGCACCAGATATGGGTTAGCGCAGACGGGGGCTTTCTCATTGGCTTAGGCAACCAGATCGAGCCGTGCTGAAGGCAAGTGTCAAGGCTTTTATTAAAAATACTACCCGAGTTTGCGAGGTGTGGAGATTTTTGATAAAACCCGCAGGGCCTGGCCTTGACTGCGCGTGGGCGTGGCTTATCTTGGCCTAAACCAATGATAAAGCCGGGCAGTACCGCCAACCAAGGGGTGGCGGTCGGGGCTACGGAGGGTTATTAAATTCCAGCAAGTGCCGACGCCAGGAGGCTGTTGCTACCGCTTTCGGAGGCAACGGCTGTTTTAAAAATTGGGTTTCGTGTTGGTGGATCGTGCGGTTTTTAAAAGTGCCGGTGCAGCGTCGGGGCGGGTCGGCAAGTGCGGCTACTTTGCATAATGCCCTTATAAGAACAACTGGGATTTCGTGAGGTGGATTTGTGGGGTTGGTTTTATAAGATGGCGTTATGTAAATGTAGCTTTGGGTTTTATTTTGGGGCGGAGTTTTTGTCAACAGCGTTGGGAACAGCTCTTTTATTTTTCTTTTTTGCCGACTCTTTTTATTTCAATTGAAAAAAGAAAAATAAATGTGCTGTATTGGCGTAGGCACAAAAACTGTGACCAAAAATAAAACAGAAGGGTTGGCGGTGTGGAAGGATGTGTAGTTTAATTCTTTCAGCTGGTTTCCAGTTTGATTCAATTCATCACGCAGTGAGTGACCAATTCGGAACGCAGTGAGTTCCAAATTGTGAACGCAGTGCGTTCATAATTTGCCAGACACTGTCTGGCAAATTCAACAACTTATCAATCCTACTCCTTTAAATGGTACTGCGTTCCTTTTCGCTCCCCGGTTTTTAAGATCAGCCCTTCTTTCACCAAAAATGCCAGATCCTTTTTCAAGGTGTTCCTCGACTGGTTTGGCATTGCCGCTTCAATGTCGCTTACTTTCATGGTTCTATGCTCTTTGACAAATTCCATAATTTGTTGTTGCCTGTCGTTCAATACCAGTTTCAACTTGGTGTAAGTTTCATATTTTGCATCCAGCCTTTGGGTCAGTATGATCAAACTTTCAAGGAAGAACAATATCCATAAATCAATCCGCTCATTTTCTTTATAGCGGTTCTTTTGCCCTTCCATCAATGCTTTGTAATATTCGTCCTTCCTGGTCTCGATAACATTTTCAAATGAAACATACTGGATAAACTGATAATCCTGTTGTATCAAAAGCATCGAGGTCAAGAGCCTTGACAACCTACCGTTCCCGTCCTGGTAAGGATGGATCGATAAAAACTCATAAACAAAAGTTGCCACCATCATCAACGGGTGCATGTCCTTCTTTTCCATTCGTTGGTTCACCCATTCGATCAGATTCCGCATTTCTGCAGGTGTCAGGTGCGGTTCTGTTGTCCTGAAGATTGTCCGCTGCGTTCCGTCAGGATAATTGGCAACAACCTGGTTCGACAAGTTTTTGTAACGTCCTTTGTGTGTTTGGTCTTTATGACTGTGCTTCAATAAAATTCCGTGCAGCTGGTGAATGTACCTTTCCGACAATTCAATGTCACGGTAGTTTTCCAAAATAACTTCCAAAGCTTCGTAATAACCAACTACTTCTTGTTCGTCCCTCGATTGCAGTTTTGTGATCTTTACCGACTTCAACAGTTTTGCCACTTCTTCATCGGTCAACGTTGCCCCTTCAATCCGGGTCGAAGAACCAATACTTTCAATGGTCGCTATTTTTCGCAGTTCCTTTAAATATTTACTATCGCTGTTTTCAATGGTATTCCAGCTTCCTTTAAAAGAATCGATCACACTCAGCTTTTGGGTTATCTGCTGATAAACTGATCCACTAAACTCAAGTTTGTTGTTTATGTTTTTAGATATATCCATAACGTATCCAAATTTATCCAAAAGTAATATTTATAAAATTCACAGTCATTTTAACGGATGATATTTTTCCAACTCTTTCTGCAGATCCTCCAAATTATCGGTTCTGTACCGTTCGGTGGAGCTTACATATTTATGACCTGCCATGTATTGCGTCTCCCTTAAATTGCAGTGTTTTAACCAGTTGGTGATTACCGATGATCGTATTTGCAATAGGCTTTGCAGCTGTGGTTCGTAACGATTAACCATCTTTTTTATCCGTGGCATTCCTCTTTTCAATCTTCCAGTATGGAAGAGCTTGTCGCCTTCAATTTCTTCATTTAAACTTTCTCTTTCTGTTAAAAGATATTCGTGCAATGGCAGTATTTGAAAGGGTTTTAAATCCAGTATTCTTTTGTTTGTCCTTTGAGTTGATGGCACATATATTTTCCCTTGTTCCAAATGAAGATGTTTAATTTCAAGCTTTGTTAATTCCTGTTCTTGTAATCCCTGGTAGACTTTCAACCCTAAAATGATATGATAGGTTTTAAAGGTGTTTTCGTGTGTCCAGGGTGTTTTGCTTTTTTCAAAGTTGTGGTAAATGCTGTCCAGTTGTTTTTCGCTCAATAGTCCGTGTGGCAACCTTCTGGTGATCCCCTTTACCCTTATCGCTTCAGTAATGTTCAGTAATCCTTTAAATTCCAAAAAGTACCCGATCTGTTTAATTTCCTGATTAATGCACTTGGCTTTGATTTCTTGTTGCTGCCTGTTTCGGATGTACTCCATTAAATGTTCCTGATCAAATTCGTTGATACTGCTTCCGTTTTCATTTAGCCAGTTTTGGAAACGATAGTTTATAAAGCGGTCGTAACGATTGGCAGTTTTATGTGAGATGCCTTTGGTGGTGAGGAAGGAAACGAAGGTTGTCATTGCTTTTAGTATTGAGATGGTGAGTATTGAGTAATGAGATTTTGGTTGCTGCGTTCAGTGAAAATCAATTTGCTCCCTTTAGGGTTGGGGTAAACAAATTGGTTTTCACGGGTCAATATCGTTGATTAGGTGCGTATACTTTTGAGTTGTTTCAATCGATTTATGACCCAAAAACTTTCCAATATCCTCCAACTGCATTCCGCTTTGCAAAAGGTGCGTAGCAATTGAGTGCCGTAAAATATGTAGTCCAAAAGTCTTTTTCTGAAGGGCTTCGTTTTCACTTTTATTCTTTAAGCATCTCAACCGACTGTACATTCCAGCTACTGTCCACCTTTCGCCCCTTCTGCTCAATAATAGAGCTTCGTTTTCTTTTCCGTTTAGCAGATAATTCCGTTGGTTTAGGACGTAATCTTTCAAATGGGTTCTTACTCGTTTGCTCATGGGAACATACCTTTCCCGGTAGCCTTTGCCATTTCGGATATAAACCAAATTCCTTTCAAAAAGGATATCGTTTGCATTCAATGCTTCTCCTTCTCCGCCCCTTAACCCGCAACCGTAAAAAATGCTGAGCATTGCCGTATCACGTTTGTTGTAGTTATTGGTTTCTTTAGATGCCGTTTCATAAAGGACTTTCATTTCTTCTTTTGATAAACTGGTTGCTGTTCCTTCACTTTTTAAATGTTTGGGGTTGATGTTGGTTTCTGCTTTTCCCGACAACTGCAAAAACTTTCCGAACATTCTCAGCGTGGTTACCTGTTTGTTGATGCTCCCTGCTTTTAGGCTTCCCGTTTTGTTACAGTTGGGACGGTGTTCCAGATAATCAATGTACTGGGTGGTGTGTTCCTGGTTGATTTCCTTTAGTTTGGTGATGCTTTGGTTCTCCAAAAAGGCAAAGTATTCGGCCATGTTATTGCTTGCAAGCTTTGCTGTCCGGGGCTTGTAGCCCAAAGTCAAAAGCCAGGTTTCAAAACTTTGGTTCAGATTTTTGAGCTGGTTGCTTTTGTATTGCCTATTAACACTTTTTTGGGTCACGGGTCGCCAGAGGTTAAACGATTGATTGTTTGTTGTTTCTGTGACCCAAACGGCACGGGTCGCCAAAGGGTCGCCAACCTTCGCCAAGGCTATGGCTGGCAATGCCACTTTATTGTTTTTCAAGTTTATCGATCTGGTTTTTAAGGTATTCTTTCACCTCGTCACGCAGCTTTGCAATATCGTCCCACCAAAGGATTTTGTATTTGTAGCCCCGGTTCTGGTAGCCCCCCGAAGTAGAGATGTATTCCAAATCGACCAGGTCGTTAACGTAGCGTTGCAACTGGCTTTTACTGATGTTCAAAGCGTGGCGGATCTCTCGTTGCATAAATTGGTATTGTTCGGGGTTGGGCTTGGTTTTGATGTAGCCTTTCAGCTTCTCGTAAAATTGCCTTAAACTTCCGTCCAGTTCGTCCACCTTCAGAAAAATACTATCAAACATGATTTCATTGGCGATCCTTAAATCTTCTATTTCGGTAACGATTGTATTGTTTGCAGTTCGCTTTCTCCTGTATTGGTTCACTATGGTTATTTGATTCACAAAGGCCAGGTACAATTCGTTCAACCTCCTTATTTTGTGTGCTTTTTCGGGTAATTGTATTTGCCTGGCAAAAGGATTAACCACCTTCATCGGCTTTAGCATCCTAATCAGGTTTTGTAAAAACTCGGTTGCTTCTTTTTCTTTTGCTCCATCGATAAGCCCGGCAGCTTTTTGTTTTTGGTAGTCCATGATTTTCCCGGTCTGTTCACCGCTTTCATCAACGGCGATAATGAAAAGCCTACTCATGTTGTCCTCATAGATTTGGCCGTGGGTGGTGGCGCACATACTTGCCATGGGGCCGCGTACTATTCTTTGTGCACTGCGGATATTTCCGTTTTCGTCCTTTTGGCTGGTACTGCTGCTTAGTTGATTGTTGCTGATCAGCTCGCGCCAGGCAAACAGTGCTTCTTCTTTCAATCCGTCGATATCTTCCAAACAAACCAGTTTATTTCTGAAGAAAAACTCATCGTAGTTGTAAAAACTGTTTTCGGTTACCCGGGTAAATTTCACTACGCGTTCGGGCGGCATTAGTGCTGCTATTTTAGAAAGCAAATGGGTTTTACCACTGCCGCTGCTGCCTTGTATTAGTGCGTGCAGCGTATCGGGCATTTTATGGCTACTGGCGATCACGAACAAAAACAGGCGGTTGTTTTCTTCGCCTACAATCCCGCTTTGGCCGATTAGATCGTTTAGCTTATCAATTAAATTCTGTTGCTTTAAAAACGTTTTGCATTTGCTTTGTTCAGCCAATCCGGGGAGTTTGTCGGTTTCGTTTTTCAATTCTCCATTTTCAATTTTCAATTCATTTTCCCTATGTTCTTCCAAAAGGTCGGTTAAATACGATAAATCATTTTCAATTAAATCGCTTCGTAAATCCAGTTTTTCGGCGGCTTCCCTGGCTTCTCGTCTGCTTTGTTTTTCTTCGTACAAGTCTAAACGGCAACGGTATTTGATTCCAGTTTCTAGATGTTGTACATCGAGACTGACAAGCATTTTGTCGAGTTGTTTGCAGAGGGTGCCTTTGATGATATAGCGGGCGGTGTCGGTGCAAAAAATAATCTTATTCAATTCATGGAGAAGCCCCTCCCGGCCTCCCCCAAGGGGAGGAGTTTTGGGTACTACCTCTTTTGAAACCGTTTCAATAATTTCCGGCTGTTGAAGTTTGCACTGCCCCAAAGTCTCCCCTTGGGGGAGATTTAGAGGGGCTTTTTTCCTTTCATCGATTAATTGAATAATGGCTTCTTGCCCGTAATTCACATACAAACTATTGATGTCTTCGCCTTCCGGTGTTTCTACTTTGCTGAAGCTGCATTTCAGATCCTTGAGCTTTTCGATGCTTTTCTCAATACCGTCCCTTCCAGCTTCGTCACCATCAAAAAAGAAAATGATTTCAAGCCCTTCCCGGTTTGATGCCCATTGCTTGATGGCTTTTACATGTTCCGTTGTCATTCCATTTGTTCCGTAACAAGCTAGCACGCTTACTCCTTCTCCGCCATCTGGCGGAAGGGTTGGGATGGGGCTTTCTATAAGTGTGGCAGCGTCAATAATTGCTTCGGTAATGATTAATATCTCGGTTTCACTGTCCGGGTAATTCGGGTATAAGCCTTTGCGGTTTTCGCTGTAGTAGTGTTTGCCGTATTCAAGGTTATAGCCGTTGGTTTCTGTAATTCTTCTGCCGTAAAGGCTGGTGGTGTTTCCGTTTTGGTCTTTGAGTGGGAAGATGATGCAATGTTTCAGTTTGTTCCATTTTTTGCCGGAGTTGTAGCCAATGCCCAAAGCCTTATAATCCAATCCCCTTTCCTTGCAATACTTTTGAGCGTTGCCACTTTTATCGATGCTTTTTAAAAAACCTTCGTATAAAGTGGTAAAGTCCGTGTTTTGTTGTGCAGTTTTCTTTTGAGCTGTATTTGCTTTGATTTCCCCGACCGGGCTTGCCAACTCTGTTGCCATCTTCAGTGCTTCGTGTTTTGTGGTTTTCTCTTTGTCCTGGATAAACTGGATTACATCCCCGGTTTTGCCGCAGCCAAAACAATGGTAGGTGTTGGTGTCAGGGTAAATTTTGCAGCTGGGTTTGTCATCGGCATGGAAAGGACAATTAATTTGGTTATGCCGGTCAACCTTAATGTTGTAATGTGCCAAAACCTGTACGATTGATAGCTGTTTTTTGATGTCGGAGATTTCCATGAAAAAAAGTTTAATGTCACTTATCGGTGACAAATGTAATCAATAAATAAACAAACAACCAAACTTATCCGTTTGTAATTTCACTTATAAGTTCAGTATCTTTGCAAAAGCTTTATTTTTTAAGCCTTTTTATAACCTTTTGATTATGAAACGAGCTTCAGATGATTACAGAATAATGATGTAAAAATCATGCGAGTTCCATCTTATACCTTAATAAATAGAAAACCCAATAAGATGAAAATAGGAAAACAGATAGCCGATTTACGCAAAAACAAAAACATGAGCCGTGAGGTGCTTGGCCAACAAGTGGGAACTTCAGGGGCAGTAATTGGGCGTTACGAACGCGAAGAGATCACCCCTTCGGTGGAGATGGCCAACAAAATTGCTGGGGCTTTAGGTGTTTCACTCGATTACCTGGTGGGCAACACTGACTTGGAACTGACCGACAACCTAATGAAGCGCATTAAGGAAGTGGCTAAAATGAACGATAAGGACAAAGACTATGTTTACACCCTTATCGATGCTTTTATTGCAAAAACTAAACTACAGGGGCTGGTGTAATGAAAAAGTCGGTTGGTTTACTTGTAGTTATTTTCATAGGGATTGTTTCCTTCTGTTTATCCTGTAAAGGTGGAACAAATTCATGGAGGTATTTGGTACGCTCAGCCAATAAAGCAAGGCAAATTTCAACCACAGATAAAAAGCCCGGCAATATCACAAATTACCCGGCCAGTATTATATCTAGTGAAAAACTAAAAGACACATTAAACCTAACACACTATAAAATACAGGTAATGCTTACCGGTGACACAGCAATGTATAAGACGATAACAACTTTAAGCTTACCCGATTTCACCCCCGAAAAACAACCAACCTCAATGATTGTTACCGCAAACTACTTTTATAAGGATACTTCCAACTTAATAGAAACCACAACTTTACAATACACCAACTTTCCCAAAAACGCAAAGCACAAAGTATTGCAATAATTAACGTTCCATTGTTTCAAGAAGCTTTACCACATTCTCAAATTCATGGTTAAAAGCCAATCCCTCTTGTTGTTTACGGTATACCTGAACCAATTGTTCGTAATTGGGATTATTGTTTAGCCATGCTGCGGCAATCGCTTTCTGTGATCGTATAGTAATTACTGGAGAACAAATATTAATAACTTCATAAGGATCATTGTTCAATAAAACATCTAAGTCAGCAATGGTTTTGTACTGTTCAAAAAATGGTAAGGCTTTATCATAAATAAATGGTTCTATCTTTTTGAGCATACATAAAATGTCCACTTCCTCCTTAACTTCATATGGAACAGATATCCTTCCATTCATATAATCTGGACTAGTATCCATTTTAATCAATGTACTGCCAATCCCTCTATCCTTTTTGTCCCTTCTTTGTCCTTCTTCAATAATTTCTTCTACGTTTACAAATCGAATTCCAGCAGTCCAACCGAGACTATATTCACCTTTACGGTTTATAATTCCAACTCCAATATCGCAAACTTTACACTCATCTTTGAATTGAAACTCTGCTCCACCTAAACAGCTTTTGAATTTGTATTCTTTTATAGGAAATTCCCTCTTTAATATTTCTTTTAACTCTTTTACTTTCATCGCTAATTATTTAATCTGCAATCCTTGGTCTATATGTAAATTCGGTAAAATTAGTATTATTCGTATTTACAAAAAAGCCGACTTCTGCTTCCAAATTTATTTCTGTACCAATCAAATCACCCATTCCAAACTGTTGAGCTTGTTTTCCTTTTACCACAACCTTTGTTATTGTGTTATCTGAAACTCCTTCGATAATAGGATAGGCAATTTTTTGATTTGGGGTGCATGTAGAAGACAGATTATCTAGTGCTACCAAATCCTTTGTCTTGCTGGTTTTTGCATCAATAATCTTAAATGTACGACTTCCTGCATCTACTTCGACCAAATTGTCCGCAATAATACGAACTTTTCGTTCAATGCCCTGTGCATCTAAATAATGAACATCCAGAGATATCTGTGCTCCCACTCGGCGAGGTAGTGGATTATCATTAATTATCTTGTTGCTTACTGCCGTTTCAAATGTTCTCCAATCAGTTATCCCAACATCCTCTATATCATCCAAATTGTTAATCAAACCGGGCTCGAACATCTCGCTTAAAGTCGTACCTGTTCCTTCAGCAACCTGTTCAACTAATTCTTCTGTTTTAACAACCTCCTCAGGACTCCCATAAGCATCGCTTAGAGTCTTTAAATCGTTACCATATGTTTTTTTCAGATCGTCCCACTTATAAATAAAATTGGTAAAGTCATCCAAGTTTTGGACACCTGCCTCGGCTATATTTTCAATACCCAAGCCAGCCACACCTACAGCAACGTTAAACACAGCCCAGGCATTTAGAAAGTCATCACCACCCTGAAGTTGTTTAATGTCGTGCTCTGTCCAGGTAACCACTATATCCGCAGTTGTGACTATTGCATCAATAGCTCCAACAATTCGTACAATCTTATACGCTGAAGTAAATGCTCCCGCCCCTAAGAAAATTGAACCTACATTTACAGCCGTATTTATACTAGCTTTTGTAACTGCAACCAAATGCTTAGTTTGCAACGCATGCAAATATATCGCAGGGACAAATGTGATATTTCCATATTGCTCGCCCAACTGAGGAAGATATTCTGTTGGACTGCCATACCTTACAGGAATCCAGTCAAATGGATGAATATCCACACTACTCTTTTCGGTATCCAAAACTCTTACAGGCGAGTAGCTATAACCGTTATAAACATACTCGGTATTGTAAATGCTTATTTTTAAATTACCATCTTTCTGAAAAGAGCTGGAATAATTAATATCGGAGCGGTCAATAAAGCTATCATCCCAATAGTAAATATTGTCAGATTTAATATTAGGTGTTTGGCCGTTTAAAGCCCAATAAGAAACTGTTACTATGAATCTTGTAAAGTTTTTAGAACCAGTTTTACCAACACCTTCATCATCAATCCGATTATAAAGGCTTTCCAATGTTCCGTCAGATTTTAATAAGTCGGTTAACTGTTTCCCCTCAGAAGCAGTCTGAACTGTTTCCAATAGTTTTAGTGCCAAAAATTCCTCTCCATTGCCGAACCACATATTTCCATACATATTTCTACGGCTCAACTTCTTAAGGATATATGCACGGGTAGCAACCGAGACACTTTCATAGTAACGTTCAACAAACATCCAAGCCAGATAAGTGAACTTGTCTTCCTTGCCTTCTGCGTCATAAAGTTTTAACAAGGTTTCAAATGACGTTATATCCGTATGATAGGCCGTCAATGACTCCTGTAGGATATCTATCATTTCGACATTAGTCCAAACTCCATCTGTCCAAAAATTCGCGTCATTTTTGTCGGTAAACGTTTTGAAGTCGGCATACAATGTTTCACCGTACCTATCAATAAGTTTTGCGACATTAAAGATCTTTTGCAATAATTCATTATCAGTTACATCAGCAGCATATTCATCATAGAATTTCACACCCAACTCACCGAGACAATCTCTATTATGCTCCTCCTCTGTGAATACATGGAATAATGTCTGATTTTGAAGATCAAGATTTTGAGGAACAGATCCGGAAGCAACATGATCATCAGCTGCTGCAATTACAATATTGCACGTAGCAGTGTACAGTTCTAAATCACATCCGGGATCAAAACCTAAAAATACAGTCGCTGAAATCCCTAAGTCTTTACTTAGTGATTCTTTGTAGGTCTCCCCTGTGGTTTTGTTTTTATAGCCATTGAAAGTATAAGCACCATCTTTAACTGTAATATTTGCCCCCCAGAAGGCATTCTCATCACCCCTAAATCCAAGCAAAACACCATCTGCCATTGAAACAGATGCTTGTTCTCCTGTACTGGTTTTTGTAAAAGAACCTGTAAAAACTGGCTTATAATCCTTTGGTAAAGTAATAAAGCTGCCACCAGGACTTACATACGTAACATTTCCGGTTGGAAAGATAGCCTCAAGATCAGAAGCCTTATTAGTCAAGTCAAGAACAATCTGCTCGTAGATTGCCGCCCCATCCTCATCATCCTGAAAAGGTTTTCCGATTAACGCCGGGTTATGTATAGCTTCCCACTGGAAACG
>Ga0116162_10002751_pt1 | contig 10778 bp, 8 predicted proteins | sample AD_UKC105_MetaG_FD_89875 | JGI IMG/M metagenome (GOLD analysis project Ga0116162, IMG submission 89875) | Active sludge microbial communities of municipal wastewater-treating anaerobic digesters from Hong Kong - AD_UKC105_MetaG | ecosystem: Engineered > Bioreactor > Anaerobic > Digestate... | reverse complement strand
GCCGGAAAAGCGCGCGGAATACAGCAAGCGCTATGACGCTCAGGTGGGCAGCGGCGTCTTTAAGCAGATCGACCGCGAAAGCAGCCTGGTCAACCTCATGCGCGTGGGTATCCTCAAGCGCATGGAAAGCTCCATTCATTCCTTTTCTCTGACGGTAGACAAGATTCTGCACGGCATCGACCACGCCCTATCCCTTGCCGACAGCAAAATGCTGTCCGAACCGGCAGATGTCAGCATCGGCGACATTGATCTGGATGACCCGGAGCTTGACGATCTGGCCGTGGGCAAATCAGTCAAAGTGCTGCTGCAGGATATGGATCTGATCCGCTGGAAGGACGACCTTTTGAGTGACCGCGCAAATCTGGAACAGATTTTGCAGATTGCCCGTCAGGTGACGCCTGACCGGGACGAGAAGCTCTCCGACCTCAAGACGCTGATTTCCGATAAGGTGAAAAACCCCCTCAACGGCGAAAACCGGAAGCTGGTTATTTTCTCCGCCTTTGCGGATACCGCCAACTACCTGTATGAAAACTTGACGCCCTTTTTGTCCGGGCTCGGTCTGACTGCTGCCATGGTGACCGGCAGCGGCGATAATAAAACCACGCTTAAAATTCCATCTGGCCAGCGCGGCCGGGTGAAAATCAGCGACCTCAACACGGTGCTGACCCTGTTCTCCCCGCGTTCCAAAAACAAGGAGAAGATATTCCCGGATGTGGCCGGCGAAATTGATGTACTGATCGCCACCGACTGTATTTCCGAAGGTCAGAACCTGCAGGACTGCGACTATCTCATAAACTACGACATCCACTGGAACCCGGTGCGCATTATCCAGCGCTTTGGCCGAATCGACCGCATCGGCTCCACCAATCAGGTCATCCAGCTGGTCAATTTCTGGCCTATGCAGGACTTGGACGAATACATCAACCTGCAGCAGCGGGTGCAGGGGCGCATGGTGCTGCTGGATGTTTCCGCCACCGGCGAAGAAAATGTCATCGACGAGGGCAGCCGTGAGATGAAGGACTTGGAGTATCGCCGCAAGCAGCTCAAGAGCCTGCAAAACCAAGTGGTGGATCTGGAAGACATCTCCGGCGGTATTTCCATCACGGATATGACCTTCAATGACTTCAAAACCGACCTGATGGGCTATCTCAAAGACCACAAAAAGGAGCTGGCGCAGGCGCCTTCCGGGATGTACGCCGTGGCGCAGATTCCGACCGAACTGCAAGGCGAGCTGTCCCCCGGCGTGATCTTTACCCTGCGGCAGGTACACGGTGCGGCGCAGACACGGGAGCAGAACGCGCTGTTCCCCTATTATCTGCTCTATGTCACGCAAAGCGGCGAGGTGAAGCTCTCTTTCCTCCACGCCAAAAAGATTCTGGATGCTTACAAAAAGCTCTGCTCCGGGCAAGGCGAAGTGCTCACGGAGCTGGCGGCGCAGTTCAACGCCGAAACTCAGGACGGCAGCAACATGAAAGCCTACTCTGCGCTGCTGGAGACCGCCATTGAAAATCTGGTGGGCAAAAAGCAGGAGATCGGCGTGGCCAGCCTTTTCAGTAAGGGCGGCACTTCTCTGCAAAAAGCACTAAATGATGGCATGGATGATTTTGAACTGATTACTTTCTTGGTTCTGAAATAGGGTGATTGCTTGGATATCAGAAATTTGCTGGTGGGTTTTTTAGATGTCCCTAAAGAAGTGATTTCAGGTGTTCCCATAACGAGAACCGACTTTGAGAAGTATGCAAATATCCATGGCAAAAAATTGTATGACCTTGCTGCAAATATTGCAAAGGCACAAGTGTTGTATAATCTTACGCCAGAAAAAGCGCAAAAGATTCCGGTTATGTGCGATGAATACGATTATCCTGAAATACAGGTAATCCAGGTGAAAATGAAATTCCAAAAGTTTTATCGTAATCAGTTTAATGAGTTGATGCGCCCAATTTTTGCTGCAATACCATATCCGATTGTCATTATAGCTGTTTGTAATTCTTATACGATACCTGTTATTCGCATATCTATGAGCAATTTCCATACAGGGAAAAGAGAAGACTGGAGAAATATTCAAGACGCTATTTTTAGTACAGACTGGTGCTATCTAAATGGTAATGATAGGGCTTTGAATTATTTGCGGCAAGAGATGTCAAGAATTTACAATTCAAGCGCGGATCTGAGACAAATCTATGTAGGCTGGCGTAACACTATTGTCAACATTCCGTATAATTTGTTCGATTTTCAACTAAACAAATCTGAAAGAGTATTCCTTGTTCAAGAATTAAGAAAAGAGAGCAGGGCAATGGAAAACAGGCGATTAAAGTGGTACTAAAGCAAGGGAGTGAAACCATGTACGACGCGCTGCATATTCCTGCCGCCTGCAAGGTGGATAATGTTATTTATAAGAAGCTGTTTTATGAAAACGGCGTGCTCTCGGCGGCGGATAAAAAGCTGTTTTCCGAGGGGATTGATAAAATCACATGGCGGTATTCCCTCAAGCCCGACAACTGCTTTGTAAAACCCTACAAGGACGCGACGCGGGAGTATGGCGAGGTGGAGCTCATCGAAGTGGCGCTGACCCGGCAAGCCGGCGAACGACGCATTGCCGAGATCATCATGCGCACCATCCCGTACCCCATGCTGCTGGTGCTGCAGTGCGAAAACCAGACGCAGCTTTGGGCGGCGCACCAGCGCAGCAGCCAGAACGACAGCGAGAAAAACGTGCTGGAGGAGCCGGTCTGCACCGGGTGGATGGACAGTGCGGAGTTTGGAGAGTTGAGTGTGGAGTTGGACTTCCAGACGCTGCGGCACGGGAACTTTTATGAGCTGTACAGCGACTTGGTGGACAGGATTTCAATTCATAATGCACGAGAGTTAATGCATAATTCACAATGCATAATTCATAATTGCGAGAACTTGACCGGCGAGCAGGCGCGGGAGCTGCTGGCAAAGCGGCAGGCCACGGAAGCCAAAATCGCCGCCCTGCGTGCGGAGCTGAAAAGAGAAACCCAGTTTAACCGGAAGGTTGAAATCAATATGGAGATTAAGATATTGGAGAAAGAGAGGCAGACCTTATGAAAAGAAAATCAAGGATTGGTAATGAAAAGTTTTTGATTGCTTCATTTTTCATAGCGTTGCCTATTATTGTAGCAGCATGCACAGGATATCTTTGTCGAAGCTCTTTTTGGTACGCCTACATGGGTTACTGTGGCACTACATTTTTAGGATTTGTAGCTTTTTTTCAAAACGAACTGAGAAATAAAGATGATGCCGATCTAAATGCTGCCGATACTCTATGTCCATTTTTGGAGGTATCGAAAATTATCGGAAAGGACAAAAAAGAGGCAGTATTTGAAGATAATCATTATGTAGCTGTAAATTCAAAGTCAGCCAAAGTGTTTGTTAGGAATATTGGTCAAGGAATCGCAAGTGGGCTCACTTATGAACCTAAGATGTATTTGGGAGGGCGGCCCACCATACGCATCAAGGACGATGAGACAAAATGTTATTCAGTGCAGGCTGGGGATGTTTTGGAAATTGCGCTCTCGGTTGCTGGTACTGAAAAGAACATTAATAAATTGATGGAACAAGAAATCTTCTATCAAAATATAATTGGCTATAGGTATAGTCAAATAATTACCTACAAATTAGTAGAAGAATTTGATCAAACAGATGAAGAAGAATGTAGCAGAACCGTAAATCTATACATCTACAATATGAGTAGCCAGAAACGGCTGGGTATGGAGGATAAGAAGAAATGACAAAACTTAACGGGCAATCCGAGGATATATTGAAGGACAACATTGCGGCGCTGCGGGAGCTGTTTCCGGAGGTTTGCTGCGAGGGCAAGGTGGATTTTGACAAGCTCAAGCAACTGCTGGGCGAGTACACCGACGACAGTGCCGAGCGGTATAACTTCACTTGGAACGGCAAGGGACAGGCGCTGCGGCTGAGCCAGACGCCGTCCATGGGGACGCTGCGCCCCTGCAAGGCCGAGAGCAAAAACTGGGAGGACACCCAGAACCTCTATATCGAGGGCGACAATCTGGAAGTGCTCAAGCTGCTGCAAAAGAGCTACCACGGCAAGGTGAAAATGATTTACATAGACCCGCCCTATAACACCGGCAGCGACTTTGTGTATCCGGACGATTTTTCCGACAGTCTGGAAAACTACAAGGAGATCACCGGTCAGGTGGACGCCGAGGGACGCAAGGTCAGCACCAACACCGAGGCCAACGGTCGCTACCATACCGACTGGCTGAATATGATGTACCCCCGGCTAAGGTTGGCAAGAAACCTGCTGACCGATGACGGAGTATTAGTGATTTCTATTGGTGAAGAAGAAGTAAACAATTTCAGAAAAATATGTGATGAAATTTTCGGCGAATATAATTTTATTGACACACTTATATGGAAGAAAATGTACGGAGGAAAAAACGATAGCAAGTGGTTTCTACATTATCATGATTATATTGTGGTATATGCTAAACAAAAAGACTTATGGTATCCCAACTTCCTTCCAAGGACTGATAAGCAGAATGATAGATATAAAAACCCAGATAATGATACCCGTGGAGTATGGAAAAGTGGAGATTTTACTGGAGTTGGAGAATCTCCATCGTGTATATTTCCTATAACAACGCCCAGTGGCAGACTTGTCACTCCGCCAAGTGGAAAACGATGGATAACAAACCGGGAATCGTTTTGTAAACTTTTGGAAGATAATCGCATTTGGTTTGGTACTAATGGCGATAGTGTACCTTCCATTAAAAGATTCCTTTCTGAAGTAAAAGATGGTGTTAGTCAGTCAACTTTCTTAGATTATTCCGAAGTGGGACATAGTGATGAAGCAAATCGTCAACTAAAAACTTTATTAGACGGCCAATACTTTGACTACCCAAAACCTCTGAGATTCATGCACCGTCTTGTCTACCTATGCAGTAAAGAAAACGATATCATCCTCGACTTCTTTTCCGGCTCTGCTACTACCGCTCACGCCGTCATGCAGCTGAATGCTGAGGACGGCGGAAATCGCAAATTCATCATGGTGCAGCTGCCGGAGCCCTGCGCCGAGGGCACGGAAGCCGCCAAGGCCGGTTACAAAAATATCTGCGAAATCGGCAAAGAGCGCATCCGCCGGGCAGGCGAGAAAATCAAGGCCGAGGTTGAGGAGCAGAACGCCCAGCTCAAAATTGGTGAGGAGCCAAAGCGGGTGCCGGACATCGGCTTTAAGGACTTCAAGCTGGACACCTCCAACCTGCGCAAGTGGCAGCCGGACGCGGACGATTTGGAACAGAGCTTGTTTGACAGCGTCAGCAACTATGTGGATGGCCGCTCCGAGCTGGATGTGGTCTATGAAATCATGCTCAAAATGGGCCTTGACCTGACATGGCCGCTGGAAACCCGCATCTACGGCGGCAAAAACGTCTATGCCATTGGCATGGGCGCGCTGATGATCTGTCTGGACGACCATATTACCCCCGACGTAGCCGAAGGCATGGTGGCGCTCCACAAGGAGCTTGCCCCGGAAACCTGGAAGGTCGTGTTCAAGGACAACGGCTTTACCGACGACAGTGCCAAGGTCAACATCAAAGAAATCCTCAAATGCGCCGGCCTCGACGAGGACGCATTTACGACAGTGTGAGGTGAGGATGATGGATGTTTATCCGATGCTGTGTGAAAATTACAACGGAATGTCTCAAAGCTTTTATGCTCAATACAAGGATGCAACAGAATATCTAAAATCTCTTAAATGCGGTTCTTGGGATTTGATTTCACATACATATGATGAAAATGAAAAATACTGCACTGCACAATCAATGCGGTTACATTCAGCTATTGCAGCCATTGTGTTTCAGGCACTGTCAATTGAAGCATTTGTGAATTTATATGGAACTCAAAAGGTTGGAAATGATACTTTTTATAGCAAGTATGATTTTAAGGGTGCAACGACTCTTGGAAAACTAAAGTCTATTTGTAAAGATGTTCTTGGCAAGTGTTACCCAACAGGCAACAAAGCCTACTCTCGACTTGATTCGCTGATGAAGAAAAGAAACGATATTGTCCACACAAAACCCCATCCAGTTTCAATAGTTCCAACATCAGAAGTTCCAAACTATACAGACCTAATGTATCAAACTGAGTTTGTATTTAAGAATATTGATGATGAGATGCTTAGTTATAGCACTCTTAAAGAAACGCTTATGGCGTTAGAGGGCAAGGAGACGGACTTTATTCAAGAAAATTACAATGAAGCTATGGATGCTTGCAGTAAGGCAGTGGCAGAAATGTTTACCAAAGCTTTATTTCCAAACGGAGGTGACCACGAATGAAACTTCAATTTGACGCGAACCTCCAATATCAGGAGCAGGCGATTTCCTCTGTGGTCGACCTCTTTCGGGGCCAGACGCCCAAGCAGTCCAACTTCACCGTATCCGCCTACGCCGGGCAGGTCGGCATGGAGGACACGAACCACGGCATCGGCAACAAGCTGGAGCTGACCGAGGATGAGCTTCTCGCCAATTTGCAGGCGGTGCAGTTACGCAACGGCCTGCCCCAGACCAAGGCGCTGAAAAAGAATACATACGATTTCGACGTGGAGATGGAGACCGGCACCGGCAAGACCTATGTGTATCTGCGCACCATTTTTGAGCTGAATAAGGCCTACGGCTTTTCCAAGTTTGTTATCGTGGTGCCCAGCATCGCCATCAAAGAGGGCGTCTATAAAAACCTGCAAATCACGCAGGAGCATTTCGGCAACCTCTACGACAACACGGTATACGACTACTTCATCTACGACAGCAACAAGCTGGAGCAGGTGCGCTCCTTCGCCGTCAGCGATCATATTTCCATCATGGTCATTAACATTGACGCGTTCCGCAAGAGCTTTGACGACCCGGACAAGGAAAACAAAGCCAACATCATCCACCGCCAGAACGACAAGCTCAACGGTATGCGCCCCATCGAGCTGATTCAGGAAACACGCCCCTTTGTCATTGTGGACGAGCCGCAGTCGGTGGAGGGAAATGGTGCGGTGGCATCCAAAAAGGCCATGGCGTCGCTGAACGCCCTATGTACTCTGCGCTTTTCCGCCACCCATGTGGTAAAACACAATCTGGTCTATAAGTTGGACGCGGTGGACGCCTTTGACATGGAGCTGGTGAAGCAGATCGAGGTGGCCAGCTTTGAGAGCGTGGACTATCACAACAACGCCTACATGAAGCTGCTGAGTGTGGACAACAAAAAATCGCCCATTACGGCGAAAATTGAGCTGGACTGTGAAGTGAAGGGTGCGGTCAAACGCAAGAGCGTGACTGCGCGCGCCGGGGACGATTTGCAGCAGCTCACCGGCGGCCGCGAGGTCTATGATAACTACCTTGTGGATGAAATCTACTGCGAACAGGGCAACGAATATGTCAGCTTTTCTACCAAGCCCACGATTCTGCGCATCGGCGAGGCCGTGGGCGACATTGATGACCTTGCCATTAAAGAGCAGCAGATCCGCAAGACCATTGAGGAACATCTGAACAAGGAACTGGCGCTGAACCATCGCGGCATCAAGGTGCTGAGCCTGTTCTTTATCGACCGAGTGGCAAACTACCGCTATTACGACGAGAACGGCAATGCCTGCAAGGGCCCTTATGCCGTGATTTTTGAGCGCAGCTACAAGGAACTGATTGCCCGCCCCAAATATCGCACCCTGTTTGAGGATGTGGACGTGGATACCCCGGTGGAAAAGGTACATGACGGATACTTTTCTATAGATAAAAAGACAAAACAATTTAAGGACAGCAAAGAAGATAAAACCGGAAATATCCGCGCAAATGCTGATGACGAAACGGCATTTAATACGATTATGCGGAATAAGGAATGGCTGCTTTCTTTTGAATGTCCCCTGCGCTTTATCTTTTCTCACTCCGCCCTGCGTGAGGGCTGGGACAACCCCAATGTGTTCCAGATCTGCACGCTGAACGAAACCAAGAGCGATGTGAAAAAGCGGCAGGAGATCGGGCGCGGTCTGCGCCTGTGCGTCAATCAGAACGGTGAACGCCAGCACGGCTTTGCCATTAACACGCTGACGGTCATGGCAAACGAGAGTTACGATGTTTTTGCCAAGAAGCTGCAAAGCGAGTATGAAACCGACGAGGGTATTCGTTTCGGCGTGCTGGAAAGCCACAGCTTTGCCAATATCCCGGTCAAGCAGGCCGATGGCAGCGCTGCCTACCTCGGTGCGGAAAAATCGGAGCTTATCTATCATGCGTTCAAGGCTTGCGGCTATATCGACGGCAAGGATCAGGTAACGGATACGCTGAAGACAGCGCTGAAAAGCAACACGCTTACCGTGCCGGAAGCAGTCGCCGAGCAGCGCGACGCCATTGCGGCAGTCTGCAAGAAGGCCAGCGGCAACCTGAATATCAAGCCGGCGGCGGACAAGCGTGTGGTAGCGCTGAACAAGGAGCTGTTTTTAGGCGAGGATTTTAAGGCCCTGTGGGAAAAGATCAAGTATAAAACCACCTACCGGGTGGACTTTGATTCCGAAGAATTGATTCAAAAATGCTGCGACAATCTGCAGATGAACCTGAATGTGGGCGCGGCCAAGCTGGTGTATTCCAAGGCGAAGGTCAGTGTGACTGAGGGCGGCGTAGCCGCAGCCGAGACGCAGCGGCTTTCGGTGCTGGCGGCAGATGTCAAGGAAAACCTGCCGGACATTGTGACCTATCTGCAAAACCGCACCAACCTGACCAGACGTACTATTGTGGAGATTCTCACCCGCAGCAAAACGCTGCCGCTGTTCAAGAAAAACCCGCAGGCATATATGGAGGATGCCGCCAAAACGATTGCCTCGGTAATGCGCCTGCTGATCGTGGACGGCATCAAGTATACGAAGCTGGGAGACAGTGAGTTCTATGCCCAGGAGCTGTTTGATTCTGAGGAACTGACCGGCTATCTGAATCGGAATATGATTGAGAGCCAGCGCAGCGTATATAACTATGTGGTCTACGACAGCGAGGTGGAGCGCAGCTTTGCCGAACGTTTCGAGGGCAACGAGAGCGTCAAGGTCTACGCCAAGCTGCCGGATTGGTTCAAGATCGCCACCCCGCTGGGCAGTTACAACCCGGACTGGGCGGTGGTCATCGAGGACAACGGGCAGAATAGGCTATACTTCGTAGTAGAGACAAAAGGCAATATTCTGGCTGATGCTCTGCGACCCACCGAGAGTGCGAAGATTCGCTGTGGCGAAAAACATTTCGCAGCGCTGGGGCAGGGAGCCAAATTTGTTAAAGCTGATGATTACGATAAGTTTGTTGAAAATTATGTGCAATAAATCCACAAACCGATAGCTATTCCTTGCTTCCTGTGGTATTGTGTCTTGCTAAAGGAGGGCGAGGCACATGGAAAAGATACTGGAATCGCTGTACGACCAATTCTATGAGAAGACGAAACTGGCGGCGCTGCAGGCATCGGTGGAGGCAAATCATAATCTGCTGCGGCTGCGGCTCGGAAAGCCGGAACGAAAGCTGGTGCTGCGGCTTATCGATGATGAGACCGCCATCGCAAACGCGGTGTCACTGGACAGCTTTCTCTGCGGATTTGAATTGGCGTGGAAGCTGACAACTGAATTAAACCATCTGGAACATGAGCGTTCCGCTTTGACTGACGAGGTCGAGCGGAGCGCTCATTTTGTATTGGAAGAAGGAGAAAAGGTATGAAAAGAATTGTTGCAGTCGTCGTGATACTTGCCGCCTGTGGGGCGCTGTACGCCCTTGTGTGGCCGCAGCGCAGCACTGGCGAGAAAGTATCCGCCGAGGTCGTTTCCAGCGCAATTTCTGCAGAAGAAGTCGGGACGAAAGCGCCGTCCGAACCCACGGCTGATATGCTTGAACTGCCCACGGAACCAACGGCAGAGAAAGAAAAGCAGCTTGATGGCGATGCACCCACTCCGGCGCCGAAATCGAGACAGGCTCCAACGCTCGCAACTTCCATCACAACAGTTGCGGATAATGGCGATCCCTACCACACCGATGTCTACCCGGAAAATGTCTATTCGGAAGAATATCTCTACGATAGCGAGGGTAACCTTATCGGCAAAAAGACTACCTATCCAACTACCTTTGGCCCGGACACAATCTGGATTGACGGTCATGCTTACTACGACGTTCCCGGCTTCGGCCTGATCGAATGGAGCGGGCCAAATCAGCGGACGGAGGACTACACCATGTACGAAAACGGCAACAAGGTGGGCATCATGGGCGGCGAGGACGAAACGCCGACGCACATCTCCACACCAGCACAACCTGACGACTGCCAGGAGCCGACCGGCGAGGTCATCGACCAGAGTATCAATGGCGTACCGGAGAAAAGCGGTACCCCACCCGACTACAAGCCGGACACCACGCCGCCGGATGATCCGAATGCGAGGATCATGGATTGAATACCACTGTGAGAATCAGTGAGTCAAGATGGCCCACTGATTTCTTTATCTGGACGTCAATGGGCCTGCGACAACAGTTATCACAGGCCCATCGTAAATATTAGACGATCTTTTTATATTTGCCTTTGCGCCGGTTCTGCGCTTCTCCTGCGTGGTCACGGCCGCTACTTTTGTTACGCCTCATACCATGCGCCCTGCGGCGTGGAATAGTCCTCATCAGCGTCGTACTCCCGAACGGCTCTGTGAACAGTCGCCTCTGCCAGTGCATACGGATTCGGATACTCGCGCATGAGCTTTTGCAGTTTCCCGAGCGCCCGGACACGCGCCTTCTCCACCCCGTCGGTTTTCATGAAGT
>Ga0116162_10002748_pt1 | contig 10787 bp, 8 predicted proteins | sample AD_UKC105_MetaG_FD_89875 | JGI IMG/M metagenome (GOLD analysis project Ga0116162, IMG submission 89875) | Active sludge microbial communities of municipal wastewater-treating anaerobic digesters from Hong Kong - AD_UKC105_MetaG | ecosystem: Engineered > Bioreactor > Anaerobic > Digestate... | reverse complement strand
GGTCGCCTTGTCCACGATGTAGTCGTCCGGCGTGACGATGCCCTGCACGACGTATTCGCCGAGGCCATAGGCGCCCTCAATGATGATCTTGGTGTCGTCGCCGTTCGAGATGTTTACGGAGAACATGACGCCGGAGGCCTTGGAGAAGACCATCATCTGGATGGCGGCGGAGAGGGCGAGATTCATGTGATCATAGCCCTGTTTTTCGCGGTAGAACGTGGCGCGGTCCGTAAAGCAGGAGGCATAGCACTCCTTGACTTTTCTGACGACCTCGTCGCCGCCGACCACGTTGAGATACGTATCCTGCTGACCGGCAAAGGAGGCGTCGGGCAGATCTTCGGCAGTCGCGCTGGAGCGGACGGCCACCAGCGGCAGATCGTCGCCGATGAGTTCCGGGCAGTCGCGGCGGATGCGCGCGGCAAGTTCGATATAAGCGTCCTTGATGGCCTTTTCCAGATCGGCCGGCATCTGCTTTTCCACGAATTTTTGGCGGATAGCGGAGCAGACTTCATGGAGCTTCTCGGAATTATCGACATCAAGGCCCTTGAGCATCGCATACATTTCGTCCTTCAGGCCGGTGGATTCCAGAAAGTACCGATAGGCATAGGCGGTCGTGGCAAAGCCGTATGGGACGGGGACGTCCGTTTTGGAAGTCATTTCGCCAAGGGAAGAAGATTTCCCTCCAACGATAGAAACATCGCTTCGTTCCAGCTCGTCGAACCAGAGCAGGAATTGATTTTCTTTTTCCATCTTTTCACCTCGTTTACTGAATGTTACTTACTAAGCCAGTATAATCTTTTTCCGCAACGCGCGCAAGCAGATGCACAGGAATTTCTTATCTTGTTGAAAAAAACAGGGAATATTTTATAAAAAACGGCTGTTTTATCCTTGGGATCTCGGGCTTGCGGAGAAAAAACACAGCGATCTTTTTTTCCATAAAACACCCCCTGTCGGTGAAAATTTTTATTCCGGACCCATTGGGAACAAATTGCTTTTTATCAACTTATTTTATTTTCCGCGCTTCGAGATAATACCGTTTTTCGTACGGATGTCCCATCGCGAAGCTCTTTCGGACAAAACGGCCGTTCTTTCGCACCACGTCGAAGAGTCCTTCCTTGTCGAAAGTTTCATAAGTGAAGGCCAGACTGCGCGGTTTTTTGCCGAGCTCCCGGCAGGTGCGGGCGTCGTGTACATATTCGAGCTGCGCCTCGGGATGGGATTCGAGCCATCGGTCGAGGATCGGCTGAAGCGTCTGCAAATCCGGCAGATGCAGAGGGTCGAGCCCCATTTCCGTAAGAGCCTTATCGGGATTGACATTCGTCAGCAGGCGGTTCATGCCTTCGTAAGGCATCGCCGGATCGTAGAGATTGATGATCTCGGCGAGCGCGTAGCGGGCCGGATGGTTCTTTTGTTCGGCGGGGGAGAGCGTGGGTTTCAGCTCCTCCCAGTAGCTCTTTGCCGCGGCGAAGGAATGGTTGCCGTCGCCCATGGCAAAGAGAAAGCCGTCGCCGCTTTGGTCGCGGAGAATCTCCAATGCGCCGGCCACCTTGCCGAGCAGATCGGCGGAATCGACGCGGTATCCGGTGATGTGGCCGCCGCCCTCCATCAGATCGAAGTCGTAGAGAAGAGGCAGGCTCCCGGTCTCCGCGTCCAGCGTGCTCATCAGTATATTTTTACGGTCGTCAATGAGCACGAGCACGTGCGGCAGTTCGAGGGGAGACTGTTTTCGGATCTCCACGCGGGGAGGTACCCGGCTGAGAACGGTCTCCTCGGTCGCCCGGATCAGAAGTTTGGAATCCGGACTAAAATCGTACTGCTCCATATCAAAGGCGACAATCAGGCCCCTTCGCTCGCCGTCCGGCGTTTTTCTCCGGCAAAAGACCATCGTCTCGCCCTTATTTTCCAGCGTACCGTCGGAGAGATAGCGTTCCATGGCCTTTGCGCGTTTCGCGTAATCACGGTCGCCGCGCAGCAGAAACGCCTCCGGAAGGATCATATTGAGCGCCGAGGGCGCATCTCCGACAAAATTGCTCACGCGATCCCAGTATTCCGGCTGGGCCGCATACTGATCACAGGCGAGCACGGCGTATTTCTGAAGATCTACGTTGTCGTTCGACAGCCAGATCTCCGGCACTTTGATGCCGAGGGCTGCAAATCGTTCCTCTAAATTCATGTTTTCCTCCATCATCCTTGAAAAACGAACGGCGGCCCGTTTCCGAGCCGCTGAACCGATAGAACCCGACCCTCAGAGCACCCGGATCCGTTTGACGTTCTCGAGAGCTTCGAGTTCGCCGACAAGAGAATCCGGAAAATCCGTGTTGAAATCCAGGATCGTATATGCAATTTCTCCGAGGGATTTATTAACGAGGTTTTCGATGTTGAGCCCGGCGGCGGCAACTTTTTCGGTAATCATGCCGAGCATGCCCGGAATGTTGCTGTGGATCAGGGTGACGCGGGCTCCGGCCGCTCTTGGGAAGCTGACTGCGGGCAGGTTCACGGCATTCACAATATTGCCGTTCTCCAGATAATCCATGATCTCCTTCGCGCCCATCACCGCGCAGTTTTCGTCTGCTTCCGGCGTTCCGGCGCCGAGGTGCGGGGTGCAGAAGACGGTTTCGATCGCAAGCTGCGCCTTGGTGGGGAAGTCGGTCGCAAAGCCCTTTACCTTCCCGCTGAGGAGCGCCGCATTGAGTGCTTCCTCGTTGATGATCGGGCCGCGGGCATAGTTGATCAAGTAGACGCCGGGCTTCATCATATCGATTTCGACCGTGCCGATATAATCGCGGGTCTCGTCGTTGAGCGGAACATGCACGGTGATATAGTCACAGGTCTTGTAGATCTCCGTGACGTCGTCGGTAAAATTGAGATAGGCGCGCAGATCTTTTTTGCGCATCGGCAGCAGGTAGGGGTCGTAGCCGATCACGTCCATGCCGAGGTCGGAACAGGCTTTCGCCATCCGGGAGCCGATCGAGCCGACGCCGATGATGCCGATGCGTTTGCCCATAATCTCCGGTCCGCGGAAGACCTCTTTGCCTTTTTCCACCGCTTTTCCGGGCTCGCTTTCGCTGTTCTTCAGGGTTTTGACCCATGCGGAGGCGGCCTCCACATTGCGGGTGATCGAAACCATGGCCGCGATGGCGAGTTCCTTTACGGCGTTGGCGTTGCCGCCGGGCGTATTAAAGACCGCGATACCGTTTTCGGTGCAGCGGTCGACCGGAATCGTGTTGACGCCCGCGCCGACGCGGACGATCGCTTTGAGCTTGTCGCCGAAGACGAGATCGTGCAGGGGAGCGGAATGAACCATAATCGCATCCGGGTTGTCAAGCACATCGGTGATGACGTATTTGGTTTTATCATAAAGATCAAGGCCGGCCTGGCCGATTTTATTGTAGGTGTTGATAATATACATGAAAAAATCTCCTTATCGTTCAAAAATGATGGTCCGCCCCTTTGTGGGATGCGGTGGCTCTCCGGTCGGAAAGACGAAAAGGATTTTCCGGTCGGAAAAAAGCGAAAGCCGTCCCCATCGGGAGGCGCGGACGGAAAAGGCAGAGGAGATTACAGGACCTGTTTTTCAAAGTCACGCATACATTCCACGAGCTTCACCACGCCTTCGGTCGGCATGGCGTTGTAGATCGAAGCCCGGCAGCCGCCGACAGCGCGGTGCCCTTTGATGTTGATGAGGCCGCGTTCCTCCGCCATGCGGAGAAAATCGGCGGTCAGCTTTTCGTCGGGCAGCGTGAAGGTGACGTTCATGTTGGAACGGAATTCCTTCGCGGTGACCGGACGGAAGAGCTTCGATTCGTCAAGCGCGGAATAGAGGATCGCGGCTTTTTCGGCGTTGTGTTTTTCCAAAGCGGGCACGCCGCCTTGGTCGAGCACCCACTGAAATACGAGCCCGGCGACGTAGATTGCGAAGGCCGGCGGCGTATTGTACATGGATCCTGTCTCTGCCATAATTTTATATTGCAGCATGGATGGGACGACGGAATCAATCTCATCCGGAATTGCCGATTTTTTGAGAATGACGACCGTGACGCCGGCAATGCCCATGTTTTTTTGGGCGCCTGCGTAAATCAGCGTATATTTGTTCACGTCGATCACGCGGCTGAGAATCGCGGAGGACCAGTCCGCCACCAGCGGGATGCCGTTCGTCTCAGGCTCCGTCCGGTAGGCGGTGCCGTAGATCGTGTTGTTCCCGGTGATGTGCAGATAGGAAGCGTCCGGAGAAAGCATATCGGGCGTCAGATTCGGAATCGTGGTGTAGCCGGACAACGAGCCGTCGGAAACGGCATTGGCACAACACCACCTTTTTGCCTCTGCGAGGGCTTTTTTTGCAAAGACCCCGGTGACGGCATAATCCGCGGTTCCACCGCGTTTTACGAGGTTCATCGGGACCATGGAGAACTGAAGGGAGGCGCCCCCCTGTAAAAAGAGCACCGCATAGTCCTCCGGAATTTGCATCAGCTTACGCAGAGCGTCTTCCGCACGGGAGATAATGGCTTCATAGGCGTGAGATCGATGGCTCATCTCCATGACGCTGCATCCGGCGCCGGGATAACAGACCAGATCCCGCTGCGCCTGTTCAAGCACAGACAGCGGCAGCATCGACGGGCCCGCGGAGAAGTTATACACCCGATCCATCCGATTCACTCCTTTGAAACAATTTCTGCATGGGAAGAGAGTATGTATTCATCATTTTATCATACATCAGGAAATAATCAAGACTTTTTGAATAAAACGGGGAAATGAATTTCATAATTCACGAAAAAACGACATAAATGGCGTTCGTTTATCCTTTTGAATGTTTGAAAAAACGCTTGATGATTCACAAATAGAATGATACACTATATAAAAAAGGAGGGGGAGGACCATGCCGAAAAAAAATTCCCGCAACACAAAAAGCCGCATTGTTGACGCCGCGTGGCATCTTTTTTACCGGCAGGGGTACGACGATACGACCATCGACGACATCATCGAGGAATCTGGAACCTCCAAAGGCTCCTTCTATCATTATTTTGAAGGAAAAGATGCACTTCTTTCTTCGCTCTCAATTCTCTTCGATGAGAAATACGAGGAACTGGAGGAGACGGTGGATCCGGAGATGGATGCCTTCGACGAGCTGATCTATCTCAATGGGGAGCTCTTCGGCATGATCGAAAACACCGTTGCCATCGATCTGCTCGCGCGCCTGTATTCCTCCCAGCTCGTGACGAAGGGGGATAAGCATCTGCTCGACCGCAACCGTACTTATTATAAGCTCCTCCGGGCGATTGTGACAAGGGGACAGGAACGGGGCGAGCTGCGGGAGGACGTCTCCGCCAACGAGATCGTTAAAGCTTATGCGCTTTTGGAGCGCGCGCTGCTCTACGACTGGTGTATCTGCAATGGAGAATATTCCCTCTGGCAGTATTCCAAACGCATGATGCCCATATTTTTGCATGAATTCCGAAAAAATATTTAAAAAATATTTTTCTTGGTATTATTTGAAGTCTATAAATAAATATCTCAATAAAACGTCATAAATAAGAGAATATTTATTAGAGAATGCCGAACGGGAAGAGAATAAAGTACATACTTTATTCTGTATTCTCGTACGGTATTTTTTGTGTTATAATCACGTTATTCTGCAAGAACGGAGTGATAGTTTATGACACAGGGACAGATCTTTATGACGATTTCCATTGTTCTTTATATTATGCTGGTGATCGTCATCGGCCTGTGGTACGCAAAGAAAAACAAAACGACCGACGATTTCTATATCGGCGGCAGAACGCTGGGGCCATATGTGACGGCGATGAGCGCCGAGGCAACCGACATGAGCGCATGGCTGCTGATGGGGCTCCCGGGCACGGCCTATTTTTTCGGCACGGCGGAAGCCTTCTGGACGGCGGTCGGTCTTGCGGTCGGCACCTATCTTGCGTGGCTGCTTGAGGCGAGACGTCTGCGCCGCTATTCCCAGGCGGTCGGGGCCATCACGATCCCGGATTTCTTTGCGAACCGGTTTCATGATAAAAGCAAGCTGCTGCTGCTGATCTCTTCCATTACGATCATCGTCTTTTTCGTGCCATACACCTCCTCCGGTTTTAATGCCAGCGGGAAACTCTTTGCCAGCATGTTCGGCGTGGATTATCGTGCGGCGATGCTCATCAGCGCGGTGGTCATCGTGGTTTATACGGCATTGGGCGGTTTCCTTGCGGAATCCACGACGGATCTGATTCAGGGCATCATCATGAGCTTCTCGCTCGGCTTCGTCTTTATTTACGGCGTGATCCATGCCGGCGGATTCGGCAACGTGATCGAAAACGCCTCCAAGCTGCCGGGTTATCTGAGCGTCTCCGCGAGCTATGTCTGGGAGACAGGCGGTAGTCAGCCCTATACGGTGCTCGCGGCGATCTGCCTCTTGGCATGGGGGCTCGGCTATTTCGGCATGCCGCATTTCGTCCTGCGTTTCATGGCGATCCGGGATGAAAATAAAATCAAGGTGGCGCGGAGAGTCGCCTCCATCTGGGTCGTTATTTCCATGACGGTCGCCATCCTGATCGGCGTCACCGGCTTCAGCCTTTCGCAGGACGGCATGATCGCCTCTCTCAATACATACAGCGACGCGGAGACGGTCATCGTCTCCATCTCCAACTATCTGAGCCAGCACGGCGTGATTGCGGCGCTGCTGGCGGGCCTTGTCATCGCGGGCATTCTTGCCAGCACGATGTCCACCTCCGACTCGCAACTGTTGGTCGCATCCTCCGCGGTTGCGCAGAACGTGCTTCAGGGCGTCTTCGGCGTCAAGCTGACGGATAAACAGGCCATGCTGGCGGCCAGAATCACCGTCATCGGAATTGCGGTCATTTCTGCGGCTGAGGCATGGGAGCCCGGTTCCGTCTTCTCCATCGTCTCTTTCGCGTGGGCAGGCTTCGGCGCCGCGTTCGGGCCGGTCATGCTTTGCGGCCTGTTCTGGAAGCGGACCAACCGCACCGGCGCATTGGCCGGCATGATTTCCGGCGGCGCGATGGTGTTCATCTGGAAATATCTCGTTCGTCCGCTGGGCGGCGGATGGAATGTCTACGAGCTGCTCCCGGCCTTTATCTTTGGTTTGATCATCACCGTTGTGGCGAGCCTTTTGACCGAAAAGCCCTCCGCAGAGATGGAACGTGAATTCGATTATGCGGCTGGAAAAGTGAATCTCAACTGATTCCTTTTTCCATTAACGTCTGCCGGCGGTTCTGTCTTCCGGAAACGCCGCGTTCAGACAAAAAATTCCTCCAACGCCAAAACCCCCTCCGGATTTCATCCCGGAAGGGGTTTTGGCGTTTATATAGATTCTATGCAGACAATACGGAAGAAGCGGAAATTGGATATCCGCCTTTTGATCGCTCTCACCGGATCTTCCGGTATCCCGGCGGGGTTTATGCGGCGAAAAAAGACCGCCCGCCCGCGGAAACGCGAAGCCCGATTTTCGACAGAGACTCTTTTGTAAAATACAGGAGTGACGCCGGATGCGGAGGATTTGGGGGAAAAGCTTTCGGCCCCGTTCAGGCCTGTATGAGATATTCGGCCGAGGCCCAGCCGACGATGTTGCCGTAGATGACGTAGCACCAGCCGTCCGTCTCCTGAAGCACAATCGCTTCTGCGTTTTCGGGAATGATGCCGAGCTTCTCATAGTCCGCGCCGGGACCGGAGCGGATGTTGAGGCCGCCCTCGGCGGTGCAGGTGTAGGGGAATTCTCCTTTCCAAATTTGGAGGGCGTGGGATTTCCCGGAAGAAAGGTTCATCGCGAGGTGCGTGCCGTTGTAGGCGCCGCCGTCGGGATAATAAAGAAAATAGGCGATTCCGTCGTTAAAATTCTGAAAATCAAGATACCAGCCATCGTTCGAAGCGCGAAGGCCGGAGGAGAGGTTCTCCACGATGGTGCCGTCGTCCTGAAACGTGCAAAAATGCAACAACCCGTCTTCCAAATTCACATAAGGAAGAACATACAAACTGGGGTCGTTCTTGTCGGTCAGCGGCGACGCCGGAAGATGAACGGCGGCATCGGAAAGTCCCTTTCCGTTTCCGGCAAGGACGATGACCGGTTCCCACGGAGTTTCGGCCTCGACGGAATAGACGGACAGTTCGTTGCAATCCGCTCCGATCAGCGCAAAACGGCTCCGGTTCAGAAAGACGAATTCCGCAGGGTCCATATCGTTCCCAAGCGCCAGCGGGTACAATTCCTGAGTGGACGCATCGTAATAAACCATGTCTATTTGATCGCCGTCGCAACTGTCTTGGTAAAGATAAAGGAGGCGATCGCCGGTGCCGCAGTTCATTTTATAAGCTTCCAATTCCATCACGGAATAAAGGGTATGGCCGAAGCCCTCGGGAATTTCACGGGCCGGAATGATCTCGCCGTGCATCTCGCTATACATCGAATTGAACAACAGTGCGCGCCCGGTCTTCGGATTCACAAGGCAGGGGTTGGTGTAGTTTTCCATACGGAGGACGGACTGCGCCCCGGCATAGTCCTCCTCCGCGCCGAATTGAAGCTCCGATTCCCGTCCGTAGTAGAAACAGATAACGGTTTCCGCTCTCGGAAGGTAAGAACCGTCTTCGTCTAAATACACACAATACATATCCCTGCAGACGAACGCGATCCGGTCATAGGTTCCGGCCGCATCGTTCCCGAGCACGACAAAACGGTAAGGTATCCACTGGTCGCGGGACGAGTAGGTGTAGGGGTCGTACATCCCCAGTACGAAGACGTAGCAATCGTCTTCAAAAAGAACATGCCAGTCCGAAAGATCGCCGAGGTCGCCCAAGCTGTCCGCACCTCCGCCGAAGTTTTCCGCAAGATACTTCAGGCAGGATTTCGTCTCCAAAAACGGGGTGACGGCCTCGGCTGGCTTTTCTGTATCCGGCTGGCCGTCCGTAACCCAGCGGTCGAAAACTTCGCGGGGGATCGCGGGGAAAAAACCGTCCGCGTCCGGCCCGGTTACCTCAGGCAGGAGATCATCCCCGGCTTCGGAAGAAGTCTCCGTCTCGGCGGCAAAAGATTCCGACTCCGGCGTCACCTCCGTCCGAGAGCATCCGCCCAGTAAAAAGACCAGCGCAAGAATCCATAGCAGTATTCGTTTCATCAGATACCTCCATCAATGGGCAAGCATAGGCTCTCCTTATTCTATGTGATAATAGTGGAAAATTCAATTCAAAAAAATGCCTCCGGGCGATTCGGCGCCGGAGACATTTTTTATCATCTCATAATACGCAGCTCAGAAAATCCTTGGTGCGCTGTTCCTTCGGATGGGAGATGATCTCTTTGGGAGGTCCTTCTTCCACGATATGGCCGTCGGACATGAAGATCACGCGGTCCGCGACGTCGCGGGCAAAGCCCATCTCATGCGTGACGACGATCATCGTCATGCCGCCCTCGGCAAGCTCCCGCATGACCTGAAGCACCTCGCCGACCATCTCCGGGTCGAGCGCGGAGGTCGGCTCGTCGAAGAGCATGATCGCGGGATTCATCGCGAGCGCGCGGGCGATGGCGACGCGTTGCTGCTGGCCGCCGGAGAGTTGTTTCGGGTAGACATCCGCTTTGTCGCGGAGGCCGACACGGTCCAAAAGCTCCAACGCCCGTTTTTTTGCCTCGGCCCGGGTCATCTTTTTGAGATCGATCGGGGCCATCATGATATTCTCCGTCACGGAAAGGTGAGGGAAGAGATTGAACTGCTGAAACACCATGCCGATGTTTTCGCGGACTTTGTTGATGTCGATCTCCTTTTGGGAGATCCGCTGGCCGTTGATTTCGATTTCGCCGGAGGTCGCTTCCTCGAGGCGGTTGAGGCAGCGGAGAAATGTGGATTTTCCGGATCCGGACGGGCCGATCATGCAGACGACCTCACCCTCCTCGACGTCGAGATCGAGGCCTTCCAGCACCGAGAGGCTGCCGAAGCTCTTATAAAGATTCCGGACTTTAACTTTTTGCGCCACAGTTGAGCCCCCTTTCGATCCGGTTCATGATGTACGAGAGGGCGGCGATCACCAATAGGTAGACACAGCCGACCAAAATGTAGGTCTCGAAACTCTTGAAGGAGTAACCGACGTAAATCTTTCCCTGATAAAACAGCTCGTTGAGACCGATCACCTGCGCAAGAGAGGAGTCCTTCAGCGTGATGATGAACTGGTTTCCGAGGGAGGGGATGCAGATTCGGATCGCCTGCGGCAGAATCACCTTCCGCATGGCATGGCCCTTCGGAAGACCAAGGCTCCGCGCGGCCTCCATCTGGCCGACGTCGACCGCCTGAATGCCGCCGCGGAAGATCTCGCTCAGGTAAGCGCCGGCATTCAGCGCGAGCGTGGCGATGGCGGCGGTGGTGATACCGATGTTAAACTCCGGGATCCATATCTTCATGAGCTGAGGAAAACCGTATTTTACGATAAAAAGCTGCACAATAAATGGCGTTCCGCGAATGACCCAGACATATGCTTTCGAGATCCATTTAAAAAGAAAGATCCTCGACATCCCCATCAGGCAGGATGCAAGCCCCAGAAAAAAAGCAATGAAAAGGGCAATCGCGGAGACTTTCAATGTGATGCCGAGACCTTGCAGCAACATTGGCCAGACGTCGAGAAATACGCCATAAAAGTCCATAATCAAACAACCCCAATACCTTTTGATTTCCCATATAAAGAGAATGCGGATAAGGACTTACCCGCATTCTGAAAAACATGGAATTTTGTTTTACGGAAGAACGATCAGCCCTCGGAGATATATTTGTCGAGGATTTCCTGATATTTGCCGTTTGCGATGATGT
>Ga0116162_10002747_pt1 | contig 10787 bp, 6 predicted proteins | sample AD_UKC105_MetaG_FD_89875 | JGI IMG/M metagenome (GOLD analysis project Ga0116162, IMG submission 89875) | Active sludge microbial communities of municipal wastewater-treating anaerobic digesters from Hong Kong - AD_UKC105_MetaG | ecosystem: Engineered > Bioreactor > Anaerobic > Digestate... | reverse complement strand
GTCGTTCTTTGTGAATGCAAACCTTAATGTGTCTTTTTCGTTCTCATGCTTCGCGTTCATTAATTTAGCTGTCATTTCCATATCTCACTTCAACTTCGGGCGCAGAGCGCCCGGCTATCGCGTTACGACGCAGAGCATCGTAACGATGAATGTTGCAACAGGCGTGGTTAATTTTCATACTCCATATAAACCACGCCTGATGCAACATTGAGCTGTCCACGAAGCAAGGACATAAGAAGACAAAAAGCAGGCGGTGCCTGTCGGCCGGGGGCTTATCCGGCGCAGAGGTTTTCGAAGAATTCGCGGACCTCGATGATTTTTCCGCAAGAGAACGAACCTTCGGGACATTTGCCGCCGACGCATGACGGGCCGGCTTTCGAGAAGATCACGGGCGCGGCGTTGCGGGCGAGACGCAGCATTTCGATTGCCGCGGCGCGGATTTCCCACTGTGCGCGGTTGCAGCAGCGCAGCCGGAAGAAGTGGAACATCTCGCGCGCATTCATGGTGGTGACGATTTTGGTGGCGCTGCCTTCCGGGAGCGCGTAGCGCGCGTCTTCCTTCGGGATGCCGAGCTCGATGAGTTCGGAGTATACGCGGAACGCGGACTCGTAGTGTTCGAGCAATTTGAGCCGCGCCTGTTCGTTGAGCCCGGCTGTAGGCGGCATGATGAATTCGCGGGTTTCGAATGTTACGTAACGCTGGCTCTGCTGTGAGAACGAGGCTATGCGATGGCGGACGAGCTGGTGTGTGGCGGTTCGCGATACGCCCTCGATGCCGAAGGTGAAAGAGGCGTGCTCGAACGGTGTCGCGTGGCCGCTGGTCAGCAGTTTGTTTATGAGTTTTTCAATCTGTGCGCGGTCGAGCCCGCTGCGGAGTGATTCGATGTCTTTCGCCGAATAGCAGAGCCGCGCGGCGGTTGCGACGCACTCGTCGGGGTCGGGCGTATGTCGGAGAAGCGTTACTTTCAGCATATCGGCTCCTGAAGATTAAAGTCAATTTTATACAATGTTAATCATACGGGCAGAGCGCTGTTAAATCCATACTCGGTATGCAAAAAAGGGTTAGCCCGGATTTCTCACAGAGAAATCCGGAAAATCGTGATAACACCTGTCCTGCTGCGTTGCGGCGTCGGTTCGGGTTCGGTTACATACGGCACAGTATGCTTCCTCACCACTCACTCGCCGCGCCTTCGAAAAATGAAGGATTGGGGTCTCGGGGGACCTCGCCCCGCCGGAAGACATTCTCCTCAGGAGAATCCGGCTTAACGATTTTTAACCTGAACTGGTGAGAAATGAAGGTTAGTGGATGACGCGGTGGTAGCGGCCCATCCAGTACGCGAGCAGGTAGCCGACGCCGGAGAACTCGGTTTCGACGCCGCCCTGCATGGCGTTTCCTCCGGGGAACCAGCACCACATATATTCCTGGATGCGGCGTTTTTCGATCGGCACGTACTCGCTCAGGGGCGTGTACGGCGGCTGCGCGGCCCACTCGCCGATGTAGAGCTGCTCGACGGGCAGCCTCATCAGTTCGGAGAGCCCCAGCGCGGCGGCGTCCGACCAGGGCCTGTATGTCGCAACATCCAGCAGCAGGTGCCCGTTGCCGTGCAGGTGCGCTTTCGTGTACAGGAAATCGAGTCCCGAGACCATCACGGTGGCCAGTTCCGGGTCCGGTTCGTACTGGACGGCGTGGTAGTATGACGAGTCGTCGAAGTGCTCGAAGAAATGGTTGAAGGTGACCGCGCTGCCCTCGATGGCGCGGAGCATCCAGCGCTCGTAACGCACGAGTTCGAGATATTTTTTGCGGTATTCCTCTTTCCCGGTGATGTGGTGCGCGACGAGCAGCATGTTCAGCCCGATAATCGGCGATGTCGTCAGGTCGCCGTATGTCGTGTCCCAGCCGGTGAACTCCTTTGCCTTCATGCCGTTGTCGATGATCAGGCGCATGATGTTGTCGGTGTCCGTGCGGATGATTTCTTTTTCGCTTTCATCGGCGACGAGATCGTAGTATGCCGCCAGCCCGATGAAGTAGCCGCTCAACTGGTCGCGGCTGATATCCGCGATGTAGTACATCTCGCGGTCCGGGTCCTTGTGCCAGTATTTTTTCCGGCCGTTTCCCGGCGGTCCGGGTTTGAATCCGTACAGAGACCTGTTGAAGCAGCGGACCACCACGCCGGGTTCGGGAGTCACGTTCGCCATTTTGTGCAGCGCGAGCCAGCTCCGGCGGGCGAGCTCACGCGCGTCGGGGTCTCGCGTCACGGCATATCGGAACGACTCGGCGGCGGCGTAGATGCCGGTCAGCCAGCAGGCGTCTTCCTGCCAGCCGTTGTACGGGTGGTCGAGGTGATATTTCAGGTCCCGGTATGTTATCACCTGGCCTTCGAGATCGTGGTTCCCGTGCATTATTTCCTCGACGCGGATCGCCTTCCCGAGCAGTTCGTCCTCGGTCGGCGCCATGACGTCGGGCGTGTTCCGGGTTTCCGCGGAAGGCTTGAAGTAGGGCAGCATCTCGACGCTGCGCCCGAGCGATGCCGGGTAGAACATTTCAAGATAGTTTATGTACTCCCCGTGCAGCGCGGTCCGTTCCGTTGTGTCGAGTTCCGCGCCGGGGTCCATGTAATCGAACGAAAAGCTGATGAGCCTGTCGGCGAACTCGGATTCCATTCTGATATGTTTTTCGATTGTCTGCATGCCGAGCGGGTGCGGCTGGGGCGGGTCCATGTCGCCGGGCCTGCGTGTCAGGTCGTACAGTTCCGTGACCGCCCAGAGCTGCATGTCCATCTCGTCGGCGAGCCCGCGGAGCCGGTCGAGATAGAACCGCGTCATGTTGAAGAACCGGGTTCGCGATCCCAGCCCGTCCTCGAAGAGGATGACGTCCGGGCCGTCCCAGAGCAGGGTGCGCTTCCAGTTTTTTATCCAGAAATTGAAGTTTTCGTTGTTCAGGAGCGCCTGCTCGACCTTTTCGTAGTCGGCGTTGAGCAGGTTGTTGAACATGCGGATGCCGATCAGCGCGGGGTTGCCCTGCATTCCCTGGCGGCGGTAGGCCGGAAGGTGCATTCTCGCGAGCACGAGCATGCCCGGCCCGGTACGGTGAACCTGGAACGAGACGCTGCGGTAGAACGCGCGTTCCGCGCTGCGCGGGTAGCCGGTGCCCTGCTGCGGGATCAGGAATCCGCGGAGCGACGGGTGCTGCGAGTATCGCTCGAACAGTTCCGAGGTTACGCCGTTGCAGCGTTTCGCCGCGCGGTCGAACAGGTCGTCGTAGAACTCCGAGGTGTCCACGGTCCCGTCGAGCCCGAGATAGACTTCCATGCCGTAGGCGTCCGCGGCGGACAGGATCAGCCCGACGATATCGTTGACGCCCCTGTCGTAGTAGGGACGGTTTATCGCGGACGGGTAGAGCGCGCGACCGTTTCGCGCGGACCATGCCAGGATTATCGATTTATGCCCTGAGCGGTAGATGGAATCTATGTAGCGGGTCCAGCGCTGCGCGGGCCATGAGATTTTATCGGTCGGCTCGATGATCGTGCCGTCGAAACGCGCGGGGATGCCCGGGGACGCCGCGCACGGCGAGGCGCCTGCCGCCATCGCAAACGCGAACAGCGCGAACAGCAGTATGGTTTTAGCGCAGGCTGCCGATAGGAGCCCGCAGGCTGTAGATCTCATAATTCCCTTCCGCGTCGTCCTGCCATATAATAACCAGCGCGCCGCCGTCCGAAGACAATCTCACGTTCCGGCTGTTGCTGTGTTCGGTGGCGTTGACGCGCAGCGACGGCATGAATTTCCCGCGCCTGCCGAGTGATAGATAGATGTCGAAATCGGCGATGGAGCGCCCGTCGAACCATGCCACGGCGGTTTCCGCGCCGGGCAGCGCGATCATGTCCGGCCTGAGCTGGTGCCCGTCCCGCTCGTCGTTGACGCGAACGGGTTCCGAGAATTCCATATTGTTTTTAGCGAAACTGAAATTGATGTCGAAATCCGAGTTGCTGAAGCGGCGCAGGGTATCGTCCGGGGGCGGTTTCAGCGCGCGCTGCTCGGCCCATGTCAACTGCACGATGCCGTCGGAAATCCCGACAGCAGGCATGTCCCTGTTTTTTTTGTTCCTTTTCGGCGGTGACGCCGGTTTGGAAAATGATGTGCCGCCGTCTTCCGATAATGCCGCGAAAATATCGCTCCCGCCTTCAGCCGGACCCTGCCACGCCACGGCCACCATCCGTTCGCTCACCGCCAGAGACGCCCAGAGGTTCAGTCCTGCGGATTCGCTCAGTTTCAGCCCGTCTTCAAAATCTGCGCCGCCGGCTGAACGCGCGGTGTAGATCGAGTAGTCCGATGGGTTCGAACGGTTATCATGCCAGGCGGCGTGCAGCGTTCCGTCCGGCGCGAACGCGATTGAGGGGAAAAGCTGGTTGCCCTGTTTTACCCTGTTTATCCTTACCGGCGCGCTGAAATCGCCGCCGGGCGAGCCGGTGCAGGACATCAGGATGTCGTAATCGAGATCGTCCGTGATCCCGTGCCAGGCGACGCATGCGCGGCCTTCGGGCGAGATCGCCACAGACGGCGCCTGGTGGTTCTGTGACTCGCCGCCCGCTATCAGGATTTCACGCCCGAACGTTTCGCCGCCCGTCTGCGATACGGCGGCGTAGATTTCCCACCTGTAATTCGCGTCGCTCTGCCACACCGCCACCACGTAATCGCCACGTATCGCGATATCCGGCATGGTCTGTGAGTGGAGCGAGGTGGAGTTGACCCTCACGGCATTGGCGGCGAAAGCGGGTTGCGCGGACATAAGAAGCGCAGCCGTAACCAGCATCGTTATGAACGCGAAGATCTTTGTGAAAACGGGTTTAAAAACCAAGAAAGCCGATCCAATCCCGGCGGCTCGCGGGCCGCTGCCTGTGATGCCGAATCATTATATGGGCACACTCAAACAGCGTCAAGAAAAAGGTTATATGTCGATTAATCGCCGGAGTTTTTCCCTGCCCGGGATTATTCAGCCCGCTTATTTTTTCAGGATTTTCGAGATCAGTTTCGAGGCGGGCGTGTGTTCGAGCGTGGTTGTTTTTTCATCGAGCGGGTAGAAAAGGAATATAAAGAATCCGATCACGACGAACGCGCCGGTGACCGGGCCGAGAAGTTGTATCCCGAGATGGTTGCCGGGGGTGTAGCCGTACCGGGAGAAAAGGAATCCCTGGAGGACGTAGGTGAGCGCGATGGTGTATTTCTGTAGTATGCCCTGCGCGCCGTAGAAGATGGCTTCTCTGCGCCTTCCGGTGATTTTCTCGTCGTAGTCCGCGATGTCCGCGATGATCGGCAGCCCGAGGCTTACTATGCCCGCGACCGGGAACCCGAGGAAAAAGAATATCACACACCCGAAATGGTATGTCGAGATCCCGAGGAAAGTATCGTTGCCCAGGAAGAAAGCGAACGGCAGCACGAGCCCCATTATCAGGATGCAGAGCGAGTAGACGAATTTTTTCGTATATTTTTCAGACAGCTTCATTGTTATGAAGAAGCAGATCATAGTCGAAACAAGGATGATGCCGAAGAAGAATATCAGGTCGGATTCCGGTCTGCCGAGCAGAACGGTCACGATGTACATGATGCCGTTCATGATGGTCTGAAATCCCATCATGAGGAATATCGAGCTGATAACATAGACAAGGAACGCGCGGTTGGTGAAGGTCCATTTAAGCGCCTCGATGAGGCTGTATGCTTCCTCCTCCTGTTTTCTGAGGGTGTATTTTTTCTCCGGGATACCTATCACGGGCATGTAGATCGAGACCAGGCCGAGAAGCCCGATCAGCAGGAACATCTGCGGGTTTTCCCTGATCGGCTCGAACACGCTTGGCAGGTACATGACCAGCCCGGTCGCGACGAAAAGGAAAACCTGCATGAGCTGCGAGATGAGGATGCGGTCGCGGCTTGTCTGGGCTATCTCCGCGAGCAGCGCGAGGTAGGGACAGAACACGAGAGTGATGCAGAACCAGAACAGGGTGGAGATCACGGTCAGCCAGGCGATCATGCCGAATGAGTTCGGCTCGAAGGGCGGGTACCACAGCAGCATGAAGAAAACGCACATCGGGAGCCCGCCGAACATAATGAACGGGATGCGGCGGCCCCAGCGCGTGTTCGCCCGGTCGCTCCAGTAGCCGGTGAGCGGTTCGAGAAACCCGTCGAGAAAACGGCCTATGGCAACCACGGCAGTGGTGATTCCTACCGGCAGCAGCCTGTTGGCTTCATCAGGCGGCGAGTAGTAATATACAAGATAAGTGACGAATGCCCATTGAAGGAACTGGCTGGACATGTTGCCCGCGCTGTACATGACGCCGCGGAAAAGAGGTAGTTTCGGTCGTTCACCCGGTTGTTGATTCTCCATAGATGCCTCGCTGATCAAACAAACACAATTCTATAATTCTAAGTTAAACGAGGCGATTTCCCAAGGAGAAATATTTGCGCCGGCGGCTCCGTTGCGGACTCTGACAGCGCGGCCCCGGTCGGTTTCGGTAATGTTGGTGGTTCTGCACTTTGAAACCGGGATTTTGTCCGAGCCGAATTTCACCCGCGCGCCGGTGCCGAGCGCATCGTAGACCCGCGCGGTGATCATATCGGAAGTCTCCGATTTTTTCAGCGCGGCAAGAATCGCCGACCCGTCGTCGCCGGTGGGCAGCAGTGTTGCTGCGCGGCCCAGCTTTCCTTTTTTCTTTTCAGTCGCGACGGCGGTCGCGGGCGTGTTCAGCTCGTAGCCGCGGCGCGGCAGGTTCGCCGCTTTCCAGTCGCCGCTGTGCGGGTAAATCGAATATTTGAACAGGTGTTTCCCTCGTTCCCAGCAATCCATGGGAACCGGCCATGTCAGCCACGGCACGAGGTGGTCCGGGATAGACCAGCCGCCCGGCAGCTCTGGGCCGCCGCGGCTGCTCCATTCCCTCAACACCAGCCCGTGGTAATCGTACATAGCCCACTCGGAGTAGCTCAGTCCCTTTTTGGTAATCTCTTTAGCCTCGTTCATCGCTTTGAGGATCCCGGGCAGATTGCGGGCGACGAACCGCAGCAGCGCGGGCGAAAAAACGGAAACGCTGCGGAAGAGCACCAGCCCGATTCCGTCGCTGTAATAATCGGTCCCCGGGTTTCCGGTGTTCAGCACCGCGAGTCCGCGGCGCCCGTCCGAGACATCCACCCAGTTCTGGGCGCACCAGTGTCCGTAGCCGCGCGGCTGCGAGTAGAAGGGGGTCTCGAAAACGGCCCCGCCGTCCATCGCGGGCGCGAACATCGCCTTCACGCGCATGTCCTTACCGTTGAAATCGACTTCTGTCTCGAAATCTATGCGGCGCGAGCCGGCGGTAAGGTAAATACGCTGCACGCGCGACATGTCTTTATGCTTTCCGCGGCACTCGAAGCAGACCCGCAGCGGCCCGTTCTCGATCAGCCTGATGCGCGATCTGTAATCCTTGCCTTCCCAGGTTTTCCCGGTTTTCTGCACGGTCCAGAGATTGCCGGCGTCCTCCTCGGCGACCAGTTCGTTGCCCAGCCAGCGCGAGGTGTCGAGCGTCTCTTTGCCGGTTTCGAGATCGACCACGGATTTCAGGCAGCCCGTGCGCGGGTCGAGCGATATCTTCACGAAACTGTTGCTCGCCGTGAGTCCGTCGACCGACAGATCGGTCGGGGCGGGCAGTTCCGTTTTCTTCAAATTATCGGCGGGCTTCACGTTAAAAACGGCGAAACCCGTGGCAGGCATCGATACGGGAACGAGCATTGCGCCGCCGGTGCGCTGGCAGGGCAGGGATTCGCCGCCCGGCGCGACCGCCACCATTCTGGAATCGTCTTTCAGTTCATCGAGCGGGATTTCGATGATTTCCGACCGTTCCCAGTTCAGGCTGTTGAACGCGACGAACGAATCGCCCGGCCCCCGCGTGTCCGCGAGAGATATCAGCGCGGCGCGGGCCGAAGTTCCCGCCTGGTTGATTTTATCGAGCGCGTCACGGTACCGGTCGAGCGTGTTTATGTAAACTTTGTCGGTTCCCGTGCCGCAGATAATATCGTGGAAGTCATTGATGAGAATATTTTCCCACGCCGCGTCGATTTTGTCGGCGGGGTATTCCATCAGCCCTGCCGAGTGCGCGAGCGCGGCCCATTTCTCGGCGTCGTACATCCTGTACTGCGACAGCCGGCAGAGGCGCTTCACCTTCTCGCGCGATTCGTAGCAGCCGGTGAGCAACGGGTTGAATTCGCCGCCGACAGAGGGAATATCGCCCGATGATTCCGCGAGCTCTTTGAAGAAATCGCGGGGCAGGCTCATAACAATCTCCGGCGAGCCGCCCGAGACGTTCCATTTATCAGTGAACTTGATCCATGATTCCGAAGGTTCCGTGAAATCCGATCCGTAGGGGAACATGAGGGAATTCGAACAGGTACGCGAGCCCTCGCGCTCGACCCTGTTTTTGATCTCGTGGTTGAAGCCATGCTGGTTGATGCCGCCGGGAGCGGGCAGGGTGAACCCGATGTAATGCGCGGCCCACCAGTTGGAGAGAATCGATGAGCCGTCGGGCGCTTCCCAGTGGAAGTGGACCGGTGAGCCGGAACCGCGCCAGTCCTGTATCCCCCGCGCGAACACGAACTGCTTCATGCCGCAGCGCGTCATTATCTGCGAGTACTGCGCCGGGTGTCCGAAGGCGTCGATTTCCCAGGCGGTTTCTACCTTGCCGCCGACAATGTCTTCGAAGAATTTTTTACCGTAGATGTACTGTCGCGCGAGCGACTCGCCGGTTGGTATATTTTCATCGGGCGAGCAGAACCCGCCGACCAGCTCGATCCTGCCGCCGGAAACGTAATCCCGAATCAGGTCATGACTGTCCGGGTTCGCGTCCCAGAACGGTTTGAGCGCCATCGACTGGTCGATAACGAATGTGAAACCGGGATTGTCTTCCAGCATTTTCAGCGCTTTTTCTATTATTTTGCTTACGTCTTTGTTGTAGCCGTCAACTGTTTTCCACCACTCGACATCGTAGTGGAAATGGGGTACTGCATGTATCCTCGAGATGCCCTGGCATGTGCTTTTCATGATCGACACCTTCCTTTGAGCCGCTGATGTCAGCGGGAACTGGTTTCATGATAGATTGAACCGGTGTTAAAGATCAAGCGACGAAGAGAGAAATGCCTGGTTTGAGCAGTAACGGATTATAATTCGAATTCCTGCGCCGGCCGGTTTCAACGTCCGGGTGTTTTTGAACGAAAAGGTCAATCGTCGAAGTGGTGTTTGCAGTTGCCGTTGAGGTCCAGTTTCAGGACCAGCAGGTCGGTCGAGTCGGAATCGTATTCGCTTGTGTATCCCGCGACGATGTAGCCTTCCGCCGTCGCCCTCACCGCGTATGCCTTGTCATTGCCCGCGCCGCCGACGCGCGATTCCCATTCCAGGGTCCCGTTCGAGTCCGTTTTAACGACGTAAACGTCCGTGTTCATTGCGCCCTGGTCCTCTACATACCCGGCCATGACAAACCCGCCGTCGGGCGCGACGTCGATATCGTAAATCTGTTCGTCCGCTTCGCTGCCGAAACGAGCCTGCCACAGCATCTCGCCTTCGAGATCCGTTTTCAGCATCCATGCGTCGCTGTCGCCCATGTACTCGTCCCATGAGTAGCCGCCGAGGATGTAGCCGTCATCGAGTTTCTTGTGGCCCCGCATCCAGTCGTCGAATATGCCGCCGTACAATTGTTCCCACACCAGATCGCCGTTCGCGTCGAGCTTGAACAGCCATGCGTCGACCCCGCCGATATCGTAGCCCTCGCCGTAGTTCAGAAAAACGAAGCCGCCGTCTTCGGCCGGCTCGACCGAATAACCCCAGTCCCAGTAAAAATCCAATCCCAATGATTTATTCCAGATCTCGTTTCCCGCGGCATCGATCCGCACTACCCAGGAGTCGTAATTATGCCATTGCGTTGCATAAGAGCGCGAATACCCGATCATTATGTAGCCGCCGTCCGGTGTCTGTTCTATCTCGCTGAACCAGTCTTCCGCCGAGCCGCCGTAGTATTTCGACCACTCTTCGTTTCCCGCGGCATCGATCTTGATGACATATCCGTCGCTGCCGCCCGCGCCGTAGGACCATGTTCCGCCCGCGAGCACATAGCCGCCATCGCTCGTGAGCGTGATGTCCTGCGCCCTGTCGTACATGGAGCCGCCGTATGTTTTGCGCCATTCCTCGACCCCGTTGACGTTCAGCTTTATAACGAAGGCGTCGTCCCAGCCGGAGGCCTCGGTTCTGGTGTAGCCCGCGATTGTGTACCCGCCGTCTTCCGGCAGCTCGATCCCGTATGCCCAGTCGTCGTAGTCGCCGCCGAACTCCACCGACCATGAATAAGCCACGCAGAGCATGCCCTCGCAGTATTCATTATCGCCGCATTCGGCATAAATGCTCTCGGGGTTTCCGCACGAATCCACCCACATCACGTTGCCGCCGAAGCATGCCGCGCTTACGTGCGGCGTGCAGATCGGCAAACCGCCTTCAGTGCCCGGCTGCCCTCCGCCGACATAGGGCGCGGGCGACTCGCTTTTGCTGCAACCCGCAGCGAACCACAGCGGGAATGCTCCGAGCAAAATCAGCATTAGTAAGGGCTTAATAGATTTCATGTTATTGAATATAATACATTTGACCGGTAGTTTTTACAATTTCAGGAATATATAGTAATTCTCATAATAAAAACAGATTCACAACTCGATCAGAAATCACAAATACAAAGATAGTGTGCCATGCACAAAGCTATTTCCTTTGTGCATGTATTCAAGTTTATTTTTGAGAAT
>Ga0116162_10002738_pt1 | contig 10815 bp, 9 predicted proteins | sample AD_UKC105_MetaG_FD_89875 | JGI IMG/M metagenome (GOLD analysis project Ga0116162, IMG submission 89875) | Active sludge microbial communities of municipal wastewater-treating anaerobic digesters from Hong Kong - AD_UKC105_MetaG | ecosystem: Engineered > Bioreactor > Anaerobic > Digestate... | reverse complement strand
TCATGCTATTATTGGCGGCATGTCGGGCGTAGAAAATGATGTAATTCCATATGGTCGGGTCAAGGGTGAGCGGGCGCATTTGCACGGACTGAACCTGATTGGCCTTGAGCGCCGAGGGTTTCAAAAAGAAGATATTCGTCATTTGCAGCGAGCCTATAATCAGCTTTTTGGTGATGAAGGGACCATGGATCAACGCATCGAAAGCGTGAGTGAAAATTACTCCGGCAATGAAACTGTTACGAAAATTATTGAATTTGCCAAGGGCAAGGACAAGTTTCCATTATGTCAGCCGCCGAAGAAAAATGCCTAGAGGGTTTGTCCCGTATTGGAATTATTGCAGGTGGCGGTGCGTTGCCACGAATGTTGATTGCTGCGTGTCAAGATAGGGGTATTGAACCGTTCATTGTTGCATTTGAAGGTCAAACTGATCCGGAGACTCCTGACGGGCTGGACCATATCTGGGTGCATTTGGGCGCTACCCGTAAGGTTATACGTACGCTGCGCAAATCCGGCATTCGTGATTTGGTGATGCTGGGTTCTATTCGCAGGCCATCCTTGAGTGAGTTGAAGCCTGATTTTAAAACTGTTGAGTTTTTTGCCAAAGAGGGCTGGAAGAGTCTTGGGGATGATAGCTTGTTGCGGGCCTTACGGCGGTTTTTGGAAGGCGAAGGGTTTACATTGCATGGGGCGCAAGAATTTATACCGGAGCTTTTGGCACCGGAAGGTGTTATTGGGCGTATAAAGCCCCATGCGGCGCAGCGGCGTGATATTGCACGTGGAATTGAGGTTCTTAAAGCATTGAGCAGGCAGGATGTTGGGCAGGCGGCAGTAGTGCAAAATGGTCATGTTCTGGGCATTGAGGGAGCGGAAGGGACGGACGGTTTAATCCGGCGCTGTGGTGATCTGAAACGGAAAGGACATGGTGCAGTTCTTGTGAAGCTTTGTAAAGATACGCAAGATCAGGATCTTGATTTACCGACGATTGGTCCACACACTGTAGATAATATTATTCAATCTGGTTTTAGTGGTTTGGCCGTGCATGCGGGGAAGAGTTTTATTAGTCAAATTGATGATGTGCGCGAAAAAGCTGATAGTGCAGGCGTGTTTGTTATAGGGATTAGTCTTTAAGGAGTTTGATAGATGAATAAGTCTGTATTTTTTATCGCGGGAGAGGCTTCCGGAGATTCTCTTGGAGCCTCGCTTATGCGGGGTTTGAAAAAGCGCGAAGGAGATTTGGTCAAGTTTTCAGGGATTGGTGGCCCATTGATGGAGGGGCAAGGGTTTAAGAGTCTTCTTCCTATGGATGATCTTTGTGTGATGGGGCTTTGGGAGGTGGTTTGGCAGCTTCCGAGGCTGCTCAGGCTTATTCAAGGCACTGTTGAGGAAATTGAAAAATGTGCGCCTGATGTTGTTGTTACGATTGATTTGCCGGATTTTAATTTTGAGGTGGCGCAGCGTTTGAAAAAACGGGGCATTTTTAAAGGTAAAATTGTTCATTATGTCGCGCCAAGTGTTTGGGCATGGCGGCCTGGGCGGGCAAAGAAGATTGCCGGGTATTTTGACGGTTTGATGTGCTTGTTTCCATTTGAGCCTGCATATTTTACAGAGCATGGGCTTGATGCGGCTTATGTAGGGCATCCTTTGATCGAGGTTGATACGGCGGCTCTGGATCCGAAAGGTTTTCGAGAAGATCTTCATATCCAAGATGGCGCGTTGTGCTTGGGGGTGCTTTTTGGTAGCCGGGAACGCGAATTGAGTTCGTTGTCAAAACCATTTTTGGAGACTATTGGCGCATTACATGAGCAATATGAAAATTTACAATTGATTGCGCCTACATTGCCGTCGCTTGAATATAACGTTACAAATTTATTGAGCGGTATTGATGTTCCTTGCAACGTTGTTAAAGATCAGAATTTTAAATGGGATGCGTTGGCATCGTGTGATGTGGCGTTGGCGGCATCGGGAACGGTTGCGCTTGAGCTGTCTTATTTAGGCGTGCCGCATATTATCGGTTATAAGGCGCATCCGCTGACGGCATTGATTTTGAAACTTGTTGTGAAGACTAAATATGCTCATTTGGCTAATATTTTGCTGAATGAAGAGGTCGTGCCGGAATATTTGCAGACGAAATGCAGCGCCGGCAAGCTTACGCGCGCGATGATGCGGCTGTTGCGCTATCCGGAAGAGCAAGTAAAGCAAAAGCAGGCGTTTGCCCGGTTGCATGAAAAATTGCAACTTGGGGCTGGTGAAACGCCGAGCGAAAGAGCTGCCGCCTATGTTTTGCGCATGGCTGCGTGATCCCGGTTTTTTTATTTCCGTTTATCCATCGGTACGTAAGGACGGGCTACCGGGCCGGTGTAAAGCTGGCGCGGGCGACCGATGCGCAATGTTGGCTCCTCGATCATTTCTTTCCATTGTGCAATCCAGCCAACGGTTCTGGCGACGGCGAACAGCACGGTAAACATTGAGGTTGGAAATCCCATAGCCTTGAGGATAATTCCAGAATAGAAATCGACATTAGGGAAGAGTTTGCGGCTGACGAAGTAATCATCTTCCAGAGCGATGCGCTCAAGTTCCATAGCCAGTTCAAGACGCGGGTCCTGAACTCCTAGGTCGGCAAGGATATCATCGCATGATTTTTTGAGAACGCCTGCGCGCGGGTCGAAGTTTTTGTAAACGCGGTGGCCAAAGCCCATGAGGCGGAATGGATCGTCTTTGTCCTTGGCTCGTTCGATAAATTCAGGGATATTTTTCTTGTCGCCGATTTGGTCGAGCATTTCAAGCACAGCCTGATTTGCACCGCCATGCGCGGGTCCCCACAGCGAGGCAATACCGGAAGAGATACAGGTAAAGGGATTGGCTTGGGATGATCCGGCCAGGCGCACGGTTGAGGTGGAAGCGTTTTGTTCGTGGTCAGCGTGCAAAATTAAAATTTTGTTCATCGCGTCGGCTAAAAGCGGATTGATTTTATAGGGTTCTGCTGGAAGACCAAAGCACATATAGAGAAAGTTTTCGGCATAGCTGAGGTCGTTGCGCGGATACATGAAGGGCTGGCCAACATTGTATTTGTAGGTCATTGCCGCCAATGTTGGAATTTTTGCAATGAGGCGGTGAGCGGAGATTTTACGTTGTTCGGGGTCCCAAATATCCAGAGAGTCGTGGTAGAAAGCCGAGAGTGCTCCGACAGTGCCGCACATAATGGCCATCGGGTGGGCATCACGGCGAAATCCGCGATAGAAATAGTTGATCTGTTCATGCACCATCGTGTGATGGGTGATGGTGCGTTCAAATTCTTCCATTTCTTTTTTATTAGGGAGGTCGCCGTAAAGCAGAGCGTGGCAGACTTCAAGGTAGCTGCTGTGTTCGGCCAGATCCTCGATGCTGTAGCCGCGATGCATGAGAATGCCTTTTTCACCATCGATAAATGTCAGGCGAGATTCGCAGCTTCCGGTTGAGGTGAATCCGGGGTCATAGGTGAAGTGACCTGTTTCGGCATAAAGTTTGCGCACATCGATCACACTCGGTCCCGTTGAACCATCAAGTACCGGTAGCTTATAGCTTTCGCCCGTCTCATCATTGGTTAGTGTGAATGTATTTTGGCTTTCAGGTTCTTTACCCATTGGGATCCCCATATTGTTTGATTGTATTGAAAATAGAATAGGCAGAATTTGCGGTTGTGCAACTGGGCATTATTGTAGAGAAGTTTTGCGATTGATCAAGCCCGATCAATCGCGTTTTGAATGCGCGCGCATGTTTCGGTTTTTCCAAGAATTTCAGTAGCATGGAAAATTGATGGCGAAACGGTGGTGCCTGTCAGTGCGGCGCGCAGCGGCATGGCGACTTTGCCCATTTTGCTCTCGCGCAGATCAGCGGCGATGGTTTTGATGGCGGATTGAATATTCTCGGATGTGAAATCGCTTAATGATTCGAGGGTGGTTTTGAGCGCTTGAAGCACGTCGAGATTGTCCTGACCCAATAACGCGCCGGCTTTTTCGTCATAATCAAACGGAGCAGTTTTGGCATAAAATGCTGATTCATCAGTGAATTGGAGTAGTGTCTTGGCACGAGACTTTAATTCATCTGCGCTTTGCATGATCCGCATCTGCGCTTGCGCATCAGGATCGATGTTGTGACGTTGTTTATAAAAAGGCATGCAAAGCTCTATAAGACGTTGTGGGTCGGATTCATTGATGTAATGGGCATTGAGGCTTTCGAGCTTATCAAAGTCAAAGCGGGCAGCAGCTTTGCCGATATGGTCAAGATTGAACCATTCGAGGGCCTGCGTATCTGAGATAATTTCATCATCGCCATGGCTCCAGCCCAGCCGTAGCAGGTAATTGCGCATGGCTTCAGGCAGGTAGCCCATTTCACGGTATTCCTCTACACTTGCAGCGCCGTGGCGTTTGGACATTTTGGTGCCATCGGGTCCGAGGATTAGCGGCAGGTGAGCGTATTGCGGCTTTTCCCAACCCAGGACATCGTAAATGACGTTCTGGCGGAAGGTGTTGTTGAGGTGGTCGTCGCCGCGAATGACATGTGTAACGCCCATATCATGATCGTCTACAACCACAGAAAGCATATAGGTCGGAGTGCCATCTGCGCGCAGGATAATGAAATCGTCCAGTTGTGTATTATTGACAGTCACTTCGCCCTGTACGTGGTCCTGAATGGTTGATTTACCTTCACGGGGGGCTTTGATGCGAATGGTCGGCTCTATGCCTTTGGGGGCATCTTCATGGCCTTTATCGCGCCATCTTCGGTCATAAAAAGTTGGTTTGCCGTCTTCGCGGGCCTTTTTTCGCATTTCTTCGAGTTCATCCTGGCTGCAGTAACAGCGATAGGCCAGGCCTTTGTCCAGCAGCTCTTCAGCGATCTCTATATGACGGTTTTTTTGTTCGTATTGAGAAACGATTTCTCCATCCCAGTCCAACTCCAGCCATTTCATGGCGTTAATCAAGGCAACGACCGCTTCTTCATTGTGGCGGGCGCGGTCTGTGTCTTCAATGCGAAACAGCATTTTGCCGCCATTTTTACGGGCGTAGAGCCAGTTAAATAGCGCGGTGCGGGCAGTGCCGATATGCATGAAACCGGTGGGAGAAGGCGGAAAACGAGTGACGATGCTCATGATGAATATGCTTGTATGCTGAGTGTTTTTCTTTAAAACCGAATTATGGTCTTAAAGCGCATTGGGGGCTCATGCAAGAGATTCGTTCATTGAACCCGTTTCCGCGGATAGTGAAAGGCTGCTCGATATGCCCGGATATCAGGGCGGCGGGACATGGATTGCTCACGGCGATTGCGGTGCAGCGCAGCGAAGCGTTTTTGTGGGGGCCTGTGTGTATAGGCTGTGGGATCATTGTTTATTTTATGTTGGAGTATGAGCCGCCGGCTTTGTTGGGGGTAGCAACGGTATTTGCGCTGTTAGGATTCTACCGCTTTGTGCGTCCTTTTGAAATTTTACGTTTCGTCTGTTTGGCTTTGTTGTGTGGTGCGTGTGGATTTAGCGCTGCGGCTTACCGTACGCAGAGTGTTTATACCCCGATTTTGCAGAAAAAAATGGCACCGGTGCAGGTGTCTGGAACGGTCGAATCTCTTGAATATTTTCCGAATGAAAAAAGCACGCGTGCTGTTTTGGGTGCTGTACGTATTGAGAAATTAGCTGAGGACGAAACGCCGAGGCGAGTGCGGATTAGCTTCAGGAATGGTGAGGGGTTAAGCGTTGGTGCGCATATTGAAGTGCTGGCAGGGCTTAATCCGCCTTCATCGCCGGTGCTTCCGGGAGGGTTTGATTTTCAACGTTATATGTTTTTCAAAGGCATTGGCGCGGTCGGGTTTGCCTATGGTACTCCGCGCCGCGTTGAGGAGAGGGGAAGCGGTGGATTGGTTGCGAGGCTTCAAGCTCTGCGCGCGCGGATTGCTTTGAACGCCATACAAAAGAACGGTGAAAATGGCGGCGTTGCGGCGGCGCTTTTGGTGGGGCAGCACACGGCGATTACTGAAAGTGATCAGGAGGCAATGCGCTGGGCGGGGTTGGCGCATATGTTAGCGATTTCGGGGCTGCATATCGGGCTGTTTTTTGGGTTTGTGTTTTTTGTTGTGCGTTTTGGGTTGGCGCTTAGCCCCCGTTTGGCGCTGCGTTATCCCATTAAGAAATATGCGGCGCTGTGTGCGATGTTTGCAGCGGTTTGCTATATGTTTTTGGCCGGAGCAGGGGTGCCGACCCAGCGGGCTGTGTTGATGACGGGAGTGGTATTTGCGGCTATTTTACTCGATCGTAGCCCGATCTCGATGCGTCTTGTGGCTTTTGCCGCGATTGTCATTTTGTTGATTGCGCCGGAAAGTTTGCTGTCGGCGAGTTTTCAGATGTCGTTTGGTGCGGTGGCCGGATTGGTGGCGTTTTATAGCGCCATTCGTCCGTTCTGGTCGGCTTTATATCGCAAGGCTGGATGGATACGCCGTGCGGGGCTGTATGTGCTTGGTGTTTCGGTTACGAGTGTGGTTGCGACGTTGGCGACGGCGGGGTTCGCGCTGTATCATTTTCAACAATTGGCTGTCTATGGCTTGCCGGCTAATATTCTGGCGATGCCGATTTTGGCTTTTGTGGTGATGCCGTTTGCGGTTTTACACTTTTTGTTGATGCCGTTTGGGATGGAAGGGATTGCGCTCAGTGTTATGGGATGGGGAATAGGTTTGATTCTGGATGTTGCGCATTTTGTTTCGGGTTTGGATCATGCGGTTTTGCATGGCAGGGTATGGGGTGGTTTTGCGTTGGCATTGTTTAGCGCAGGCTTTGTTATGCTGGTTTTGCTGAAGGGGCGTTTGCGGATCATTGCGGCGATAGCGTTTGTTTTGTGTATTATCGAGATTTTATATGTAGAACAACCAGATATACTAATTTCTTCAAATTCTAAATTAATGGCGATCCGTCAGGATAACGGGTCATTGTTGTATTCGGATCTGCAAAAAGAGCGGTTTGTGCGGGAGCAGTGGGCGCAAGGATTTGGATTGCAGAAGCAAAAAGCGCAAAAATGGCCGAAAGAGGGGCAAAACGGGAATCTGTATTGTGCAGAGGCTGGCTGCCGGTTGGAGCGGGCAGGCAGCCGTGTTGCTTTTTTGTATGATGCGCAAGGGTTTGAGGAGGAATGTTTGTGGGCGGATGTGATTATTGCGCCTGATCCGTTGCCGAAATGTGAGGGGGCGCGGGTTATTGACCGGTTTACGACATGGCGTGGCGGAGCACATGCGATTACGTTGCGCGAGGGCGATGCACCGGAGATTGTCGCGGTCGAGGATCGGCGTGGTCAAAGGCCATGGGTGGCACGGTTTCAGCAGGAATGGCTATAGATCATTGTATTAGCTGTTAAAACAGGATTAACCAGTCTGTTTTGCAGTAGCGTTATGGGCGGGTTTTCAATGATATGAGCGCATCAGGCTGACGAGCCGCCCCTGAACTTTGACCCGTTCCGGCTCAAGTATTCTTGGTTCATAGGCATCGTTTTCGGGCTCTAGCACGATCTTGCCCCCGGCGCGACGCAGGCGTTTAAGCGTGGCTTCTTCATCATCGATGAGGGCGACGATGATGGCGCCGTTTTCGGCTGTATCGCAGCGTTGAATAATCACAATATCGGAATCGTTGATGCCGGCGTTGATCATCGAGTCGCCTTCAATGGTCAGGGCGTAAAGCTCGCCGTTGCCGGCAAATCCGGAGGGGATTTGTAAAAATTCGCCTTCATTGCGAATGGCGGCGATGGGCGTTCCGGCGGCGATTTTGCCATAGAGCGGGACTTGATCGAATTCTTGGTTGGCGGTTGACATTTGCGTAATTGCATTTGTCGCATCGTGTGTTTCCCGTCCTGTATTTTTTATGCCATCGGGGAGTTTTTTGATTTCCAGTGCGCGGGCACGGTGCGGCATGCGCTCGATATAGCCGCGTTCTTCCAGTCCGCTGATCAGGCGGTGGATGCCGGATTTAGATTTCAACCCTAACGCCTCTTTCATTTCTTCAAAGGAGGGGGGGACGTCATCAACACTGAGTCGTTGGTGAATAAAAAGCAACAAATCGCGTTGTTTTTTTGTAAGCATGGTCTTTTTCCTCTTCCAATGTAATTTCTGCGCGCGGGCAGGTTCATGACAAGATATTACGCAGATATACGCTTTTTGTTCTACTTTAGTTCTTGATCTGTGTCAAATAGCTGTGCGAAGTTTTTTGACGGCGCTTCTGATGTCGTCCTGACGCATCAGGCTTTCACCGACGAGGAAACCGCTGAAACCAGCGGTTTTGAGTTTTGTAAGTGTATTGTGATCGGACAGGCCGCTTTCAGCGATTTTGACGCAGTTTTCAGGGATATCACTTACCAGATTAAAAGAAGTTTGAACATCGACGCTTAGGGTTTTGAGGTTACGGTTATTGATGCCGATCATGGCGGGGTTAAGCGTGAGCGCACGCTCGAGTTCTTCGGCATCATGGATTTCGACGAGTACGTCCATGCCGAGATCTGTGGCTAGCCCGTAAAGCTCTGCGGCCAGAGAATCATCTAGCGCGGCCATGATCAGCAAGATGCAATCAGCGCCCAAAGCCCGCGATTCATAAATCTGATATGGATCAATCATGAAATCCTTGCGGATCATTGGCAATTCAATTGCGGTGCGTGCAGAGATGAAATGTGCATCAGTGCCTTGAAAATACGGTTCATCGGTAAGCACAGAGACGCAGGCGGCTCCATTGTCCTCATAGATTTTGGCGATACTCGCCGGGTCAAAATCGGCGCGGATTAGTCCTTTGCTGGGCGAGGCTTTTTTAACCTCGGTGATCAGCGCGATTCCGGCTGCATTTACCGTCTTGATGCGATCGATAAAACCGCGCGGTGGAGATTGATCTGCGATGCGGTTTTTAATTTCATTTAAGGGATGTGCGTTTTTTTGTTTTTCAACATGAGCGCGCTTTTTTTTACAAATTTCGTGGAGGACGCTCATGTTTCAGGTTCCCCTCGAAAATGCGATATAGTCTTTGAGAGTCTGCATGGCCAGACCGCTGTCGATGGCATCGACAGCCATTCGAACGCCGCTTTTTAGGTCTGTGGTTTTTTCAGCGATTACCAGTACAGCGGCGGTGTTGGCCAGTACTATATCGCGATAGGCACATTTTTGTCCTTCCAGAACAGCACGCAAGGCTTGAGCATTTTCTTTGGCGCTGCCCCCCAGCAGTTTTTCCGGTTGGGCTGTTCCGAGGCCAAAATCTTCCGGCGTGAGCGTGGTTTCCTCGATATGGCCTTCTGCATCCAGCATGGCGATGTGGGTGGGGCCGGTTGTGGTGATTTCATCAAGACCGTCCTGTCCGTGGACAACCCAGGCGCGCCTGGTGCCAAGTTTTTGCAAGGTTTCAGCAATGGGGCTGACCCAGCGTTTATCAAAGACTCCGAGGAGTTGGTGGCGTGTATCTGCGGGGTTGGAAAGGGGGCCGAGCAGATTGAAAATGGTGCGCCGTCCCAGCACTTTGCGTACGGGCATGACATGTTTCATAGCTTTGTGGTGGTTGGGGGCCATGAGAAAGCCGAAATGAATGGTTTCGAGGGCCTCTTCGAGGCGTTCCTGGGAAATATCGAGGTTAACACCAAGGACTTCGAGGACGTCGGCAGCGCCAGATTTGGAACTGGCGGCGCGGTTACCGTGCTTGGCTATGCATACGCCGCAGCTGGCGGCGACGAGGGCAACGGCGGTGGAAATGTTGTATGTGCCGGATTTATCGCCGCCGGTGCCGCAGCAATCAACGCTGCCGTATGGGGCTTTGATGTGGACCGCTTTTTCGCGCATGACGCGGGCGGCGCCGGTGAGCTCTTCGACGGTTTCGCCGCGATCGGCCATATTGACAAGGAAAGTAGAGAGGGCTTTATCCGAGACTTCTCCGCTCATGATCTGGTTCATGGCCTCGATCATTTGGTTTTCGCTTAGCGGTGTTTTGCCATCGTAAAAATCCATGATGATGTATCCTTTATAGCAATGCGATGAAGTTTTTCAGCATGGCGTGCCCATGCTCGGTGGCTATGCTTTCGGGATGAAACTGGACGCCGTTGATCGGCAGGGTTTTATGCATGACGCCCATAATGATGCCGTCTTCGGTTTTGGCGGTGATTTCGAGACATTCCGGCAGGCTTTCGCGTTCGATAATCAGTGAGTGATAGCGCGTGACTTCAATCGGCGAGGGCAGGCCAGCAAAGAGGCTTTTTTCCTCATGAGTGATTTGTGAAATTTTACCGTGAAGGGGGCTGGTTTTGACGATTTTTCCGCCAAAGGCCTGACCTATGGTTTGGTGGCCGAGGCACACGCCGATCAGGGGTATTTCTTTTTCTGCGGCGGCTTTAACAAGATCAAGGCAAATACCAGCATGGTCAGGATCGCTCGGACCGGGGGAAATCATAAGCCCGGCTGGTTTCTTGGCCAGAACTTCGTCAACACTGATTTGATCGTTGCGGTGGACTTGTGTTTCCACACCTAAATCCCCGAGATATTGCACGAGATTGTAGGTAAAGCTGTCGTAATTATCGATGAGAGTAAGCATGGAGGCATTTATGGCGTAAACAGGCCTGTGAATGCAAGGGCTAATATTGTTTGACGATGGTTGTTAAGCTTTGAAAATATGGATATTATTGCGCTATGAAACGCTATGCAAACCCGCGCGGAACTGTTCTGTTCACGCTTATTGCCGTTATTTTGATGCTGATTATTCATCTGATGATGAATGTTTGGGCTGTGAAAAAGGATGGTGCCCAGGTTGCTGAGCCTGCGCGTTTTAAGACCTCTTTGCATTATCCTGATCCG